>OGLM01002809.1_pt1 | contig 15278 bp, 5 predicted proteins | sample 1572531 | NCBI WGS metagenome assembly OGLM01 (sample SAMEA2581909, study PRJEB24529) | metagenome | biome: Human gut stool | place: China | collected 2011 | reverse complement strand
TTCATCTTTAATGTGGAAACGATAATAAATATCAGAAACACAAAACTTGTCTATCAAAAGCTGGCTCTCTGTTTTGACACATTCTAAGCGTTGAATTTCAGCTTCTAACTTCATCTTTTGAAGAGCCATAAGTTCCTTCTCTTTTTCACTATATGCAACAGAAGATTGTTGTAATAGCCTTTCTAAATCAGCTATTTTTTCCTCATTTTCATTTATACGGGCTTGGTCTTCTTTCCGCTTCTTTTTTAAAGCGACTAATCTATCTTGGTGCTCTTGCAAACGTATTTTCTTCTTTTTTAACTGTATATATGATACAACAATGACAACACACACTCCGATTAAACAACCTACAACAATCATACACATATATAAATTATTAACCTTTATACGTTCCAGTAAGATTGTTGCATGCAATAATTTAGCTTCTGACTGATGATAGTCATAGATATTTTCGACTCTTCGGATTGATTCTGTTTGCTTCACTAGGCTTATTGAATCTCTTAACATCTCATACCTCATTTGATTCTCGGCATATTTTTCCCACCGCTTTTGTTCTTTCTCTAACTGCGCTAAAAAATAATAAGCACCAGCTCGAGTCTGTAACCTAGAACTATGTATACAAATGTTCAAAAAGTGATATGCAGAATCTATCTGACTTGTTTTTTGATACAACTTGCCTAGCGCTAAACAAACTGATTCCAACATATTCTCTTTCAATGGATACTTTAATGTCTCATTAAGAAAATAATAACCTTTCGGATATTCTCCCTTTTCGATATACAAATTACCTAATTCTTTATATATCGAAAGCTTACTAGATCGACTTCCAAGAGTAAGCGCTTTTTCATAGCACATAATAGCACTATCTTTTTTTGACAAAATAGTAAAAGCTCTTCCTATATCTCTCAAAGCAAAAGACTGACCAATAGAATCCCCTAAAGTCTCAAAGCAATTCAAAGCTTTTTTTTGATATGGAATAGCTTTTTCATATACTTCTTGATAAGTATACAACATTCCTATACTATTATATATACGCCCAAGTAGCGCATAATCTTCTACTTCACTCTCTTCTTGCAATGCTTTTAAATAGAAGTCCTGCGCATGAAGAGCATCACCTAGGTCTTGGTTTATTCTCCCTCTATAATACCAAGCCTTCGCTTTTCTTCCCCAATCTTCGGTTTTATCAAAATATTGAGTAGAAATAGCGATCAACGAATCTGAAGTAGGTTTGACATAAGTTTTATTTTGAGCTTCTGTCAAAAGTAGGTAGTACATAGCACGGTCCTTTTCTGAAAGATCATTTACATCTTGTATTGTTGATAGCAATGTTAAAACGCTATCGGGATGTTGGGACATTATCTTTTCCGCATGTTCATATAGACCTGAGTGATGGCTACATGACATTAGTCCAGTAATAAAGAACAGAAAAAAGACGTATAGATTGTTTTTCATACTCTGTAACATTTTTATTTTCCACAAATGTAAGTAAAATCTCTAATCCTAAAAGTCTTGATTTTTACTGAATTAGACACATACAAGGATTTACGGGTATTTGTATTCCCCCATCTGTTTTGAAAATCAAAACGGATCAAACACCCCGCAAATAAGAAGTAAGTTTAAACTCTTTTACCTTTTAAATACACACAGAAGCACTAGAATACGCAGGATTACCCTAGTATTAGGGCAACAAAGACAACGCAAGAGAATGAATCTTGCCATTGCTGGCAACTACCTGTTCACCCGAAGCCCAGTTCTCTCCTCCATTGAAATCCGATATTTTTCCTCCGGCCTGCAATAAAATCAAGGCACCAGCAGCTACGTCCCAAGGGCCTAAATAGGCTTCTATACGGGCATCAAAACGTCCTGCTGCCACATAACACAGTTCAGCGGCGGCAGATCCCATCAAACGGGTACCTCCCGCAAAACCATACAACCTATCAACCAAATGAGCGGCTACCGGACGATAAGCATCAGAGTTATAAGGGAAACCCAATGCGATAAATGCCTTATCCAATACTGATACATCCGATACATATATCTCATTCCCATCCAAGTAAGCCTTACCGCCTTTCACGGCATAGAAACACTCGTCCCTACACACCTCATAGACTACTCCTAACAATAACTCCTTCCGATTTCTTAAAGCGATACTCACGCAATAAGGTGCGATATCATGAATATAGTTTGAAGTACCGTCCAATGGATCGATCACCCAACAATATTCCTCATCAGTCAAACTTCCAGAGCCTTCCTCCGCGATAAAACCAGCCTCGGGTAGCAAAGTAGACAAAGCCTCTATGATCTGTCGTTCCGATTCTTTATCCACATAAGATACATAGTTATGAGCACTTTTTTCCTCCACTAAGTTCCGGTCAAACTTTCGGCGTTCTTCTTTTAAGAATGTCGCAGAAGCACGAGCTATTTCTCGAACCTCCTTACACAAATAGGCTAAATCTAATTCCATACCGTTCATTTTATTTTGGCAAATGTAATGATTTCCATTTATAGTAATCTCATTTTAGCGACAAATGAGACCACATAGAAACGTAAAAATAATACCTATTACGAATTTGCCCTAAAACTCTGCCTTTAAGAAATATTATATTATCTTTGTGTTATGTTCAGCTAAAAAGATTGAGCTATGAAAACAATACATTATCTTTCAATCATCATCTTATCATTCAGCAGTCAAATACTTTTGGCACAGAATGATACTTTAGTCGGTGTATTGCGTGACATCAGCGATAAAATAATCAAACGTTATCCGGTCACGCTAGGCAGTCAGAATCCGATCACCGTGAAAACGAACAAACATGGCGTATTCACCATCCCGGGGGCTAACCTGAATGATACCTTGTTCGTCACTATTAAGAAAACAAGAAATATAGTCAAAGTCCCAGTCAACGGATACAATTATATAACCATTACTTTAGAGAATAGCACATTCAACGCAAAGCGTAGTTTTGAACCGGATGAGGCCCTGAAAGAAATTATGGAAAGGGAACGAAACAAAATAGTAAGCTCAAGCGTTATGAATAAAGAAGAGATACAGAAAACCGGATGCCGTGATCTCTATTGCCTGCTACGAAGGATGAGTGGCATAACATTCGCCGATGGTTCCGTACGTATCCGTGCGAGCGTTTCCCTAAACAGTCCTAGTGACCCGCTAGTAGTGGTAGACGGTATACCGATGGACCTATCTGTTCTAAACACGATGCCCGTGGAAGATGTCTCGGAATTAAGAGTATTGAAAGACGCCGGTGAATACGGGGTAAGAGGCGCAAACGGAGCGATCGTCATAAAAACAAGCAAATAAACAAATAAGAAAAAGAGAAACGTATCAACATGAGAGTATGGATTAAACGGATAGGAGTGATATGCCTAATACCGATCGCATTGGTATTGTTACTCTCTATATTACTATATATACCTCCTTTCCAAAACTTCGCGGTACGGAAAGCGACCGAATATGCGGGAAAAGCGACTGGTATGCAAATCGGGATCGAGCAGATTAGGCTATCTTTCCCGTTAGACCTTACGGTTAAGGGTGTCGAGGTCGTAAATCCTCCCGCCGATACCTTGTTGAGTTTACAGAGCTTGACGGTACGGGTTCGTGCCCTTCCTCTTTTGCGGAAGCAAGTATTGGTAGAGGCGATCGACCTCCGGAACGTAAAGGTTAACACCGGGACTATGATTGAAGGTATGGAAATCAAAGGATTCTTGGGAAAGCTTTACCTGCACGCCGATCGTATAGACCTGTCCGAGGAGAAAGCTACATTTAATACCGTAGATTTATCCGATACCGCCATTACCCTTCTATTAAATGATTCAACCTCGAAAGAAGACACGACTTCCACACCTCTGAACTGGGTACTCAAGCTGGATAAAATCAGTTTGGACCGGGTAGCCTTCGCCCTACAAATGCCCTCGGATTCCTTACGCCTTACGGCTTTCGTAAATAAAGCCGGGCTAAATAACGGCCTCGTAGATCTTGGAGCGGAACAATATAAGGCGAGAAACTTTGACATAACGAATTCTACATTCGCTTATGACGGGAATTACGCGGCACCCGAGCAAGGACTCGATTTCTCCCATATTAGTTTAACGAACCTGAACACTTCTATCGATTCCATCTTATATCAAGGAAAAGAAATAAACGCCCACATCAAGGAATTCTTCGTGGAAGAACGTTCCGGCCTCAAGGTTTCGTCATTAGCAGGAAATGTCCGGAGTGGCCATGAACAGATAGACGTACCGGATCTACTTCTCCAGACACCAAATTCCGAAGTGAGATTGACAGCGACTATCCCTTGGAGCTCCCTCGAGGATCATCCGCAAGGTAGCATGAAAGCCCTGTTAAACGCCTCGTTGGGGAAAGAGGATTTATTGATAGCGGCAGGTTCTCTTCCGGAGGATTTCAAGAAAGCCTACCCGGACAAGCCTCTCGCTATTACGGCTGGCGTAGAAGGCAACCTCTCCAGTATACGTATCACACAAGGCGATATCATGCTGCCGGGAGCGTTTCAGATGAACGTCACGGGTAGCATGGAGTCCGTGACGGATAGCATCCGGCGAACCGGTGAGATTCAGTTAAACGCTCGATCCGGTAATCTGGACTTTTTGCTGGCGATGCTTCCCGCCTCCCAACGGGATCAATTTGCCATTCCGGCAGGAATTCAGTTGAAGGGGGAAGCTACAGTCGCAAATCAAGAATACCGCACCGAGCTTGTTCTTACCCAAGATAAAGGTAAAGTAGGTCTGACCGCCCGCTATAATCCGGTAAAACTGGCTTATGAGGCTAATTTACGGATAGACAGTCTGGAACCTACTCATTTCATGCCCAAAGACTCTCTATTTTGGCTGACCGCCTCTGTTAAAGCAGAAGGCCGGGGCACAGACCCTTTCTCTGAACGTACATGGGCCAAACTGGACGGTAAGATATCGGATATACGCTATGGCGCCTCATCGGTATCAGACGTATCCATCGATGGCTCTCTGGAAAAGAACTTACTGAAAGTGGACTTGCTTAGCAAATACCCGTTGGCGAAAATGGATGTCTCCTTAAACGCGACCCTCCACAAGCACGAGGTGAAAGCGATGTTGATAGCGGATGTAGAGAACATGGATTTACAGGGTATGCACTTAATGGCAAATCCCTTCGCCACCTCTTTCCAGCTCTTCGCCGAGGCAGAAAGTAATCTGGATGAAGATAACACGATCGACGTTACGTTAGGAAACTGGGAGGTCGTCACCCCAAAACAAAGTTTCAAGCCGAAAACGCTGACCTTGCATGCCCGGACGGATATCGATACCACCCGTGTGTCTTTCCACGCCGGGGATTTAGGGATCATCCTCACGGGTAATGATTGCATACACCACATCACGGATAAGTTGACTAAGGTATCGAACGATATCACCCTCCAATTGGAACGGGACTCGACAGTCAATCTGGAGATCCTTCGCCCGCTCCTCCCCGATATGTACCTCGAGGTACGGGCAGGACAGGACAATCCGATCTACAACTATCTCCAAACCTATTACGTAGATTTCAAGAGCATCGCCATGAACGCCTATACCTCACCGGAAACGGGTATACGCATGGATGCCTCCATTTACGATCTGGCACGGGATACGATGCAGATCGATACCATCCGGGCGGAGATGCACCAAGATTCGCTCGGACTACTCTATAGCGCCCAAGTGATCAAGAATAAATACAGGCAGCAACAACCTTTCAGCGCCGGGCTGGACGGGCAAATACGTTATGGCTTCGGCGACGCCCGCCTCTATTTCAAGGACGGGAAAGGCGAGACCGGCTTGTTGCTCGGAATCCGGGCCGATAAGATACAGAACGGGGTCAAGTTCCATCTCTTCCCCGATGACCCGATCATAGCGTTCCGACCTTTCAAGCTGAATCCGGATAATTACGTCGTGGTACGCAGCATGAAGGATATCGAGGCGAACCTACGACTCAGCGGAGATAATAACGCCGCCCTCTGGATACACTCCCAAGCGGAAAGTGACGAGATGGAGGAAGTCCACGCCGAGTTGAACCAGATCGACCTTGGGGTTATCTCCAACGCGTTCAGTTATATCCCGCCGATGAAAGGTATATTGAACGCCGATTTCCAGTACGCTCCTTCCGACTCGGCCTTCATGGTCGTGGCGGATATGAACATTGATGATCTGTATTATGAGAACGAGCGGGTCGGCGAACTCATGTTCAACGCAGTCTATCTACCTTTAGAGCAGGGGAACCATCAAGTGGATATGCACCTTTTCCGGGACCGGAAAGAGGTGAGTGCCATTACCGCCTTATACCAGATGGGCGAGACCGACCATATCAGCGGTAATATCGAGTTCATGCACTTCCCCTTGGATATCGCCAACCCGTTCATCCCGGATGATATGGCGAAAATGGGCGGAGACCTCGATGGTACGCTCGCTATCAGCGGACAAAGCGATAAACCCATGGCCGAGGGATATCTGATTCTCGATACCGCTTCCGTTTATGTAGGCGCCGCAGGTTCTACCTTCCGTTTCGACGATAAGAAGATAGAGATAAAGAACAACCGGATCTTGTTCAACCAATATGGTATTTACGCATACAACAAGAATCCGTTTATCATCAACGGAGAAGTGGATTTCAACGATTTATCCCGCATGACCGCCAATCTTAAACTAACGGCGAATAACTTGCAACTGCTGAACGTTAAGAAAAACGAGGAAAGTCTTGTCTACGGAAAGCTGTTCGTCAACCTGAATTCTACCGTACGCGGGCCGTTGGATGCCTTGACCATGCGAGGGGACTTGCAGTTATTGGGCGGAACGAATATCACCTACGTGCTGAAAGACTCCCCGCTGACCGTGCAAGACCGTATGTCGGACATGGTAACCTTCACCTCTTTCACGGATACTTTACGTCGGCGCATGCCTCGTAAGCCCCCGTTGCCGATGGGAGGCATGGACATGTTGATGACGATCCGGATCGACCAGGCCGTCCGTCTGAACGCAGATATCACCCCCGACCAATCGAGCCGTGTGGAACTGGAGGGAGGGGGCGACTTGTCATTCCAATATACGACACAGGGTGAAATGATCCTGAACGGACGTTATACACTTTCGGGAGGCATGGTAAAATATGCCATGCCGATTATTCCGCTCAAAGAGTTTACGATACAGGACGGCAGTTACGTCCAGTGGAGTGGCAACCCGATGGACCCGATGCTGAACCTGACGGCAACCGAGCGAATGCGGGCATCCGTCACACAGGACGACGGTAGCTCACGGTTGGTCACCTTCAACGTCGGTGTGGCTATCAAGCAAACTTTGGAGAACTTGCAACTGCAATTTATCCTCTCAGCGCCGGAAGACCAGTCCATGCAACAAGAACTGGACAAGATGGGCGAAGGACAACGCTCGCAGATCGCCGTTACGATGCTTGTCACAGGGATGTACCTCAACATGAGCGATGTCGGCGGCGGCGGAAAGAAACCGAGTCTCGATATGGGTGCCGCCCTGAACAGCTTCCTGCAAAGTGAGATCAACAATATCGCGGGAAGCGCCTTGAAGTCCGTGGATATCACTTTGGGCATGGAACAGTACGACCAGAACGGTACAGGAGCGGGTGGAGAGCGGACAGACTTTTCCTTCCGTTTCGCCAAGCGGTTCTACAACGACCGGATCAGTATCATACTGGGCGGACGTGTTTCGACCGGACAGGATGTCAACGCCGGACAGTCGCAGCAGTTCATCGACAACGTTTCGATCGAATACCGTCTCGACGGCAGCGGAACCCGCTACATCAAGCTCTTCCACGACAAGAACTACGAGAGCCTGCTGGAAGGCGAGATCACAGAAACCGGTGCCGGTATCGTCCTGCGTAAAAAGATGCTTCACCTCCGTGAACTCTTCATCTTTAAAAAGAATAAACCCAAGCCGGTAACGGATGACAAACAAACAGAAGAGAAAAAATGAAACACATCAAATATATTGCATATATTTCGTTATTCCTGCTTGCTTCCTGCTCTACAACGAAGAATTTGCCGGAGGGGGAAGTTTTATATACGGGAATCAAGAAGATTGAAGTGACGAACGAGGACAAAAGCAAGGAAGGAGAAGAAGCGCTGACGGAAATAGAGGCAGCCCTTGCCTATCCGCCCAATAACGCCCTGCTGGGGAGTTCGTCTATCCGTATCCCCTTACCGTTCGGGCTATGGGTGTACAATGCGTTCGTGAACAGAAGGGGCAAATTCAATAAATGGATATTCAACAAACTGGCGTCCAAACCCGTTTTCATCAACACGGTCAATCCGGAAGTCCGGACAAAGGTAGCCTATAACCTGCTTCGCGAATATGGATACTTCAACGGAGCGACTTCCTACGAGGTGGAACCGGACCCCAAGAACCCCAAAAAGGCAAAGATCAGCTACAGGGTGGAGATGAACAATGCCTACACATACGACAGCATTGCTTACGTCCGGCTACGGCATCGCATCGACACACTCGTCCAGCGCAACATCGGCGACCGGCTTCTGCGCGACGGAGATAATTTCAATGTCGTACAACTCGAAGCCGAACGCCAACGCATCTCTTCCCTGCTCCGTAACAACGGGTATTACTATTTCCGTCCCGAATTTATCAGCTACCAGGCCGATACGATCATGAATCCCGGAAAGGTAGCGCTCCGTATCTCCACAAAGCCAGGGCTGCCACGCACCGTACTGCGCCCCTGGAAGATAGGCAACATATCGGTATTCCTGAACGGCTACAACAACGAGCCACCGACAGATTCCATCCGGTATAAAGATATGACCATCTTTTACGAAGGGAAGTTGCGTGTCCGTCCGAAGGTGCTGTACGACCGGCTGAAATTCCGCCCCGGCGATCTCTATTCGCAGCAACAGCAGGAAAAGACCCAGACCGGCTTCTCCCGTCTCGGCATTTTCCGTTATTCGGAAATGCAATATACCCCCAAAGATACCGCCCGCCGTTGCGATACGTTGAACTTGCAGATCAACACCGTTTACGACCTTCCTCTGGATGGAGAACTGGAACTGAACGTGACTACCAAGAGCAATGACCAGACAGGACCGGGCGCCATTTTCAGCGTTACCAAACGGAATATATTCGGAGGAGGGGAGACATTCGGCGTCAGTATGCGCGGTTCTTACGAATGGCAGACCGGCAAACGGGTTTCGGGCAACAGCTCGGCGATCAACAGCTGGGAGTTCGGTATCAGCGGTACGCTGACTTTCCCGCGGGTACTTTTCCCCAGCTTGATAAAGCATGATACGAAATACCCTTCCAGTACCTCTTTCCGTATCTATGCGGATCAGTTGAACCGTGCCAAATTCTTCAAGATGCTGGCATTCGGCGGAAGCGCCTCGTACGAGTTCCAGCCATCGGCGACCAGCCACCATTCGGTGACGCCGTTCAAGCTGACCTACTCGCTGTTGCAGCATACGACGCATGAATTCGACTCCATCGTAGATGTCAACAAGGCGTTGGGGCGAAGCCTCGAGAACCAGTTCATCCCGTCGATGGGCTATACATACACGTATGACGATTCTCCCATCACTACCAAAAAGAACCATCTCTGGTGGCAGTCTTCCATCACACAGGCGGGCCTTATTCTCGACGGTGCCTATGCCATCGCCGGTAAGAGCTTTAACAAACGGGATAAGAAACTGTTAGGGAACCGCTTCGCCCAGTTTGCCAAACTGACGAGCGAAATACGATACAACTATTATCTCGGAAAGAAGCAACACCTGGTCGGACGCCTGATGGCCGGAGTCGCATATAGCTACGGCAATTCGATTACGACACCTTACAGCGAACAATTTTATATAGGCGGTGCCAACAGTATCCGGGCTTTCACGATCCGAAGCATCGGACCGGGCAGTTATCGCCCGACCGACTCAAAATACGGCTATTTGGATCAGACCGGTGACATCAAGTTCGAAGCCAATCTGGAATACCGTTTCCCGATCTTGGGCGACCTACACGGCGCGACCTTCCTCGATGCCGGTAATGTTTGGTTACTGCGCTACGACGCGAGCCGCCCCGGCGGACAGTTGAAATGGGGCCGTTTCCTGAAAGACCTGGCTTTAGGAACCGGTATCGGACTACGCTACGACCTGACCTTCCTCGTTATCCGCCTGGATTGGGGAATCGGCCTGCACGTTCCGTACGACACGGGGAAGAAAGGATATTACAATATCCCGAAGTTCAAGGACGGAATGGGTGTACACCTGGCGATTGGGTATCCGTTCTGACCCTCGCCATAGCCCTCCCCTCCGGACATAAAAAAGGCGCATCCGAACGGAGCTTCGGACACGCCTTCCTGCTATTACAGCATGGCAATATATTTGATCTTGAGAATTAAAAAGGCTTTTGGTTTATTACTGTATTTATGTTATTTATCAGTCTTTAATGCTACCGGTTTGAATAAGAAGACAAAAAGGATCAATAATATGAACGAGAACACGGTCGAGATAGCAAAGACAATAGGCCAGTCACATTTATCCCCGTCACGGAAAAGACCGATCAGCCACCCGTTCCAAAGTGTCCCGATCAAGAAGCCGATACCCCATACCAGGAAGAAAAGCAGGCCCTGTGCCTGTGCTTTCATTTCTTTTGGTGCCACATTGTCCGTATAGACCTGGCCACCGACAAAGAAGAGGCCGAAGATCAACCCGTGTACGATAATCCCGATATAATAGAACCATTGCAGACCGGTCTCCGCACCGATATAGAACGAAGCATACCGAACCACGAGGGCGATCATACCGAAGATCAGGGTATTCTTGATCCCGGACTTTATCAGTATAGAAGTGGTGATGACCAGGAAAAACATTTCGGCCAACTGCCCGAGGTTCAGCGTCACCGTTATATTCTGCACATGCTCGTCGGCGAGAATCATCGAACCATATACATGGTACAAGTTGAACGGGATGATAGCCAAGAACGTCAGAATCATAAAAACCCGGTAATTCTTATCCTTCATCAGGGAGAAAGCGCTGAACCCGGTTATATCCATCACCGAGATACCGGCACTCTTATCGACCGAAGGCGGAGTGTGCGGCAATCGCAAGTTCAGAAGCGCAGCCACGAAACAGACAGCGGCGCCGCAATACATCGGCAGGTTCGTATCATCGAAAGCGGATAAATGCATCACATGAAGGGCGATCACGCTGAAGATACCGGAAGCTACCCATCCTACCGAACCGAACATACGGATACGCGGAAACTGTTCCGAAGGCGTATGGCTCATGGCGATCGTACTGGTCAGGCTCTGTGTCGGCATATGGCAAAGCATGGCCAGCACGACACATGCCATAAGAGGAACAAATGATGTCTGCTGGGCAGCCAGAAGCAAAAAGGCACCTGTCAGTATATTCAATACAGCCAAGATCTTCTCTGCGGCAAAATAACGGTCGGCTATCGCGCCGATAAAAGAGGATGCCATCGCACCGATAGCCATCGCACTTAATACCAACGAGACTTGATACACTTCCAATTTAAGCGTATGGGAAAGATAAGCGGCTAAAGGAACCCACCAGACTGCACTCAGCATATACTGCATAAACATCATGGTGCAGAGTTGAACTTTCGTTCCGATTCCTTGTTTTGTAGTAAGAGTATTCATATTATTAGAATAAAAGGTTTTTATTACCTGTGTTTCACAATTGGTACAAATGTATTGATTCCCTACAGTCGGTTTGTTTGACCTTGTTGCAATCTTTTCCGTATTCATCTCATTCTCTGCCGTTATCACCCTTATTGAGATGATTTATGAAATCCGTGACACAATAAAAGGAAATCCATAATACATTTTTCAGTATCTTTCGCCCATAATAGCAAAGTCATATATGAAACATCTGAAGTTAATCTTATCCATCCTATTCATATTTTGTCTCACCCGGACATATGCAGACGACAGTAACTATCTTTTCCGCCATTATCAGGTCGAAAACGGACTCAGCGACAATATGGCCACTTGTTGCGTGCAGGACAGGAAAGGATATATCTGGATCGGGACACGCGACGGTCTGAACCGCTTCGACGGATATACGTTCAAAGTATTCCGTAACGACCCCGACGAAACCGAGACATTGGGAAGCAACTGGATCACATGCCTGGGGTGCGACATGAACGGCGACTTGTGGGTAGGGACGCTTTCGGGATTATATCAGTATGACGATGAAAAGGAATCATTCCGGCATATTCCTTTCACTGCAGATAAGGGGATCGACATTTTCCAGTTCGATCAAGATAATAAACTATGGATACTAATGGACGGCAATCTGATCCAATTCAATACAGAGGATAACCAGTTCCGCATCTTTGCTCCGGAAAACAACCAGAGCTACACCACTTTCTGCATTACTCGCGAAGGTAGTATCTGGATCGGGAGTTCGGACGGTCTGATCTCATTGCTGAATCCGGAAGATGGGACGGCGGAATCCTATGATGTATTCGCTCATTCATCCCCAAACACGCCACGGAAACTCTCTATGTTATATCCCTCTCCTACGACCGACCGCATTTACATCGCTTTCGAGCATGATGACGTGAAGATATTCGACCCGGCTACACGCAATTACCAGGATCTGAACATTCAAAAGATCAACCAGCTTACGATCCTGATCAACAGCTTCCTCGAAAAAGACAAGGATGAACTATGGATCGGGACAGACTCCGGGTTATTTATCTATAAGATCAACACCGGCGAGTGCACCCGTATCCGTCAGGACCCGTTGGACCCGTATGCCTTATCGAGCCATTTCATCTCTGCATTCTGTCGGGACCGGGAGAACGGTATCTGGATTTGTTTCCACCAGAACGGCCTCAACTACTATTCCCCTTTCCGCCCTTTCCATGTACATTATCCCTGGGATGGGCAGCATTCGATGAAAGGGGAAGTGATCCGTGATATCTGTACCGATGCATACGGCAATATATGGGTCGGGACGGAAGATGCGGGCATCAACTGCCTGGAAAAGAAAACCGGAACATTCACCAACTACCAGCCAGTTCCAGGGGAAAACGGGTTGTCGCACACTAATATCCGGGGCTTGGCCGCATCAGGCGACCGGCTCTGGATCGGTCACGTCATCCATGGCATCGACCTGATGGATATCAAAACGAGGAAGGTGATCAAGCATTATAACCTGCTGAAAGATTCTCTGACTGTCAAGAATAGCACCGTCCGCTGCATCAAAGTATTGCAAGAGGGACAAGTCTATGTCGGGACCGACGACGGTATCTACAAATATGACTTTTTGAACGACCGTTTCCTATATGCTCCGCAATTTCCACCTTTCGCGGTGAACTGCATCTACGAAGATCGTTTAGGAAGAATCTGGACCGGTATGTTCAACCGAAGTTTTTATTATAATCCGATCAGCAATACCGGCATGTATCTGCCGTACGACAAATTGAACACCCAGCGCCACAATTTCGTTAACGACGCCTGCGAGGACAAAGACGGCAATATGTGGTTTGCTACCGTAGAAGGGGTTATCAAATACGACTTCCAAACCGGCGAATCCCTACATTACACCGTCAAAAACGGTATGCCGAGCAATGTTGCTTTCCGCATCCTACCTGACGAAAACGAAACCTTATGGATCAGTACGGCCAACGGACTGGTCAGCCTGGAAACAGGAACCGGTAAGATCACGACCTACACGGAATCCCACGGACTCATCACTCGCCAATTCAACGATAACTCCGCCTTCAAAGACAACGAAGGAACTTTCTTTTTCGGCTCGGTTAAAGGCTTTATCCATTTCACACCCTCCGAAGTAATTCCGGCAGCCGAGAAAATGAACGTCCACTTGGGAAGCCTCGAAATCCAGAATGAAGCCGGAGAGAAACGCATCATTAACTCTTCCGCCGAATCAGAGGCTAAGAAGATCACGCTAACCTACAAGCAATCCACATTCAGCATCAACTTCTCCGCACTCAACTTCATCGCCCCTAAATCCATCCAGTATGCATACAGGATGGGAAATATGGACAAGGAATGGATTCCGATCGGAGAACGCAACACGGTCTATTTCGCTGAATTACATCCGGGCGACTATACCTTCGAGGTACGGGCTGCCAACCTGTCGAACAACTGGAGCGACACTCCGACACGACTGAATATCACCGTTTTGCCCCCTTGGTGGGCATCGACTCCGGCATATGCTTCTTATATTGTCGTCACTCTCGCCATCATCGTCGGCTTCTTCTGGTCTTGGCGCCGGAAAACCAAACGGGCAATGGCCTACAACATGCAGTTGTTCGAAGATCAGAAAGAGAAGGAACTGTATCAGGCCAAGATCGATTTCTTCATCAATATCGCTCATGAGATCCGTACGCCGCTCACCCTGATCAAGAACCCGCTCGAACGTCTCCTGAAATCCGACAAGATCGGGGAAAAAGAGAATAAGTCACTTACATTGATGGATAAAAACGTTTCCCGCCTCCTGTCGCTGGTCAACCAGTTGCTGGACTTCCGCAAAACAGAGATAGAAGGATACCGCCTCAGTTTCGTCCGGACAGAGGTCGTCTCGCTCTTGAACGATACGGCCAAACGATTCCAGGAATCGGCAACAGCACACAACCTATTGCTGAATCTCGACTTGTCGTTACCGGAATTGTACGTGTTCGTGGATAAAGAAGCTATCACGAAGATATTCAGCAATCTGTTTACGAACGCTATCAAATACGCGTCCAGCAGCATCATCGTACGCCTGCAACTTTCTCCCGATTATGAGACATTCACGATCGATTTTATCAACGACGGCACTCCTATCCCTTTTGAATTAAGGGAAAAGATATTCGAACCCTTCTACCGGATGGAAGGAGACGCCGTCGGCAAACCGGGGACAGGACTCGGCTTACCCTTGGCACGTTCACTGGCAGAGATGCATCACGGTGGTCTGAAATTAGAGACTTTCACCGACAGTCCGTCCATGACAATGTTCCGTCTGACTTTACCCGTCAAGCTCCCCGAATCCATCAAGCAAACAGAAGAGGAAGCAACAGCACAAGCCGTACCTCAGAAAACAGAGTTCATCCACGACGAATCGCGCCCGACGATCCTGATTGTCGAGGACAACAAGGAAATGGCCATTTTTATCGCCGACGAAGTCAACCTGTCATATAATGTAGAGATAGCCGGAAACGGAGCCGAAGCAATCGCATTGTTAAGGGAACGTAGCTTCCAGCTAATCATCAGCGACGTGATGATGCCTGTCATGGATGGCTTCGCCCTTTTGAAA
>OGLM01002802.1_pt1 | contig 15292 bp, 10 predicted proteins | sample 1572531 | NCBI WGS metagenome assembly OGLM01 (sample SAMEA2581909, study PRJEB24529) | metagenome | biome: Human gut stool | place: China | collected 2011 | reverse complement strand
TTTTCAACTTTAGGAATAGAAGCTTGAGATTGACAGGTTACTATTCCGAAAAAAAGGAAGAAAGTATATAATCCAATAAAGCGCTTTAGTTTCATGATTTATGATTCAATAAGTTAATATTTAGCTATTTGTCAATAGCAACACATTCCAGTTAGTTCTAATTTGCCGCGAGTATAAATGAACATAAAAGAAGCATAGTCAGATACTATTGGAGGCGTTCCTTTCAGATACCAAAATTTTTTTTTCTTGTTTGATGTAGTATATAGAAATTGAGGAATATCACCAAACCAGATAAAAGTATAATCTTTATATTTGAAATAGCCTTTTAGATGGTTGTGTCCAGAATATTCGAAATAAGATGCTAGACAAAAAGATAGATAGAATCTTTTTTCTCATAACTGTCAATAATGAAAAATTTAAGTTCTTTTTCTTTGATTTCAGGGCATATTGATTTGAATATCAAAGAATCTATACCACATAAAAACAGGCTGTCTTTAATAATCAGTTCCGGTACATTTTTATAAATTTTTTCAACTTTAGGAATAGAAGCTTGAGATTGACAGGTTACTATTCCGAAAAAAAAGAAAAGAATGAATAACTCAATAAAGCGTTTTAGTTTCATAATTTAAAAATTAATATATCGTTTGCTAGGCACATGAAATATTTGGTATTGAGGAATAGGTAATTGATATTGTTGTAAAACTCTATTAACTTCGTCTTTAAAACCTATATCATTTGGACTTGCATATTTTGATATAGGATGACTATGTATTATCGACCTAATTGTGTAATTGTAATATAAGCGCCCAGACATTAGATATGATCCTCCAGGTTCTTTCCCTTTTATATGTCCTGTTGTAATGAAATTAAGTCCTTTATCTCCTGGTATCCCAGTTTGAGCAAGCCCTATCTCAACTTGTGAAGAACTTCCAGTAACATTGAAGCTTAAAAATTCGAATAAAGATTTTCCATTTGTATCTCCTCTTATTTTATATTCATCATAAGTATCTTTCTTATTTTGTTTCTGATTATAATAAGATATTGAGTTTTGTGATTCGATAGTTCCATAGTTGAAGATAATATTATTGTACTGTTTATTTCCTTCTTTATCGATAGTGAAAGTCCTTTGGTATTCTCCGTTTTCATTTAATGCTACCATAAAAAAAGCATCTTGTGTTCGATCTTTAATGCGGTTTATTATTCTCCCTTCATTGTTAATTTCCCAAATGTCCATTCCTGTGGGATCAAGCGCATTAATGAAATTATTAGCGCAATAGGCGTATGGGCTTATGAGGAAATATTTATTATTCTGCACATTTTTTATCGATATACCAACCATCTTTATAGTACTGATAGTATTGTTTCTTTATTTCTATTAATGTGTTTTTGGGAGATAGTTTTAAAAAATAATAAGTGCACTGGTTTGCCCATGGCACAGATATATATATATTTGCTTTATTATCGACAGATAAGGATTGTATGTTTAACTTATCGAAAGATTTTAGTATATTCTCAATGATTGTTATGTCTTTTGGGGGTAATGTATTTTCTCTATTATTATATACATCTTTCGTGTAATATATTTGTTTTGAAAATATATGCCTTTTAATTACATATGTTGTATCGTGATATTTAATGAAATATACTCCTTTTCGATATAATATATTCGTATTTTGGAATTCTGAGAAATCTGTATTTTTAAATGTGTTAAATTTGCATTGAAGACTTTTATTATTAGAACAAGAATATAAATGACTTATACAAAATAATATTGTACATATTGTTAGCATTGTTTTCATTTCCTTAATCTCCTATAATTTTGTGATTTAGCATGATATATTCCTTTGATAATAGAACGTTGGTCATCTTCTGAGTCCCATTGAGAGGAATATCCATTGCGTTTCGAATTAAATTTGCTATTTAAGTGAGCACCTATTTGCAGTTCGGTATACCCAAATCCCACAGTATATCCTGTTGCTCCCCATAGATAATTTCCAAAATTCATAAAATTATGTGCAGTATTATCTCCTTCAGGGAGAAATAAAGAGTTAGAATCTATTCCGTTAAAGTGTGCTTCTGGATATTTTTGTGGGAGAACTGTAAAAGAATAATCAAAATTTCCATTACCTTGACTTTCTATCCCGAAATTTAATTTGTTCGAATCAAAAGCCCCTTGTTCAGCCAACATGGATTGTATGTTCTGCTCATTTACAAAGACAAGCCTATTTATTATTCCATTATCTATATCTCTTGCATCATTTATTGGATCAGCAAAATTAATAAATGTGTATGAATCATATTCTTCTCCAGTTTTAGTCTTTTTTAGGGAGTGAACCATTATTCTATTTGTTCCTTCAGCATTTATTTTTTTTTGGTAGATTCCATTTTGGTTAAAGATATACCAGTCTCTCCCATCCGGATCAAGCGCATTAATGAAATTATTAGCGCAATAGGCGTAAGGGCTTATATGATAATACTCTTCACAAAGCGGGTCGGGCTGGTTGAAACGGTTTATCGGCGCGAACAAAGTACGAGCCCCGAAGAAGTACTCGTCCAGCCCGTTGTCATAAACGATTTCCTTGCCTGTCAGTCCGTAATTGTAAGGCGACCTTCTCTTTTCCCGCATAATCCCCGAAGGATAATAAATATTAGCTCTGCTGTTGTTCAAACTGCTCCAGTAGTGCCAAATTGATCCGAGATGATCCTTACTGGTATAATAATAAGAAAAAGACATCTTCCTACCTGTACTGACCTCTATATTCCCTTCGGGCGTATTTATATACTTCTGTTGCGTCCTCTGATACCAATACACGTCGTTCCATTCGGACATATAGGAGATATACGGGTCGGTATTCTTGACCACGGAGTCGATAGGAACGGCCGTACTTATCGAATAAGCCCCGGTAGCGTTCCGAATCTTTCTTCCGTCGGCCATGTCGATATGTTGAATGTTTTTATAATTAATCAATTTATTCTTTTTTAGGTTTATATTAATTATCTCTTGTTTTAATGCAGTCTCAATTTTATTTTTTCCTTTTTAGAACCTTTGTCCATTTACAAATTGAACAAAGGGTAATTTCTTCATGCTATCTATATAAAATGAAAACGTTTCATTCAGTACTAATATTAGATAGGAGAGTTTTTATATTTCCCATCTGAATTAAGATTAGTTGTTTAGAGAACCTGATTATGATTTATATTCGTTTTGCTATAGATTATACATAAATACATTACGATCCGGACCAAGCCTCAACAAATGCTTATAATTTTCCCCAGAACATTCCAATTGTTTGATCCCGATATGAAATTCTTTTTTTGTAGGCAAAATTTTGAAAAATTTACTAGACAGCATTTCCGTAGGAACAAAAAATATTTTGTTATTTATAATTGTATAATAAGCAATAGAATTCTTAAAACTAAAATCAAACTCTTTGATATATACATAGAATCCAATTTCATTAGAGAATTCTGACATAAAAAAATCGAGGACATAAAATCTATCTTTATCAAAGTATCCTGTGTCTAAGCGTGAATAAGACCATATATACTTTTTTACTTGTTGATCGGTAAAATCAACTTGTTGGAGCGAAAAAGTATAGGTTGGCTCGTGTTTTCCCTTTACGCAACCGCCGGCCAGAGTGGCTATTATGATATAAATAATTAAATGTTTCATGATAAGTATTACTTTATAGTATAAGGGTTTCTTCGTAGGTCTTTTTAAAGGATGAAACAATCATTGGCAATTATTTCGTATTCTCCATTTTGTTTCTTTTGTATTAAAAAATCCAAGTGGCGGTCACCGTGTCCTGATAGATCATATTTTTTAAATTTGAAAACTTTTTTTTGTGTTAAAACGTTAAATAAGTTTTCTGGAATTTCATTACTGATCAAGAACGTTATATCATCAATGATGATATAATAATATATTTCCTTATAATCTTTAAAACCAAATAGATACTCCTTTATAAAGAAGAAAGGATTTATACCTAAGAGATATTCTTTACTGTTGGAAAGGCTTGATTGAAAAAAATTCAAAACATAAAGTTCTCCATAGGTAAAGCAGTTTATTTTTTCTTTAATCATGCATTTTAGTGCTTTTTCAAATTTAACATCTCTAAAATCGACTAGATTTGCTTCTATTGATAGACAAGGTTCATCATATATATTTTTCCCGATACAGTCAATAGATATGATAAACGTCATAATACAAAGGAATAGAATTCTCATGATCTCTTATTTTTAAAGGTGTAACAATTATTTCTCTTGCAAAAGCTCTGCTGGTACAGAGTTTTTATTATAATCAGTATATTCTTGATTTTTAGGAATAAAAATTTTGAAAAAAGGAATTTTTCTTCCTAACATTTGATGGTTATGAGAAATGATTTTGGCATTTTCTACATCATTTGAAGATGGATTTTTGTTTTGAAAATGATTATGAATATGACCTCTAATGGTATACCCATATTTATATTGCTTATTATATAAAAATATTATGCCTTTTTCTGTATCGTTCATATGAGAAGTTGAAATAATGTTTAGTCCATTAGTTTCATTTTTTCCTAGTAATAACTGACTCCATTCAACAGAAGTGTTTGTCGCAAAAAATTCGAAAAGCTGTTTCCCATTACTGTCTCCTTTGACATTGTAATAATCAAAAGATAAATTTTTTTCTTTGTCAAAATATTGAGATTTAAAACTTTCCACCGTACCATATTTAAAGATTAATTCTTTGTCTTTAATTCTAATACCTTTTTTATCCACCATATAAAAAGCGTCATGTTCTGTCGTTTCAATATGATTTACAACTCTCCCTTTATTGTTAATTTCCCAAATGTCCATTCCTGTGGGATCAAGCGCATTAATGAAATTATTAGCGCAATAGGCGTATGGGCTTATGAGGAAATATTTATTATTCTGCACATTTTTTATCGATATACCAACCATCTTTATAGTACTGATAGTATTGTTTCTTTATTTCTATTAATGTGTTTTTGGGAGATAGTTTTAAAAAATAATAAGTGCACTGGTTTGCCCATGGCACAGATATATATATATTTGCTTTATTATCGACAGATAAGGATTGTATGTTTAACTTATCGAAAGATTTTAGTATATTCTCAATGATTGTTATGTCTTTTGGGGGTAATGTATTTTCTCTATTATTATATACATCTTTCGTGTAATATATTTGTTTTGAAAATATATGCCTTTTAATTACATATGTTGTATCGTGATATTTAATGAAATATACTCCTTTTCGATATAATATATTCGTATTTTGGAATTCTGAGAAATCTGTATTTTTAAATGTGTTAAATTTGCATTGAAGACTTTTATTATTAGAACAAGAATATAAATGACTTATACAAAATAATATTGTACATATTGTTAGCATTGTTTTCATTTCCTTAATCTCCTATAATTTTGTGATTTAGCATGATATATTCCTTTGATAATAGAACGTTGGTCATCTTCTGAGTCCCATTGAGAGGAATATCCATTGCGTTTCGAATTAAATTTGCTATTTAAGTGAGCACCTATTTGCAGTTCGGTATACCCAAATCCCACAGTATATCCTGTTGCTCCCCATAGATAATTTCCAAAATTCATAAAATTATGTGCAGTATTATCTCCTTCAGGGAGAAATAAAGAGTTAGAATCTATTCCGTTAAAGTGTGCTTCTGGATATTTTTGTGGGAGAACTGTAAAAGAATAATCAAAATTTCCATTACCTTGACTTTCTATCCCGAAATTTAATTTGTTCGAATCAAAAGCCCCTTGTTCAGCCAACATGGATTGTATGTTCTGCTCATTTACAAAGACAAGCCTATTTATTATTCCATTATCTATATCTCTTGCATCATTTATTGGATCAGCAAAATTAATAAATGTGTATGAATCATATTCTTCTCCAGTTTTAGTCTTTTTTAGGGAGTGAACCATTATTCTATTTGTTCCTTCAGCATTTATTTTTTTTTGGTAGATTCCATTTTGGTTAAAGATATACCAGTCTCTCCCATCCGGATCAAGCGCATTAATGAAATTATTAGCGCAATAGGCGTAAGGGCTTATATGATAATACTCTTCACAAAGCGGGTCGGGCTGGTTGAAACGGTTTATCGGCGCGAACAAAGTACGAGCCCCGAAGAAGTACTCGTCCAGCCCGTTGTCATAAACGATTTCCTTGCCTGTCAGTCCGTAATTGTAAGGCGACCTTCTCTTTTCCCGCATAATCCCCGAAGGATAATAAATATTAGCTCTGCTGTTGTTCAAACTGCTCCAGTAGTGCCAAATTGATCCGAGATGATCCTTACTGGTATAATAATAAGAAAAAGACATCTTCCTACCTGTACTGACCTCTATATTCCCTTCGGGCGTATTTATATACTTCTGTTGCGTCCTCTGATACCAATACACGTCGTTCCATTCGGACATATAGGAGATATACGGGTCGGTATTCTTGATCACGGAGTCGATAGGAACGGCCGTGCTTATCGAATAAGCCCCGGTAGCGTTTCGAATCTTTCTTCCGTCGGCCATATAATAGAAAACCGATAAGCTTTTGTCAGAAAAGGCGACGGTTTGGGGGAGATTCAGCAGATTATAGGTCGTCAAGGAAATTCTGTTGTCCTCATTTTTGATCAAGTTTCCGTTCGGATCATACTCATACTCGACATCTTTTCCTACCAGATTGGGATATACCATATCATTATATCCTCCGGAATAAGGCGAACCTTCCCCTCTGATGATCCTGTTGCCGTCATAAAACAACTGCACTCGGTTAATATAATCGGGTTGAGGATTTTGCGTACTTCTGACGATAGAAGTGATATTCCCCATTTTATCGTAAGTAAAAGCCTCGGCCGCAGCAGTTTTGACGCCGTCCCGAGTATATTGTTGAGAAGCGGTAAGTCTGTTCAGCCCGTCATAAGACAGTCTGAAGTGCGCGCTGTCGTGAGCCGAATAATAGACATCGGCGATATTCCCGTTATAAAGAGGCTCGACACCCTCCGGAAGATCTTCGTTATAATATATCTTCTCGTTCATAAAAGGCTCGTCGATTTCTGTCAACCATCCCCTGATATTATAATCGTACTTACAATCGAACTTTCCGTCGTGCAGCACTTTCCCGACCAACCTTCCGGCTTCGTCATATCGATATTCGGCAATCTTGATTCTTTCGTTCTTGTCAAAAGTCTGATATAACCGGGTTAGCCGTCCGGCATGGTCATATTCATAATCATAGACGATCGTATGGTCATAAGTCGCCTCCGGTTCAAGTATAGCCTTAGCGGGATATATGGAGTAATGCTCTTTCCGCACGGATATAGGCTGCCCGATGAAGTCGTACTTGGTAAAGCTGTAATTGTGGAATCCGGAAACAGAGCAGGCATTGGTCTGAATAACCCTTCCCCGATTATCATAATAAAGGGTCACATGCTCTTTCAGTTCAGGATTATTTAAAAGAGCGATGATCTGTCCGGTCAGTTTACCGGAGGGCCGCTCGATACGTTTACCGAAATCAGGCTTATCGACATAAGTCAAGAACGAATCCGACAACGCTTCAAAAGCATAGCTGTCATAATAGCTGACGATCAAGGGAGTCCGGGATTCATTAAAAGCGGCCGTATTGGTATATCCGAAATTCCCGTCCTGTCCTAAACCGATAAAACGTTCGCAACAAACCGTATCCCGGAATATCACCTCCCAATCTTCCCTACCGGCCGATGAGGGCAGTACCCCCCAGATCACTTCCCGCCCCAGTCCGTCATATTGATAATATTGCCATACCCCGTCTTTTCGGTTGTTCCCGTTTTGTTTCAGAATAAGGCGGTCGGAACGATCATAAACGAAATGCACGGGATCGCAGCCGGGCAACTTTTTCTCGATCACCCTGTCACGACCGTCATAACGATACACGTACCCGTATTTTTTAATTACCTCGGAACTGTTACACCCCCAGCTTGCCGTAGCTGTCAATTCATCGGCTGCCAGAGGCGGCAAAACGATCCGTTTACGCCCCCGGTCATCGTACACGATATACGTATCGTGCGGTTCAGTCCCATTCATTCTTCGTGTCAGGAGCAATTTCCCTTCGAAATCGGTAAAAGTATATACGACTTTCCCATCCTCGTCCGTTGTCCGGGCTACCGACAGTTCACCGGCAGCATACAAACCGCTTCGGATGAGTCTGACATCCTCTCCGTTATCTTCCGCCCGGAACTCAGCACAAGACAGGTCTCCGGAATCCGCATTGACGAGATATTCAGTCTTGACCGATTTCCCGTTATCCCTCCAAGCCGCTCCGGGTCCGTAAGATTCACGAATCCGATTCAAAGAGGAGTTTCCGTAGACACATCCGGAATAATAGTATGCATCCCCGTAATAATTTCGATTTCCGTCAGGTAGCGGCAACGATTCACTGACAGGCCTGTCGAGAATATCATAACCGAAGGTGAAGTGCAGGTCTTTCCCTTGTGGAGAAGCGCCTACCTGCACGGTTTCCGTATGCTTTCCGAAATTATCGTAGTACAACACCTTTTCCCTGAAACTGTTTCCGTCCTCGGTGGTCATGATCCGGTTTTTTACGTAGTGTCTGTTTTTATTCTGCCCTTCTGCCGTACAGACAACTCCCGAGCAGCAGGCAAAAATAAAAATAAGAAAATAATTTCGATTTTTCATGATTTTCCGAACATTTTAGATTTATATATATCAGTCAACGTTTATAATATCTATCCGTCCGAATTTCGGAGTGTTATATTCATTGGTGGATAATGTCTTGGGTACTCCGTTTTCTAAAATATAGGAACGGACGACACGTCCGAATGTATCGTACTCGAAATAAGTCGTCATTCCGTCGGGTTCGGTGATCGAGGTTACTCCGACCAAAATGCGGTGCGTATAAGTATATACCTGCGCTTCGGGAAGTTTCTGCCTGAGAGAGTTGATCGTCTCCATTTCGGTATCGGGAGATGTCATATTTCCGAGCTGTTCTACCCAAGCCTTGTCTTTCCCTAATGCCGAAAGTAATGCATCATAAGTGACATTGACGATTTTTGCTATGGGATATTGGTTGCAATATGACCAAAGGTAGCAAGTATAGGTGCGTCCGTCGGTCGTTACGGAACTTACGTTCCCATAGCTGTCATAAGTATAGCAAAGGCGGTCTTCGTATGCTTGCAGTTCGTCATTCCATGTGCGGGCTTTCAACGGTTTTTGTCCGGAATAAGAACAGGCAGTCATGGTAGAGTCGTTATTGTATATACGCTTGTACCCATATAACGGAGAACTGACAGCCTCGTTTGCGTAGTTGAACCGTTCTATAACCTCTTTTCCGTCACCTGTAGTCGTTTTCATGGCAAGGGGATTCAGGTGAGCGGTAGCATGGAATTGGGTATTCAGTTCCGGACTATCATCGAAGTATTCTTCGGGAAACTCTGTATTCGGCCGGTATATGTACTCTTGGGTAATCGTATTTGCAGCTTCTCCCGTATCGGAGTAACGTGTGATTTTTTCCCGTTTCAGGCGGGTTGTTCCTACTGTCTTTCCCCATCCGCACTCTTTGTACTGTTCTTGATACTTAGATTGATATTCTTCCAAATTGCATACCCGGGTCTTATAGGGACGTGATATGGCAACATAATAAAATTCTTTATCTTTCGGACCTTGGTATCCTGAATATTCATATTCGTGCCTTTCCGCTATTTTGTCATTTTCGAATATCTCCTTTTTTATAAGACGACCGCCATAGTAATACATGTCATCACCGTTATCCAGATCGAAAGGACGGCTGATGTCTTGTCTGATTTGATATCTGGGGTCGAACGGGTCGTTGCGACCTCCGCCGAATATGTTCCAAGAAGGCGTATCGAAAGTGTATTCTGTCCTCGTTTCTGTCGAAGAGGTGACTATCCGTTCCGTTACATACGGATACAATACCGAGCTTCCGTTTCCGAACGTGATGTTCGATACGGGAGCGAAAGCCCATGTCCGCAACCGGCACTCTTCTTGAGTTCCGGTTGTAGGATTTATTTTCAACAGGCGTTGTTCTACGCAATAGTCGCGTTCCGAAAGACCGACTTTAGGAATGCCCCAGCCGTCTCCGGAATATTCGATAGAGCGGGTAGAACGGGCATCAGGGAATTTATAAGCTCTATAATGAAAAAATCGAGTTTTTGACAGTCCATTGTTATTGAAATTCATTTCGGTTATTTTTTGTATGCGTAATCCGCCTGTATAGAAAATCGTATCGGATTTGTGTCCGTCCATATACCGCTCTATGCTTTTCCCGTGTCGGTTTACTTCGTAATCGAAGGTTGTGAATACGCCTTCGGGAGAGAGAATTTGGGTGAGGATTCCCGCTTTCATGTAGGATTCCCTGCATTCTCGGGCATTGCTGCCGAATGTGAAGTAGTGTTCTCCTTTATGATCTTTATAACTGTATCTTCCGTAAGGAGCGTAAATTTCCCGGTCATACCCTTGTGTTTTTTGCCTGCCGTTATAATATCCCCAATGGTCCATGGCATAACTGGCTTCGTCCGGGACATTTTCGGGCTTGAAGTAGTTGAACCGGTAATATTTTTTCTTCGTTTCTCCGGCATCTGTAATAGCGATAGAATCGAGTTTCGTTTTATATGGGCTCGAATTGTACGGGGATACGTAGAACTTTATGCGTTTGATCACCTGTCCGGTTTTGCTTTTCACGATCATCTCTCCGAGATTTCCATGAGTATCCATATTGAAAGTGACAGAGCCGTGATCGAAGTTTATCGTTTTGATTTTTCGTTCTTTTATATAATCTGCATGATACGGACTTTGAACCTTATAAGGCTGATTTCCTGCATAGCTTGAGCCTATGCTCACCGTACCGTCACTGTTGATCGTTCCGTATGATGTTTGGCTTCCTCGTTTTATGATAAGCCGATAACCGTATTTGTCATCTTCCATGGCGACGTAGTTAGAGGGATATTCACCGGATAATATGGGTTTGGCCATAAACCCCGAGTAACTGAATGTTATGGCAGCTTTGGTAGAGCCGGAAGACATTCTTTTACATAGCCACCGTGTGCTATAATCTCTGGTCTTTTCGGTGAGGTTATTATATTCTCCTCCGAATGAGTATGATATGCCGTCTTGGTCGGACATCAAAAATCCGTTTTCTTCAAAGTCGAAAATTCCACTGTTGATTCGTACCGGTTCATAAGGGCAGATAAGAAATTTCGGATATATAGAACGGTTGGAAGTACGGCTGTCATAAATCACCGGGATATAAAATGATCTGCGCTGTTTCGCTAACTTGAAGAAAAAACGGTCGGGCTCGCTGTCGATCTCTTTGTTCTCTATCCGTTTGAAAAATTTTACTTTCTCGTTTTCTTTCATTTTATCGAAAGAGTTTTTTTCCGTAAGGTATTTGCCTGTACGAAAACCTCCATTCGGGGCATCGTCGGGTATTCCGTTTATTTCCCGCATTATCGACGGTTCTGCGTTTAATGTCCATCCGCTTCCTACCCATCCGCTCAATTCCCGCACCTTGAGTCCGCTCGAGTGATAAGATAAGGTTATGGGCAGTTCTATGTCGCCTACTTTTATGGTATATAGCGGGATGGTTATATCGACCAGTCCGGTACAGTAATCGACCGGATAGCTGACATATTTTCGTACGGCCTCCGCTTCGGGCGAAACCGGAACTATTTGCGGCTGTTTGATAATTATCGGATTGTCTGCATTTCCTTTATCAGGGAAGAATATGCATAAAGCGACTGTTAACAGATGCAATGTGCGGGTGATGTGTATTCTTTTCATGGGATAAGTAATTTTATTCAGACCATATTTTTTCTCCTGCCGGTTGTCCGTCGATGATAAATCTTATTACATAGCGTTCGAAGATAGAACCGTTTATCTTTATTTCCTTGCGGTAATAACCTGCCTGCTGTGTCTCTTTGGGATACATTTTCAATAACTGTCCTTGGGCATTGCACAGAGCTATTTCCACATCTGCGCTTTCGGTCAAAGTATATTCCAGAATCAGATCTCCTCCGGCTTTATTGCCGGATAGTTTATATTCGCTTATTTTCGATTTGGGTATGACACTTTCGTTTTCAGAACTGTCTTTTGCGGCAAGTTTCTCTGCTTCTATTTTTTCACGGCGCGACAGGTTTTCCATATCTTCGGGCAATGTGTAATACTGTTCATCGGGGGGATAGTAGAATGCCGTGCGGAAATGGGGTTCTTCTTTCCCGTTCCGTATCAATTTGTTTTCTATTGTTTCGAAAACAGGATAACGGTATCCTGCGGCATACCAACGGTAGGTGTCGGTGAGTATGACGAGCGTGTCGTTGGCTATCCGGTAATCTATGCTGTCGGGGCGGGAGCGTAGCTTTGCCGTGACCGAATCTTCAGACATATAGCTGCATTCGGGAATCTTTATTTCGGAAACAGATTTGCGCAGGGTGTGTACCCTCAGTATGTTTTCTAATGTATCTTCGCCTATTATCAACATGCCTTCGGCATCGGCTTCTACAATGCTCTTTCCCGATACGGTGAGGTTGAGATTATGTTGATATTCACCGACATTGTAAAAATAACTTTCGAAACGGTCTCCGAAACGGAACGGATATTTCACCGATAATTCCGGTAAATATGATTTTTGTATCATCGTGCGGTTTTCCATTCCCGTAATTAACAGGGAGTCTCCTTGCATTTGGTATCTGTAAAAAGTTAAATGCTCATGTCCCGTCAGTAAACTGTCGTTACCGCTGTATCTTAGTTCATATCGCTCTTTTTCTGTCGTGAGATGATCGAAATACCAGATTTTTTTATCTCCTTTTTCTCCGGGATCGAAATAGGAAATCCGCTCTTTTATGATTTTGTCTCCCGGCCTGGGAGCATTCTCCGATTTGTACAAGGTATTTTGTGCTTTTAGAGAAAGGCATCCTAAAATACTTGCTAACAGAATGACCGAATCTTTCATATATTCAGATTTAATAAAGGTTGCGTTTTATGGTAATGGTTCTCGAAAATTTCTATTAAAAAAGTGTTTATACGATTTTATAGGCTTGTATGGTCTCTGTGCGTCTATTTGGTTATTATAATTTGTATGAAATTTTATTATGATATAAATTATTTTATCTAATATATTATGGCTAATTTTTTATTTCTGCACCTAAATTAACTAAATATTTTTATATATCAAAATTTTTATTGTAAAAAATGTGTTTGAGTGTATTTTTTTTGATTGTATAGAGGGGTAAAATAGTTAATGATAAATTTTTTATAAAATCCAGAGCTTGTTTAATTGAACATGTAAACAAGCTCTGAACTTAAATTTTCTAATAAAATTTAAACAGGCTCTTATTTATTCAATCCTTTTGCACTTTGTACAAGACGGACAAATTCGGCACGGTATCCTTCCGGATCGAAAGAAAGACCTTTATTGGCAGTCTCGATGACTTTGTCATAAGTAGCTTCGCCTTTGAAATCCGAGTCTTTGAGTAGTTGAGCGAACATGGCGACTGCCGAAGCGAACCGGAAATCCGGTGATACATTGTCTTTATCCGTATCCGTTACGCTCTTTTCTATTTTTTTACTTTTTTCTTCTTCCGGAGTTTTGTACCGGAGTTTCACGGTCAGTAGTTCCGAAGAGTTGCTTGTTTGAGTGTTTATATTCGTTTCGGTCTGGTATTTCAACGGATCGATACTTCCCGGAATATTACCTGATATTCCGGTGGGGATGATTTCATAAAGGGCTGTGACCGTGTGTCCTGCACCCATTTCTCCGGCATCCTTAGTATCATCGTTAAAGTCCTCGTTATTCAATATCCGAGTCTCATATCCGACGAGACGGTATGACTGTACCTTTGCCGGATTAAATTCTACTTGCAGTTTTACATCTTTGGCGACAGCATACATCGTACTGCCGAATTCGTTTACCAAGACTTTGTTCGCCTCTTGAATATTGTCGATATAAGCGTGATTGCCATTCCCTTTTTGAGCCAGTATCTGCATTTTGTTGTCTTTATAATTTCCCATTCCATAACCTAAAACAGTCAGGAAGATTCCGCTTTTTCGTTTCGATTCGATCAGGTTCTCCAATTCTGTTTCGCTGGATGCGCCGACGTTAAAATCTCCGTCGGTGCAGAGTATGATCCGGTTGTTTCCTTGTGCGATAAAGTTTTTCTGAGCAATGCGATAAGCTTCTTTTATGCCTGCACCTCCGGCGGTTGATCCTCCCGCAGTGAGAGTTTCGAGAGCATCTTTGATTTTTTGTTTTTCATTTCCCGGAGTAGAAGGTAGGGCGACCCGCGCATCTCCGCAATAGGTGACGATGGCTACCCGGTCTTTTTCACGCAGGTTGTTCACCAGCAGCCGCAGAGAGGATTTTACGAGTTCGAGACGTGTCGGTCCGAACATAGAACCCGATACATCGATCAGAAATACGAAATTCGATGCCGGGAGGTTTTTGCTTTCGATTTCCCGGGCTTTTAATCCGATTTGTACCAGACGATGAGTTTTATTCCACGGGCAGATACCGACTTCCGTTGTGATTCGTACCGGATCATTTCCGGTTGGTTTCGGGTAATTATAATTGAAGTAGTTGATCATCTCTTCGATGCGTACGGCATCTTTCGGAGGCATTTCACCTTGGTTGATAAATCTTCTTATATTGCTGTACGAAGCAGCATCCACATCGATAGAGAATGTCGATAGGGGATCTTTGACGGGAGATTTGAATCGGTTTTCGGCATTATGGCTGTACTCTTCCCGGTTTGCATATCGATCGTAGATAAGCGCCGGCATACCGAGACTTCTGACCGCCATTTGTTTACTACTGATTGCCCGGTTACTTACTTCATCCGACGTTATGACACATTCTTCCATCAACAAATTGTTGTCAGGATATAGTTTGACATCGATTATTTTTCGGTTGGCTTTTACTTTCTGGGTTTTATATCCGATATAAGAAAAACGGATGATGTCACCTTGTATCGCTTCGATCGAATATTTTCCGTGTTCGTTTGTTACTGTTCCTTTCCGGCTTTTTTCTATCGAAACATTTACTCCGATAAGTGGCTGATCATTTTCATCGGTTACTGTTCCCGTTACGGTCAAGGATTGAGCGGATAGTCCGGAAATCCAGATAACGCACAAGATTGTGCTAAATATCGACTTAATTTTAAGGGTTTTCATAATGTACAATTTTAAAAGTTAGATAATACGTTATTTTTGTTGTTTGCTATATACCTCAAATCCGCAACTAAGCTCTTCAGCGTCCTTCTTGCGTCTAAACGTCCTC
>OGLM01002801.1_pt1 | contig 15299 bp, 12 predicted proteins | sample 1572531 | NCBI WGS metagenome assembly OGLM01 (sample SAMEA2581909, study PRJEB24529) | metagenome | biome: Human gut stool | place: China | collected 2011 | reverse complement strand
ACAAGGAGGACCAATACTCGTACACGTCCCTCACGGGGGACATGATCGATGCGACGGTGGTCGTGGAGTTGGGCGGCGCCTCGGTGAAAGCGGTCATGAGGTACGATGCCGAGCTCGGATACCCCCTAATGTACATCGAAGACATCCAGTAAAACCATCCAATCGATGTACAAATGTATACAAAATCGGGCGTTCCAGTCCCGTAGAACTCCATCAATATTTATACTTTAAAGACCATCCAGATAGGGGGACAATCGCTTGGTGAACGAAATAAAGATTGGTATTACTGGACTTCCGGGCTCCGGTAAGACCTACACCTTGAAACGCGTTATAGAGATGCTCGGAAAAGACATTACGGTCGGCGGAATGATAGACGAGAAGATAACCGACGGAAGGCATGAGATCGGCATAAACGTCTGCAACCTCCAGACCGGAGAGAAGGTCACCTTTGCCAAACCGGGTGTCGAGAGCAAGATCACCGTGGGGAATCTCGGAGTGGACCTGTCCCTTTTTGAGTCCATATCCATCGACGCCATCAAGACCGCCTGCGAGACCTGCGACGTCATAGTCATCGACGAGGTCGGCAAGGTGGAGGTCGAGAGCCAGGCGTTCGTAGATGCAGTGAAGGACGCATTGGATGTCGACAAACCGATGATATTGACGCTCCATAAGAAATCCAGGAACCCCCTCCTGCAGGACATCAGAAGGAGGGACGATGTGAGGATCCTAGAGGTCACCCCCACCAACAGGAACCTTCTTCCGCACAAGATCATGCGCCTGATGAACGGTGAAAACATTTGATGCCGTCAGGAAACATAATAACCGAGGGGAGTACTAAGATATTGGTCCCCGAGGTGCATTCCACCCATGGTCCCGGGAAGATCAACGCCGGGTCCGTATTCTTCAACGAACAGATGGCGTTCAACAGGGACGTCAGCGTCATGCTTCTGAGGGCGCTTCAAAGACCCAGCATGACCGTGGCCGATGCCATGACCGCCACCGGGTCGAGGGCGGTCAGGATCGCCAACGAGGTCCCGGGGACGGACGTCACCGCCAACGACTTCGACGAGAACGCCATACCTTATATCGAGGCCAACATAGAGATCAACGGCCTGGAGAACTGCCGTGCATCCCACTCCGACATGCACTGCCTTTTCGCCGAGAACAGCTACGACTACGTGGACTTGGACCCGTTCGGGTCGCCGTCCCTTTTCATACAGTCCGCCATACGCGGATGCCGCAAGCGCGCCGTCCTGGCCGTCACCGCCACCGATACGGCACCCCTCGCCGGGGCTCAGACCCCCAAATGCAGGCGCAGATACCAATGCGAGCCCATACGCGGATACATGTGCCACGAAGGAGGGCTCAGGATACTCATGTGCAACATAGCCCGCGAGATGGGGAAGTTCGACATGGGCATGCGTCCCCTGCTGTCGTTCTACGCCGACCACTACTACAGGACGTATGTGGAGATCGTCCCGGGGACCAAGGCCTGCGACGACATGCTGGCACATCTCGGATACATGCGTTACGACCAGAAGACCCTGGAGAGGGATTGCGTATACGAGTACGACCGCGACCACAGGCTGGGTCCGTTCTGGCTCGGACCCCTCTTCGACAAGGACCTCCTCGGAAGGATGTCCTCCGAGGGCATGGCCAAACAAAAGAAGTGCGATAAGATGCTGGACATCTGGAGGAACGAGATAGATTCCACCCCGTTCGTGTACGACGTGAGCGAGCTGTCGTCCTTCACGAAACTATCGCCTCCCAACATGGACGTGTTCATCGAGAAGATGAACGAGGTGGGGCCTACATCCAAGACCCATTTCTCACCCACCTCCTTCGTTACGGAGCTGCCTCTGAAAGACATCCTGGAGATCTACCGCGAGAACGGTAACGAGACTCCGCGCGACTGAGGGATCTCCATCGCAGGGATCCAAGAGGGGACCGCGGGCATCGAGCAGCCTCCCAACGGATTCGTGCCGGCAGGCATCTTCGACCCCGTCCCCCTGACGTTCAGGGACGGCAGGTATCTGGGACAGGACAACATAGGCTGGGACATAGTGGAAAGCGCCGTATCGCTCCTCTCGACCCTGGTATTCCTCAACGAACGCAACGGATACATGTACGAGAGGAAGCTGATGGAGTTGAAGGAGGCGGAGAGGATAACGTTCCAACGTCTCCGCATCAAAAGTCTCGACACATACGGTACGGCATCGTCCATAGACGCCTTCGAGGACGGGATAAACTGCAGATACGGAGGGGATTTCGACGACGCCTCCGTAGACAACGCCTGCAAACTGGCAGCCTACGCCCTTACCAGCGGCGGGGCCGGAAGATATGCGCACCCCTCCCGCATAAGGGCCAACGACCACACCTGCGAGAACATCCGCATAATGGTCAGGAGGACGGTGGGATTCTTCGCCAACATGGGTCCGGTCACGAGGATAGGATTCGACATGCCGGGAGGATACGGCGGGAGGATCACCGAAGGATACGGCAACTACCTCACGGGATCCACCGTCTGGGACATGACGACTTCCACGGAACCGCTGCCGAAGGATAAGGTCCTGCAGCTCCTCGTCCGGTACGTCATGTGCAGGCACTCCGACGACCCCGAGATAGGCTCCGTCACGAACATGGGGCTTGTCAATCCCCGCCTCAACTGCGCATACATAGTCAGCGGATCCAGGATAGATCCGTCTGTCATCGAGCACGTCGAGAAGGAAATCGTCGGATACCGACCCGATCCAACCGTGCGCGTACCTATAAATGTTTGAAGGCGATGGTCGTACGATTTCATATGCCTAGCCTAGCTGTCATCGGGTCCCAGTGGGGAGACGAAGGTAAAGGAAAGATCATCGACTATCTCGACGAGAAGGCGGATCTCATCGTCCGTTTCCAAGGCGGCAACAATGCCGGACACACCATCGTCGTCGGAGACAAGGTTTTCAAGCTCCACGGATTGCCGTCCGACGACGATGGTGTGTCCGGCATTGGTCGTAAGGCCGGGCAAGCTCGCCGTCATCGGAAACGGGACCGTGGTCAACATGGAGGAACTCCTCGACGAGATCGCCCATGTGGAAGAGGCCGGAGGGAGCATCGACGGTCTCAGGATCTCCGACAGGGCCGCCCTCATCATGAACTATCACAAGAAACTCGACGGTGCGGAGGAGAAATACCGCGGCAAGAAACCCGTCGGCACCACCAAGAAAGGGATCGGACCGACATACCAGGACAAGATCGCCAGGATCGGATTCCGTGCCGGCGACCTCCTGGAGGAGGACACCCTGAAGGAGAAGATATCCATGCTCCTCCCTTACAAGAAGGACCTCATGGCCATGATGGGCGCCGAGGAGTGCTGCTGCACCCCGGAGTCCCTCCTGGAGAAGATGAACGGATGGGGGATGAAGCTCGGCAAATACATCTGCGACACCTCTGTCCTCATCAACGAGTCCCTGGACGAGGGCAAGAACGTACTTTTCGAAGGCGCCCAGGGAGCAATGCTCGACATCGACCACGGGACGTATCCGTTCGTGACCTCCTCCGCCACCATGGCCGGCGGCATCTGCACCGGGGCCGGCATCGCCCCCAACAGACTCGGCGGCGTGATGGGTGTCGTGAAGGCCTACACCACCCGTGTCGGCGAGGGACCGTTCGTTACGGAACTGAAAGGAGAGGAGGAGGCGGAACTCCAGAAGAAGGGCGGGGAGTTCGGCGTCACCACCGGCAGGGGAAGGAGGTGCGGATGGCTCGACCTCGTCGTCGTCAACCACGCCAACATGCTCTGCGGATTCAACAGCATCGCCATCACCAAGATCGACGTACTGAACGACTACGACGTGCTCCCTGTGTGCACGGAGTACGAGATAGACGGCAAGAGGACCAAACACTTCCCCGGATCCATCAAACAGTTGGAGAGGGCGAAACCCATCTACACCGAATTGAAAGGGTGGAAAGGATGGGACGACACCGAGTCCGTCGTCAAGGGAGGATACGACAACCTCCCGAAGGAGATGAAGGACTACATCGAATTCATCGAGAAGGAACTGAAGACTCCCGTCGACATCGTCAGCATCGGACCCGACAGGGACCAGACGATCGACAGGAGAAAGGATTGGTGGAACTGATGGCATACTGTCCCAAGTGCGGAACACTCCTCAGTCCCAGCGACAGATTCTGTCCCAAGTGCGGAACCCCTAACGACGGGAGCGCCTACGGAGGGACCGGGTGCGGGACTTCCGGCACCTATTCCCCTCCCGTGAACGACGGAAGCCTCGACACCGTGGCCATGCTGACCCTTCTCTGGGGACTTCTGGCAATCGCCATCGGACTGGGACTCACATCCATGGTCTTCGTAGCGGACATGGAGGCTGGAATGTACATGCTCGTCCTGATGAGCGGACTCATCCTCTCCGGACTGTTCTCCCTCATCACCTCCATCAAGGCGAAGAACAGGACCGACTACAACGTCTGCATATGGTGCTGCGTATTGTCGTCCATCTGCGCGATCGCGAGCGTCATCTGCTTCATCGTCGGGATCATCATCTGCTTCCAGATATCCAGCAAGAGAAGCTGCTTCAAATCCTGAAGGCCTTCGGGCCTTCTTTTCAAACTTCTTACGCTTTCGGAATAAATCCCGTGGACGGACGTATTGCCCGGAGCATCACATGGAGGGGATCGGAACATCCTGAGTTTCCGGGGACCATCGAGATCGGGGATGTCCCAGATATGTATGGATTACGGATCCTTCGAAGACGGCCGTTCTCCTACTACATACGTTAATAGTATATCCTCCGGCTGTGATTACAGAATGCTATGAAGATAGCTGCAACTTATGAAAACGGGGAGATCTTCCAACACTTCGGCCATACGGAGCAGTTCAAGATCTATGAAGTCAAGAACGGGAAGATCGTCGGATCCGAGGTCGTCGGCAACGACGGCCTGGGGCACGGGGCCCTCGCAGGGTATCTGAAATCCATGGGGGTAGAGAAACTGATATGCGGAGGCATAGGGGGCGGAGCCCGCCAGATGCTCGGCGGCATGGGTATCGAAGTCTACCCGGGAGTCTCCGGCAATGCCGACGAACAGGTGGAAAGGCTCGTATCTGGCACATTGGATTTCGATCCGGAGACCACATGCCACCACCATGACCGCCACGAAGGATCCTGTACCTGCGGCAGAGGGTCCCAATGAGGATCGCCGTCAGCTATGATGAAGGGGAGGTATCCTGCCACTTCGGAAGCTCGGACAGGTTCAAACTGTACGAAACGGACGACAAGGATGTCGTCGACACCCGCATCATAGAGAATCCGGCACGCGGACACGATGCCGTCATAGACGTCCTCGCACCCTATTCCATCGATGCGGTGATAAGCGGTTCGGTATGCACCGCCGGTGCACGCAGGATGGAGAGCATGGGCATAACCGTGTACTCGGGCATCAAAGGAGATGCGGACGGGAAAGTGAAAGAACTCCTGGAGGGAAAGTTGCTTTCCGACAGGGAGAAGATGTCGAGAAGCGACATCTCCATCATGTGAGGCCGTAAAACAGGGTCGGGGGACCTCCCCCGACCCTTCCAGGTCATTTCTTCTCTGGGACGGTGGCCTTCACGAAGGGGGCCCTGTCGCAGTTCAGGGGGAGGGTGGCGTCGTAACCGACCTTCCAGGTAGTCCCGTGTGCGGAAGGGTCCAAGGATGATCCCGCCGCACCTGGGATCCTTATGATCTTATCCGCCTGCATCCTGGTGGCCACGGCCCATTCGACCTCACGGTCGTCGAAGATGTCGATGTCGTCGTCGACGACTATGACGCTCTTCATGGACGTATGTCCGGTGAAGGCGGCCATGATGGCGTTCACCCCGTCGCCCTCCTTGTTCTTGGCGATGGAGACGACCCCGTTGAGCCAACAGCAGCCCCCTTCCGTGAGACGGACGTTCTTCACACGGGGCACCGCCTGCCTCACGGTCTTGAAGATGATAGGCTCCCTGGGGACCCCCATGAGGAGGAAATGCTCGAATCCTCCGGGCAGGAGGAGCTGGAAGACGGGGTCTTTCTTGGCCCAGATCCTCTCTATCTTGACTATTGGCTGCTCCCTTATCTCGTCATATGTCCCTGCGATGTCCACGAACGGACCCTCGGGGGCGGTCTCCGAGGTTATCCTGCCTTCCAGGACATACTCGCAATCCGCAGGGACGGTGAGGCCGTTGCCGCACTTGGCCACCTTGAGGGGGGTCCCGTGGCCTTTTCTGTACATGGAGGAGGCGATGGTGAGCTCGTCGGTGCCGAAATCGACGGACAGGGCCGCCGATACCATGACCTCTGCGGGGGCACCTATGCATATGGCGACCTTCAGATCCTCCCCGTTCTTCCTGGCCTCGTTGTAGAGGGTGAAAGTATGCCTCGGAACCAGCCTGATCCCTATGGAATCCTTGTCTCTGATCAGCATCCTGTGGTAGGAGGCGTTCCTCCTCCCGCCGTACTCCGATATGACGACCCCGGCCGATATGTATCTGCCGGCATCCTTCGGGAAGTACTTCACGATGGGGAGTTTCGTAAGGTCCAGAGGAAGCTCCTGGAATCCGAAGGCCGGGTCTTGGACCTCCTCCGTGTCGCAGGGGGACGCCATGGCATCCATGATGTGCATGACCAGTCCGTCCCTCTCGATACCCATGGCCTTCGCGATCTTCTCCCTGGTGGAATAGACGTTGCCTGCGGCCCTGCCTCCGTTGAGGTCGCTGAAAAGGAATGTTGTCTCCTGATCGCCCTGCATGTAGCGCGTAGCATCGTAGTTGTCCGGGTCGATGGTCTCCCTGACCTCTTTCGCCCCTTCGAGATCGATTGTCATTGGAAGACAATCGCGCCCGCGTAATTAATCCTTATCCGAACGGTCCGCCGTCTCCTCCGCACAGCGGAGGTCGTCCGCGGATATCCTGTGGCCGCAGACCACCAGGTCGCCGGATTCCACCACGGAGGTGAGCTTGGAGACGAGGGAACCCACGTCGAACACGGGGAGTTCTATGACCGTGCTGACCAACTTGATCATCTGGGTCAGTACGACCTTGTAGTCCTCCTTGAACCCGTTGGCGTAGCATCCGCATACGTTGCCTACGGCTCCGATGATCGCTATCACCTTCATCCTGTTCCTCTCGTCATCCAGGACGTTCTGGTGGTGGGGGCTGAGGACCTTCTTGGCCCACTCCCCGTAGAGGTCCACGTACTCGTTGACCGCCTCCCAGGAGCAATGGGCGGAATAGAGGAGTTCGGCGATGCGTCTGGACGATTTCGCGAGATACAGCTCGATGGCGACCGGGAAGGCGAAGGCCACCATGGGGTCCTTGTCCTCGACGATCAGCTTCTCGGCCTCCGACAGGAAATCCCCCAGCCCCTCCGATATGATGCTGAGGAGGATCTCCTCCTTGCTCTTGAAGCGGTTGTAGAGGCTCCCGTTGAGGATGCCGGCCCTCTTGACTATGTCGCGGGTGGTGGTCTCCTTGTAGCCCTGATAGTAGAACAGGTCCATGGCCGCTTCCATGATCTTCCTGCGGGACTCCTCGCGCCTCTCTTCCATCGTCTTCGGTGCACCGTTGTTGAAGGACATGACCTATTCTGCTCCGTTTACATTGTTTACAATACGTCTCCGATATTTAGATTTGATTATGCTCAAATACATTTGAGCAGAATCATATATTATTAACACCACATGAATTAAACACGTTCGTAAAACACGATTATTTACGAACATGTTCGATTATTTTTATCGGTCGTCCATAAATTATTGAGCAAGTTCAAAACCTATTTATATCGTGATTAGAATCGGTTTACAAGGTGAACAAATGTTCTCGAAAATGGCAGATGTCATCATGAAACACTCCAAGGCCGTAATCGCGCTTTGGCTCGTGGTTCTTGTATGCGCCCTGCCGTTCGGAATCAAAAGCGGAGACGTCCTCGAATACGACATGAACAGCATGTCCGGTTCGAGCACCGAGGCTTCCGACGGACAGGCAATAATTGATGAACACTTCTCTAACTCGATCGATCTATCGGAGATCCTGGTGATCTCCTATTCGTCATCCGAGGAACTCGCCGCGGCACAGGCCATATTCGTAGAGTTCCAGAACCTCATGGATGACAAATACGGTGCCAAGACCACCGTATCCAACTACGGTACGTATTCCAAGGGAGACCCTAACGTCGAAGGGATCCTTATGATCGCCATCGCCAACAACGAGGGCGAAAGCTGGGACATCGCACACGAGACCGACAACATAAGGGACCTCGTGAAGGAGGCCAAGTCCAACGCGTCCGCCGCCTATCCCGGGGACGGAGGGGGTAAGGCCGCCTATCCCGAGGCCGCCGGCCTTACCACCTACGTCACCGGAAACGATGCGATCACCTATGACACCGAGAACTCCTCCATGGAGGACGTGTCCAAGGTCGACCCGCTGTCCATCCTTCTGATCTTCGTACTTCTGGGACTGTTCTTCTACGCCGTGGTCACAGCGGTGGTCCCCCCTGCGGTCGTCGGAATGGCATACGGGATCGCACTCGCCGCAGTCTACGCCATCGGCTGCCTCATGGGAATCTACTACATCACTCAGACCCTGATCCTCGTATCGATGCTGGGTGCGGGATGCGACTATGCGATATTCATCATAACCAGATACAGGGATGAGCGCAAGAAGGGACTTTCACACGAGGATGCCCTCAAGACCGCCATCATGTGGGGAGGAGAGGCCGTCTTCACCTCCGGCATATCCGTCATCATCGGATTCGCCGCACTCGCCCTCTGCGACTTCGCCATGGTCCGCACCATGGGAATAATCCTCGCGATAGGAATAGCCATAGCACTCGTCGCAGCGCTCACCTTCATCCCCTCGCTCCTCAACCTCGTGAAGGACAAGATCTTCTGGCCCTCCAACATCGAGAGTTACAAGAGGGTGGAGGACAAGGTGCAGAACGGAGGCAAGCTCGGAGTCCACGGACACCTGTCCAAGGGATCCAAGAGATACTTCGCCTGGCTCTCCAGGAACACCCACAAACACTCCAAGCTGATCGCCATCGCCCTCGTGGTCCTCTGCATCCCCGGACTCTACATCTTCGCCGAGTCCGAGGACTCCGCGGACATGATCAGCGTCATGCCCGACTCCGAATCCGTGGACGGTCTGGACCTCATCATGACCCAGACCGACGGCGGGACTATCATGCCCACCTACATCGTCCTCGAGATGAACGAATCCATCGCCACCGTAGGTTCGCTACCGTACGGTGGAATGAGCATCCCCTACGTCATATGGAACGAACACGGGCTGGACCCGGCGACCATGACGGGGGCCGTCCCGGCCGTCATGAAGATGACCAAAGACATCGACGCCGAATACGAGATAGTCGGAAGCATCAGCGGACTGAATTCCTGGCAGATCATGTACATGACAGTGGGATCCGCCCTCGGGACCACCGATCCCTCCACGATCAACCATGTCCTCTACGAACAGATGCCCAGCGCCGTCAAGGGCTATGTCGGCATGATACTCGCCATCGCATCCGAACAGGACCTGACCCACATCGACCCCACCGCATTCGACAAGCCCTGGAACTCGTATGTCGTATCCGAGCTGACGGTGGCCAACATCATCGACGGGATCCTCAACGTAGGTACCGGTATCCTCTCCGACGACGGACAGTACGTCAGCGTGATGGTCATCACCACGGACAAGCCGATGTCCGCGGACACCATGGACTTCCTCGCCGAACTCAGGTCCGACCTGCACGACGGGGACGAATCCTACGATTCCGTGTACAGCAGCATCTGGAGCGCATCCTACGTCGCAGGAAGCTCCGCCTCCATCGACGACATGTCCAAGGACATAGAGGACCAGTTCAGCATGATCAGGATAGTCGTGGCCATCCTGCTCATCGTCCTGCTGTTCTTCATCCTCGGAAGCTATCTCACCCCGATCAGGTCCATCATCACCATCCTGCTGAGCGTCTTCCTGACCGTCGCCCTGACCCATGTGGTCTTCGAGGGCCTGATGGACACGCCTGTGCTCTTCCTGATCCCGATCGTCCTGTTCGTGGTCCTGCTGGGACTGGGAATGGACTACGAAATATTCATGACCACCAAGATCCGCGAGAACAAGATCAAGGGAATGAACAACGACGACGCCATCGACAGCGCCATCAAGGAGGCCGGACCGGTCATATCCCTGTGCGCCCTGCTGATGGGAGGCACCTTCCTCACCCTGGTGCTTGCCAACTCCTCCATGCTGAAGGAGCTCGGTTTCGCCCTCGGAATGGGTATCCTCATCGACGGACTGCTCATGGTCGGATACGTCAGCCCCGCACTCATGCACCTGATGGGAGACTGGAGCTGGAAGGGTCCCGGATTCCTCACCAGGAGGCACGGACTCAACCCCGACGGAAGCAACATGGCCGTCCCGGCCGCATGCGGTGCGGCACCTGCGGATGCGGAGCGCATAGGCGGGGAGATGCCCGTCAGGGCGGTCCCCGCCACCCCCGAGGAGGTCGCGAAGTACAAGCAGGAATGCTACTCCGAGGTCGCCGTCAGACAGGACAGGATAGCCGCCCTGAACGCCGAGGTCAAGACCCTCACCGACAACAAGAGGATCGGAAGGCTCGACGAGGAAGGGGAGAAAGAACTGGAGGCCAAGAGATCGGAGCTCAAGGCCGAGAAGGAGTCCCTCCGCGAATTCCAGAGGAAGAGCAGGGAGGACCTGAGGTCCGGAAAGGGCCAGTGAACATAACGCTAAACCGTTTTCACGAAACATCTTACCCCGTCCGTATATCCCCCGGGACGGGGACCTTCTTTTTCGATGTGCCAGATTATCAATATAGGTTTTGAAATATTGTCCGATAATCACCTTTCCAATAACCATGCCCTCTTCCTAGTTATGACAAACAAGTGTGAATATCTATGAAAAACAATGTTATCAATAACGGAATCTCAGTCGAATTTTTCTTCAATATAATCAAAAGAAAAAGTATTTTACATCATACAACTAATGACATCCTATGGTTAGCCGAAAAATAATTGCTGTAGCCCTTGTCTCTATAATCATGGGGGGGGGGAATTTCAGCATACTGCATTTTGAATCAAGATGAAAAATTCTTCTTACCAGAAATATATGATGGATTCTATCTTGATGTCAGTAACAGCAACACTTTGGCTGTCTGCTATGGGGATCCTTCATCCTCTTCTGTAGCATCAAACTTCCTATCTTCTGGCACATTTTCCGATGTATCACCCTCTTATAAATCGGGACTGTTCTCCGTATCTGATGGAACCTACCATCCTGTAGAAATGTATAGGACCCTAACCGACATGGAACAAGGAAAGTCCCCTGTAAAACAGCAAGATTTGGTATATTTTGACGTGTTTGGTGACTATCTATACCTAATATACAATAATCCAGATTACGAGACCAACCTCGAAAAAATACAGAATGGATCGAATTCAATCCAGATGGCAAAGGATTACCGCGATGAGTCTGGATATTACAATAATAACCAGCTCTACTATATTGTGGATTTAAAATCCGAGAAGGTTTTCTTCCTTAATCCAGGCTATGATGAGTTATTCGGTGAAGATTGGACAAGATCTGGCAAAATTATGTATGTAACTCATACAGATAGGACACTATGGATTTCACATTTGGAACATCATTGTAAAAACATCTATTCTGTAGAGATTTGTAATGACACACTTACAATATCCTCAGTAATACCCGATACGCTGTTCTCAACACTCTACGATTATGATATTGAAATAGCGGTGAATGGCGTAATCAGAATCACCGATAACAATGAGAGAAAATTCCTGATTGATGGTTCCGTGATAACACTCGATCACAAGTACAAGTATCTAGACGGATATTTTGTCAGAGAGGACGTCTGGAGGAATGACTACATCATTGAAAGTTGCATTAGATTATGTACGAATGGTGAAGAGATAGAGTACACGTACTCTGAATCCGAATCATATAGTCGTGCCTATCGTATGTTAAGCAACGGATCATTCTACAAATACTACGACAGCAATTCAACTACATTTTATATGAATGTTAATTCGGAAAAGGGAATTGAAAAAATAACTATGGACACGGATGGATCAATCTACAAAAACTACATTTACGCAGAACCTCTTGGGGATAAGTATCTCACCTATTCACTAAATCTTGGATTAAGTAATAGCCTATTCGACCTAACATCCAATAAAGTTTACAAAACATTCGACAATGGCATATACTTGATTGATGAATGTATGTATTTCTTATATAGTAATCCACAGTCTTATAGTAATAGGTTCGGAACTTGTTGCTATCCATCGGATGGAAGTTTCTTTGTGAGAGGGGGTTTCGAATACACCTTATATAATGTAGATATTGTTTCTGGAATCGTAACCGAGTATAGTCCGAACGATTTCTCCCATGATGCCCTATATATATCGAAATTGGCCAAAAGTGGAAATGTTGCAGAAATCACTGTAACGACAACTTCTGGTGGAGAATCCAAATATTATATAAACGAGAATGGAAAAATTGTTACTACCCATATATCACCACCAACATACCGCGTGGTCGAAATCCATTCCATCAATTGAAACAGGTGTGGGGATTCCCCCCGCACCCCCGTTTCTTTCTCAAAGCTTTCCTCAAAACTACTACCTTCTAAAATATACCAACAATCAATATCGCATGTATGCTAGTATCTCTTGACCCAGACCAGTCCTACGAAACTCTCCAATGGCGATTCCCATTGACCATATGGACATTCTTCTCAAGAGATTCAAAAGAATCACCCAAATATCAAAAACAATACTTGAATGACATATCATATAGACTTATCATCAAGTTGTCAATCATTCTCCGTCATTGTCGTCCTCAGTATTGTACTTATGAAACCGAAGAAACATGTTCAATGACTTCCGAGACAATATTTGGAAACCATCGTTTAGAAAACGGGTAAATACACAGAACGCAGACTATACCCGATAACATGGACGGCAAGGAATACAGGGCGATCCTGCCCAGATTCAACGACGCTACGGAGAAGTTCTACTCGGGCGAGATGTCCGTCAAAGAATACAAGGGCATATCCGGAGGATTCGGAAGCTATGCCCAGAGAGGCGGGAAGGAAGGGATGGTCAGGTTCCGCCTCTCCGGAGGGGTCATCACCAAGGACAAGCTGGGTTTCATATGCGACTGCATAAGGAGATACAACCCCAAGATGGTCCACATGACAACATGCCAGTCCGTACAGCTGCACGGTCTCGCAGGACCCTCCATACCCAAGATAGTGGACGGGGCGATAGACCACGACATCCTCACCTACGGGGGAGGTGGGGACTATCCCCGGAATGTCACGGCCACACCCCTCTCGGGGGTCATCAGGACCCCGTTCGATGTACAGCCTTATGCGGAATGCGCCGGCAGGTTCCTCCTCGACTACACGGTCGGCAAGAAACTTCCCAGGAAGCTCAAGGTCGGATTCTCCAACACCGCCGAGAATATGACGGATGCCACCGCCAGGGACCTGGGGTTCGTCGCCAAGGAAAACGGGAAGTTCGACGTATACAGCGGCGGAGGCCTGGGCAACAATCCGCGTCTGGGTCTTCTGGTCCGCGAGGATGCGGAGCCCGAGGACGTATGTTTCTATCTCGCCGCCATGGTGGACATGTTCATCGCCTGCGGGGACTATGAGAACAGAAGCCACGCAAGGGTCCGCTACATGCGCGATTCCCTCGGTGACGACGGATACATTGCCAGATTCAACGAAGAGGTCGGAAAGACCGTGTCCTGCGGGGACGTCCCCAAGGTGCATCCCGCCCCCAGGACCGTCTCCAAGAAGGGGGACGGCACCGTACCCGGTACCACCAGGGCCCGTCCGCAGATACAGGAGGGGCTGTTCTACCTCGTATACCATCCGATCGGAGGGGACCCCGCACCGGAGAAGGTCCTGGAGATCTACGATGCGATCAAGGACATACCGGATGCGGAGATCCGTATCGGTCCGAACGAGACGATGTACTTCGTGAACCTCACCGGCTCCGAGGCGGACATGATGGCCGAGGTCACGTCGGACGGTGCCCGCACCGTCTTCGAATCGTCCGTGTCATGCGTGGGCAGCACCATATGCCAGATAGGACTCCGCGATTCCCGCGGACTCCTGGACAGGCTGATCTCCATGGAAAGGGGGAACGGATTCGCGGACGGCGTCCTCCCGATGATAAGGATATCCGGATGCGTCTCGTCCTGTGCGGCCCACCAGCTGGGGACCGTTGGGCTCCGCGGAGGGCCCGCCATCGAGGGGGAGGCGTCCTTCGTCGTCAGCGTCAACGGTTCCCATGTCCGCGGAAAGGAGAGGATCGGCGATGTCGTCGGAAGCGTCAAGGAGTCCGAGGTACCCGCGTTCTTCGAAGCGATCGGAAAGGCCGTACAATCGGAAGGGACGACCTTCCGCGAATGGTACGGCGGAGACCCCGAGAGGATAAAGGCCGCAGGAGGACGGTACCTCCGTACCGCAGGCACCTCGTAACCCTATTATAGGCGCGCGGGAATGGAGCGAACCATCATGTCAGAGCCCATAGAGGACATCATCAGGAAACTCGCACTGCAGAACGCGGTGTTCTTCAAAGGTAAGGCCAACCCCAAGGCCATCGTAGGCAAGATACTCGGACAGTATCCGGAATACAGGGCGAAGGTCGCCGAGATCACCGAGACCATAAACGGCATCGTCGAGGACGTCAACGCCATGGGCTTCGACGCCCAGAAGGCGGAGCTGGAGAAGGCCGACCCCTCCATGCTCAAGAAGGAGAAGAAGGAGCGCGTCTACGAGCTCCCCGACCTCGAGGACGTGGAGCAGGGGAAGACCGTCATGAGGATCGCCCCCGGCCCTTCCGGACCCCTCCATATCGGCCATACCCGCGTATCCGTCCTCAACGACGAATACACCAAGAGGTACGAGGGGAAGCTCATCCTCAGGTTCGAGGACACCAACCCCGAGAAGATAGATCCCGAAGCCTACGATATGATCCCCGAAGACCTCGATTGGCTCGGAGTCAAGATACACCAGAAGGTCAGCCAGTCGGAGAGGTTCGGGACATGCTACGACCGCACCAGGAAGCTCATCGAACAGGGACACGCCTACGTCTGCACCTGCGACCCCGATAAATGGAGGAGCATGAAGGAGCAGAAGCAGGCCTGCCCCTGCAGGGACCTCCCAGTCAACGAACAGATGGAGAGGTACGACAGGATGATGGAGGGCGGATACGAGGAGGGGAAG
>OGLM01002795.1_pt1 | contig 15328 bp, 10 predicted proteins | sample 1572531 | NCBI WGS metagenome assembly OGLM01 (sample SAMEA2581909, study PRJEB24529) | metagenome | biome: Human gut stool | place: China | collected 2011 | reverse complement strand
GTTTGAAGTCCTTCTTTACGTCAATGCTGAATTCTTTTTTCTTCAGATCGCGTATGTGTCCGTAACTAGAAAGGACTTTGAAATCTTTCCCGAGAAATTTTTCAATCGTTTTTGCTTTTGCCGGAGACTCGACAATGACAAGGTTTTTTTGCATAATTCTTTCTTTTATAATGGCTTGTACCATAATATTTCGGGGCAAAAGTAAAAAAAAAGATTCGCCCTACCTTATAATATAAGGAGAAACTAATATTTTTTTGGAAAAAAATAGGTTTTGAGTAAATCTGCATTTCTTTTGTATGTGCAAGTATTATTAAAGAAATGTTCTATAATTAAGGGGAAATTAATATAAAACAGTTTTATTTAAATAGAATTTCCTATATTTACACCTTTGTACAGTATTATGTGGCTATTTATGAGAAAGATTCTATTTAAAATATATCTATTGTTTTTCTTTGTAGGTATTGCACAACCTATATTGAGCCAGTCTCCTTATTATTATTACAAACAACTCGGAATAAAGGAAGGACTCTCACAGTCGAAAGTACAATGTGTTCTGAATGATCATCGGGGGTATCTTTGGATTGGTACGGAATCCGGTTTGAATTGTTATGACCGTGACCATCTGAAGCAATATCTGCATCGGCCGGGAGATGAAAGAACACTGCCTTCCAACAATATCACTTTTATCGCCGAGGACTCTTTATGCAATCTATGGGTAGCTACGATGAATGGCATTTGCCTTTACGACAGAGGGAGTGATAGTTTCAGAACTTTATCGAATAATGGTAAACCGATCTATGTTGCTTCCTATTTATTGGTTGAAGGAGGAATCTTACTGGGAGGATCAGGAGCTATATACAAATATGTCTATGCCACTAATAAGCTGGAACCTTTGTATTATGCGCAAGACCCTGTTTATTACAATCCCTTTTGGCAGATGATACGTTATGATGAAGAGAATATCCTGCTCAATTCACGTTGGCACGGCATATATTCCTTCAATATGAAGACGTATGAAGTGAAGAAAATAGAGTCGTTTACAGAAAATAACTATACCAGTATCTATCTGGACTCCTACAAGCGTCTGTGGGTAAGTGTTTATGGTAACGGACTGTATTGCTATCAGGGAGACCAGTTGATAAAACACTTTACGGCGTCAAATTCTCCTTTGACGTATGATGTCATTCATGATATCATGGAGAGAGATAATCAGCTTTGGGTAGCCACTGATGGTGGTGGAATCAATATAATCTCTTTAGATGATTTCTCATTTACTAATATTCAACAAAAACAGGATGATGTTCATTCCTTTCCAGCCAATACTATATACCGCCTCTATCTGGACCCGGCCAATAATATGTGGGCAGGCAGTATCAGAAGAGGGTTGATTGGTATAAAGAATGTGTATGCCTGTTCTTATCAGAACGTTCCTTTTGGCAATCTGTACGGATTAAGCAACCAGACTATTAATAGTTTCTTTCAGGATAGTGACGGAATAGTCTGGGTGGGAACTGATGGGGGAGGTATCAACCGGTTTGATCCGGTATCGGGTACCTTCAAACATTATCCTGCTACCAAATATGAGAAAGTTGTCTCCATTGTGGAATATACTCCTGACGAACTGTTGTTCTTCTCCTTTAATAAAGGACTCTTTATCTTTCATAAGCAAACGGGGCAGATACGTCCCTTTGTGCTGATTGACAAGGAAATGAATGATCAGACCTGTATCAATGGTTTTTCTGTCAATATCCAGCGGATAACGAAGACTAAAATTCTTTTCAGTGCCCAGCATATTTTTATATATGATATGGTCACCCGTAAGTTTGATATAGTGGCTACTATGGGAGAAGAGTACGAGCGTCATTCTCCACTGATAATAGCTACGAAAGGTGCAAAGACATACCTTTCCGATCTGAAGAATATTTGTGAGTATGATTCTTCGGAAGGGACTTTCCGGACGATTTATCAAGGACAATACACTATCAATGACGCCTCTATGGATCAGGATGGTATTTTTTGGCTGGCTTCTACCGAAGGTTTGGTACGTTATGATCCACGGACAGGGAAGAGTGAACTGATAAATACAAGCCTGTTTCAGGATGTAGCTTCTGTTGTTGCCGATAATCAATATCGAATCTGGATAGGAACGAGACGTCATTTATTTGTTTATTCTTCCCGTACCCATAATTTTACTACCTTGGAGGAGGTAGATGGAGTCTTGCCTAACGAATACATCTTTCATGCTACTCTTCTGGCCAAAAACGGAGATGTTTTTGTCGGTGGAACTACAGGCATGACGGTGATAAACTCTGCCGTTCATTTTGATACAGATGAGGATTATACGGTCGAACTGCTGGATGTATTATTAAACGGTCTGCCTGTCTCGTTATCCGAAGAGCCGCAGGAAGCGGCTGAAACAATTCAGATTCCCTGGAACTTTTCTTCCCTGCAACTGAAAGTTCTGCTGAATGAAAGCGATGTGTTCCGCAAGAATTTCTTTCGTTTCAATATAGAGGGGCTCGATCAGGAATTGGCGAGTTCCAATTCAAACTCTTTGGTTATCAATTATCTGCCGATAGGGGAGTATACGATTACCGCTTCTTATTATACCCGTGACGGAGGGTGGAGTATGAAACAACCCATTCTGCATGTTGTGGTTACTCCGCCTTGGTGGAAGACCGGTTGGTTCTATGTGGGATTATATATATTGTTGGGAGCAGTGGCTTATAGCATTGTCTACTACTTCTATCGCAAGAAGAAAGCCAAACAGAAGCGGGAGATTATGCGTCTGAAAAATAAGATGTATGAAGAAAAGATTAATTTCCTGACGAACATCAGTCATGAACTTCGCACTCCTCTTACACTGATTTGTGCACCATTGAAGCGTATTATCAATCAGGAGTCGGACAAGCAGGATGTGGAAAAGTTGTTGGTCCCGATCTATAAGCAGGCATATCAGATGAAGAATATTATTGATATGGTACTTGATGTAAGGAAACTGGAAGAAGGAAAAGATATGCTGCATATATTGCCGCATCCTTTGAATGAGTGGGTGCGCTCTGTCGGAGATAAGTTCATCAATGAGTTTCATGTGAAAGGTATCAGACTCGAATATGAGTTGGACGAACAGATAAAAGAGGTACCTTTCGATCAGAATAAGTGCGAGTTCGTTCTTTCTAACTTCCTGATGAATGCGTTGAAGTTTAGCGAATCGGGCACCACTACTACACTGATTACCACCTTGTCACAAGAGAAAGACTGGGTTCGGATCTCTGTCAGGGATGAAGGGATGGGACTGAATATGGTAGACACAGACTCTCTTTTCTCCAGTTTCTATCAGGGGGGACATGAAAAAGGAGGAAGCGGCATCGGATTATCCTATGCGAAGAGTCTCATCACACACCATAAAGGAAGAGTGGGCGCTTCGAATGCAGCGGGAAAAGGGGCCATCTTTTATTTTGAACTACCCTTATTCACGGATACTTGCGGACAGCTGGAACCGGCTTCTGTGGAAGCAGCTACAGGCGTGGAAGTGAATGAACCGGATAGAATCGATTATACCTTCCTGAAAAAATATTCAGTGATGGTGGTCGAAGATACTCCCGAACTGCGAAGTTATCTGAAAGAAACGCTGAGTAATTATTTTGCCCGTGTATATGTTGCCAAGGATGGGAAAGAGGGATTGGAACAGATCAAAGACCGATTGCCGGATATTATCATCAGTGATGTCATGATGCCCCGGATGAATGGGTTTGAACTTTGCCGGGAAGTGAAGACTAATCTGGATATCAGCCATATTCCTTTTGTCTTATTGACCGCCTATCATAATTCTCAGAATATGTATACCGGTTATAAGACTGGAGCGGACGCCTTTTTGCCGAAACCTTTCGAAATAGACGGTTTGCTGGCATTGATTCATAATCAGTTGAGGCAGCGCGAACAGATACGGGCAAGATATAAAGATGATAAGCTCTTGACGCATAAGGAAGTGAGCTTTAGTAATGCGGATGAGACTTTCCTGCTGAAATTGAATACATTGATTGCGGATAATATGAGTAATCCGGATCTGGATGTTGCGTTTATAGCTACTAATATGTGTATCAGTCGTTCGTTATTATTCAATAAAGTGAAGGCCATCACGGGTATGGGGATTGTAGACTATGTGAATAAGCAGCGCATTGAGCAGTCAATCGTGTTACTTACTACTACTACCATGAACATTACTGAAATCTCCGAAGTGGTCGGCTTCTCTTCTTTGCGTTATTTCAGTAAGGTTTTCAAGTCTATTAAAGGAGAGATTCCTTCCGCTTATAGGAAGCAGGATAAGTAAATCGCATTGATAACTTGGACTTAGGAACATATACTAGAAATAAAAAAATAAATATTAGTCTCATGCTCTCATTCTGTATGAGGTAAATATCATATAATCAGAACGATATGTAATGAGAGATACTTCTTTTGCAAGGTATCTCTCATTGTTTTCTACGCAAAATGGCTTTAATTAGGCTTATCTCTCATCCTTTTTTGCTTATCTCTCATTCCCTTTCCTTGCGTAAGTAGGTAAAACTGTCTACCTTTTGAGGGTTAATATCTCATATATCAGTTTCAAATAACAGGTACTTTGTAGCTCGGATACCTTATATCTTTGCCATATCAAGCCTATATACTTATGTTTTCTTACCGACATCTTCATCGTTCCACCCGGGTGAAACGATCTTGCCACTAGAGTGGAGAGATCTGTTCACTCTAGTGATGAGATCAGATCACTCGAGTGGAACGATGAAGATCTCCTATTAAAAATCTGATAACAATAGGTGAAAAGTACGACAGGATAGGGTCTTCTGCATAAGAGAAAGCGGTATATCCCGTCTATTCCATCATTTCTCTGCCTACAACGTTTATGAGCTTTAAGTCATAGTTATCATCGTGGGCATCTTGGAATAATTGCCAGATCATCACGCCGGCATAGTCGTTTTCTTTGATGAACTTACATTTGTTGGCTATAGTAGGGCGGCCGTTATAATAAGTCTTGCCTATATTATCCTTGTCCGCTGCTTCATTTCCAAGATGTTTGAGTATGCCGCTATAGCGGATTCCACGAACGGCATCCACTGCGCCTTGCAGACTTTCCTCCCAGGAATATCCATAAAAAGGAAGTCCTCCCACTATTTTACTTTTGGCTGCACGGCATTGTTCATTCCAGTATTTGAGGTCTTTCACAAAGTCATCGTATGAAGCATGCTGGACCGGTTTGTCGGTAAATGCTCCCCGGTCATAACTCATCAGGTTGATATAGTCGAAGTATTGCTCCCATTCGGTTCCGTAATTAAGCCAGCGGCTGTTGACGGCACAGGTCATCAGCATATTTTTCTCTTTTGCCAGGTATAAACCTCTGGCAAAAACCAATAATGAGGGGAAATTCTTATCCCAGTTGTCATATTCCTCATAATCGATGTCGAAGCCGTCCAGTTTATATTCTTTAGTGAATGCAATAATCTGCTGTATCAGTTCTTTTCTGGCTTTCGGATCATTGATGGCGGTAGTGAATTCTCCCGGACTGTTCTTTGCTAAAGATATCAGAATCTTGACATTATGCTTGTGAGCCGTTTCACGTACACTTTCAATTCTCTTCCGGACAGGCTCGATGTTGAGTGTGCCGTCTGCTTTTACCCTTGCAAAGCTGGCATTGATATGCGTCAGATACTTCCATTCTATTGTAGGAAATAAATTTTCAAACTCCCAGTCGTCAAGCGCAAGATAGCCGATAACTACTTTCTGGGTGACTTCCGGTTGGGGCTGAGGCTGCGGTTGAGGCACATTGGGCACCTGTGGGTTGTTGGTATTAGAAGAGGGTCCGCAACTAGTGAATAAAATGCTTACAGCCGTTAATAATGCGTATAATAAATGTTTCATAATGAATTGATATTAAGTGAATAATGTTTTTTTACGAGTTTATAACCAAATGACTTTTCCATCTTCATAAAGGAAGATTCTATGATGTTCTTGAGTATTTTTACTGCAGTGACTTAATTTCAATAATGCCTTTCGAGGGACATTGTTGAATATAAGATAGCTGCCATTCCCTTCTTTGCGTTCAATTGTACGCCATTCATTTTCCCAATATGATAATTCATATGTGTTCGATTTGCCAAGCCATGATCTTATATAGGGACTTATTCCTATGGCAGATAATTTGTATTCATTATTTAAATCAAAATCAATATATCCTTTGGAGACTTCTCCGCTGAAGGCGGTATCGCTCAATCCGTCAATTAGCATTTCCGGTTTTTCATCTTCGTTGTTATGCGGCAAAGGAGACAGGATTTGAATGCCGGTGATCAGTTTGTCTGCACTATAAAATGAAAGTTCTCCTAGGGCAATGCCGGGCGATGGTAAATAAAGCCGGACAAATCGATACGACATCGGGTCGTCTATTCTGAAAAGTTGATGTTGTATCTGTAATGTATCATTGATGGTATACAATAGTTTATCTTTTTTCCCATTTTTCATTCCCCAAAGTTCGCTTCCTTTTAATGAAGTCAGGTTCTTCCTGTTCTCGTTGAACGGCACTTGACCCGCAAAATTGCGAATTACGACTTGCCCCTTTTCTCCGTTGGCAGACAGATTTTGCAGGGTACCGTCGGATTTTAACCAGAACGGTTGTCCTGCCGGTATGCTTTTCCCTTTTGCATAATAAGTAGGAAGGTATACAATATCTTTTCCCATTTTGTCGAATGTTACTTGTTGCCCTTTTATCTTGCCCCACTGAACAGGAATCCAGTCTTGATAGTTGTAAACTGATAAATAAGCATAACCGGGGATCGGATTAATAGAATCTGTATTCAATACCACTCGTACATCTTGAGTTTCAAAATATTCAGAAGATACATCTTTCTTCTTTTCATTCAGAAATAGAGGTGGAATATCCTCACGTGTAACTTTCTCATCGGATAATGGACCTTCCATATGATTGGAGAAAGTCTTGCGATAGACTTTGGGCAGTCTGAACTTCCCCCAAAAGCTATCGTATGATTTGTTATTATAATTACGTTTATATTTCCAACGGTCGTCATCCCAAAATGCTTCAAAAGCATAAGACTCTCCGTTTACAATGATCACGTTCCAGCTGTGCCCTCCGTTGCGATTGCCCCATACGGGAACGAAATCTACGGCGGCGGCCATTCCTACTGATGAAAGTAGCAAGGAGTTGAACCAGCATCGCTGTTCGCATGTACCGGTTTTTATCTTTTCGAATGTAGATGCAGTTAATATTGGGATGAATGGAACATAGTAGGGAGAATGAACGATATCTTTATAAAGAAACAATAAAGAGTCGGTCTCCTCCATGACGTTCTTTCCATGTGTTGCATAAAAGTCTTTATGATGGCGTTGATAATATCTATCTCTTGAATTGTCGATTACCAATCCGTTTTCTCTCCGGTATGGCAAGATGTATTCGCAAAACTCATTAAACGAACAATTTTGTGTATATACGTTCCCTTTCCATGCTTTGAATGCCAGTTCAATTTCAGAGATAATAGTTGAGGCTGTTAAGTGCTCCGCATCGTTCCTGTTTTTTGCCATCAATTCATCTGAGTATACAAAGCAGAACACTTGCCATAAACTGTCAATTTCTTCTCCGCATTTCTTATTTATTTCATAATTGTATTTCTTTCTGACATTGTCGTATATCTTGTAAAAAGGAGCATATACAGTTTGCAAGTTGGAGTCATTGGCGTATGATCCCTGCATGTTGGAGATTAGAAACTTGGCAGCTTCTAGCTTCAACGAGTCGTTTGCGTAATGTTTTAAAACCTTTTGCAGTTCCGAACAGTTTTCTTTGGCGGATGACAACGTTTTGTCTAAAGCACTTTTTTGAGTGCAAGAAACTAGTAGAAGCATTCCGGAGATATATAAATAATTTAACCATTTCTTTTTCATCATCCTATCTTTTAAGGTCTATTTCCAATAAAATGTATACTCCTTTTCGTAGAGTTCTCTATTCCGTTTTCCATTGTCATTTCTTTTAAAGGTCCAGCTATAAATGACACAATGTAATTGTATTTTATATATTGAATCCAAGTCTTTTACATATCCTCCTTTTTTTAGCTCTAATAAACTGATATTACTTTTTTTAGTTTCTTTCGGGAGGAAATTAAGATATAACTCTGTTGGATGATACATACATCTGCTATAGCCTATTTTTTTATTGTTCTTATCATAAATATTAAGATCGTAAAAACTTCCTGTATCGCTACCGTCATTCGTTTGAGAATGGCGAAGAATAGCTTTCAGCTTCTTGTCATTGTTTTTTAGAGTAAATGTCAGGCATTTCTTTTGCTTGTCAAATGTTGCTTCCAGGCTCATTTGCCGTTGTTGCCCCATTATTGGTAACATTGTAATTAATAATACTATTGTAATAATTATTTTCATTGTATTTATATATGTGTTGATTGTCAGTATTTTAATATCTATAATAAGAGGTTATTCTAATATTGAATAGCCTCTTATTATAAAAGTGACTCTCAATGTCAATATTGAGACTACAGGTTGACTACTTAGGTGTATATAGCATCTTAGATGCATTTGTTATTTTGGCTTTTGATCCCACCAATATAAGATATAATTCATTTTTCTTCCAAGTTCAGTTGGAGTATACCAAATATTAGACTTTAACTCAGTTTCAATCTTACGATAAACAGAAACTGGAATTGTGGCTAGTGAATCAAAAGTGTGAAATATAAAGTCCACTTCGGACACCTTTCCTGTTTTTGGATCAATATACATACTTATAATTAGCTCTTCTTTTATACGTTTTTTCTCAGTAGTTGAAAATGCGCTATTTACAATATCAAAGCGTTTAGAACGCGTCCAATTATCATCTTCAAACAAGGGTACATATACGTCAGGGTGCATATAAGGTTCACCGATTGTCGTATCTATCTGAGGTGAATACGTCCACTTATTAGTTTTATTGTACAATCTAATAGTTCCTGAACCGGCTACATCACACTGATAGGTGTAACTATTTTCATTAAATGTTTTAGTACTAGTATAATAGTTCGTTTGAGCAAATGTATGTGCTATGCTAAAAAGCATACTGATTAATGTTAATATTATTTTCATTAGATGCAATTTTTAGTTATTTCTCTTAAATTCTTAAAGTTATCTAATATAGGCCTGTTTGAAGCAAAAACAAACCCTCTTTGAGCTGTATATCCATTAGATTCAAAAGTCGATGCAGCTTCTTTGAGTTTTTCTTTTAATGATGTAATTGTTGCGTCACCTCTTAAAAAACCTCTTTCATCTATAAATCGATTAATATCTTTAATGGATCTACGGCGTGGATCTGTATTATCTCTTGTTTCCCATTTGCTTTCAGGATATTCTTTAAGACTTCTTAGATACAAATATTGTACAAAATGAGTCTCAATCTCGGCATTTAAAGTTGATTCATTGTAGGATGAAGTTGATTCTCTATATGATTGAAAAGCATGCATCATTTCATGTATAAGGCAATTGCTTTCCATTTGTTTACCTAATGTTATTCCAAACGAACCATCCTCGTTACGCTTGCCGAAGCCACCGTTCGTACCAGAATTGAATTCAATCGTAATTGTTTTTCCCTTTAAAATATCAACTAATCCATTATATAATCCTTTTCCCATACAATTTTGCGTGATTTTATCCAGCATCTTTTCAATCACCCTCCAATTCTCATCTATCATACTTGAGTTTCGGAAAATTGTTTTCGCTTTAGGAGCTATTGATTGTGGTTGATAACCTCCTCCACCACCTCCACTTGTGTTTTCATTGGGATCCCATTGTCCGCCAGTATTACCATCTTCTTCATAAGTGGGTACTTCGATACATACTTCCACTGTTTCCCACTTTCCCACTTTGCGGCATTCAGAACCGAATCCGAGACCATATTCTGGATCTTGATAGATAAATCCATTACATTCATTATGTTCCACATACTTCGTTTCAGTGTGGCATTCTCGTTTCAATATCGTCCCACGTGTATCTATTGTATCTTGCATGCTTGAACCTTCTTCTGTCCCCTGGCTTATTGTAGCTACAATTTTTCCATCTTTGTATTGCCAACCATTAACCAGGGCACCTTCTGGTTCATAGAAGTAAACGCTACCACTAAGATCGGGAGCCCGGTACAGGTAACTATTGTCTTCAAAATGTTTTGCTTTCATAAGATAGTCATAAGTACCTACGATATGCATCACAAAATTGATGATTTCCCCTGTTTCCAGATTCTTGATGATCACCATTCGGGAGATGTTTCGTATCTTTCCGCGCTCTGTGTCCTTATATTTTTCCATAGTTTCACGATCCATTAAAACTGCACCTCCTCTTGTCAATAGAGGGACTTCCACTACTTCAAACTTTCCTTTTCGATTTTCGTAGCCTTTCTTCCAATGCAGCTTAGTCATTAACTCGAAATGGGTAACAACAGAGCGGGTAGTAACTACAGGTGTCTGACGAGCCTCGTACCAACTCCGTGCTACATCTATACTCAGCTCACGGTTTTTACCTTTAATAACTTTCCCTGTCGTTTCCTGTGAGTCCAGATCTGTTTCGTCCTGTAAGCAGGAATACAGTATCAGACCAAAAGCAAGAAGTCCGACAAAGTAACAAACAGGTCGTTTGATTTTTTTTGTTTTCATCTTTTTATATTGTTATATAGAAATAGATAATTTGAATTAAGAGGTTATTCCAATATTGAATAGCCTCTTATTATAAAAGTGGCTCTCAAAATTACTATCGAGACTACAGATTACTTAGGTTCTATTGGCCACCATTGGTATACATAATTCAATGTTTTAGCCAAGGGGGTTAATGTATACTTTAGACCAATCAACTTGGTCTCTATTTCACGATAAATGGATACAGGTATAGTAGCATAAGGTGTGAAACCGGCAAAATTGAAAAGAACTTCGCTTATTTTTCCTGTTTCAGAATCGGTACAAGTAATTATTGTAAGTTTCGATCCTTTCATCTTTCCTTTATAGTCAGCAAAAGCATTATTAACGATCACTTTGAAAATGGAATCATTATAAGCCTCATTCTTATCTTTAACATATAAGGGACTATAGTTTTCTGGAGTTACATAAAATGGGGTATTTGTGCCTTTCTTCATTTGTTTTATGTATGTCCATTTATTATTCTTGTTATACAAATTTATATCCCCGCTCTCAGTATCTACATCGCATTGATAGATGTATCCCTGCTCGTTAAAAGTTTTAGTTGTTGTATAATAATTTGTTTGAGCAATAGCCAATGAAACATTATACAATAGGCTGATTAATATAAATATATTTTTCATATTTCTTTGTTTATTATTGATACAAACTTCTTAAATTGTTGAAATTATCTAATCCTTTTCTGCTATTAAGCCAAGGATAATCAATATTATCATACCCCACGTCTCTGAAGTCACTTATAATTTTAGGAATTATTTTTTGCAATTTTCCAGCAGTTATCCCTGGTCGTAAATTGCCAAACTCATCGATATATCTTACCAAAAGACGTGTTGCATTCCATCTAGAGTCATTCTTGCTTTTTTCGTACCACCAAGTCCTTTCGCTTGCCTCCAAACTATTTATATATATTTGCTGAATGAGATGTGCTTCGAATTCTCGATTCAACTGCGTTGCATTCCATGTTTCTTGCTCTGTATATGATTGGAGAGCATGAACCATCTCATGCAAAAGAGCACTGCTAGTTATATCCATTCTCATTTTAATACCTCCTAAACCAGGATCGAAATTACTATTCATATTGTCACTAATAAATTGAATAATCAAAGTTTTTCCCTTGAGTGCTTCTTGTAATTTGTGATATAAAGCTTCACCAATCTTGGTCTTAGTCATTTTATTAAGTAGATTCTCAATTGTTTTCCAGCTATTATCTGTCATATTGGAATTACGAAATATCGCTTTTGCTTTAGGAGCCACTGGTTGATACCCTCCTCCAACGCCACCACCGCCATCTACTTCTGGAGGGAACCATGTATGGGCATTACCATCTTTATCATAGTATATGTTGTTGCATACTAATTTGGTTTCATATTTTGTTCGAGTACGGCATTCGATACCGAAGCCGATTCCGTATTCAGGATCTTCGTAAATAAATGGTGTACATTCATCATATTCTACAAAAACACTTTCATAATGACATTCTGAACTTTCGCTACGTGTATCTGCATTAGCTTGCATTTCTAGTCCTTTTTCTGTCCCCTGGCTGATTGTAGCTACAATCTTTCCATCTTTGTATTGCCAGCCGTTGACCAAACCACCTTCCGGTTCATAAAAGTAAACGCTACCACTAAGATCGGGAGCCCGGTACAGGTAACTATTGTCTTCAAAATGTTTTGCTTTCATAAGATAGTCATAAGTACCTACGATATGCATCACAAAATTGATGATTTCCCCTGTTTCCAGATTCTTGATGATCACCATTCGGGAGATGTTTCGTATCTTTCCGCGCTCTGTGTCCTTATATTTTTCCATAGTTTCACGATCCATTAAAACTGCACCTCCTCTTGTCAATAGAGGGACTTCCACTACTTCAAACTTTCCTTTTCGATTTTCGTAGCCTTTCTTCCAATGCAGCTTAGTCATTAACTCGAAATGGGTAACAACAGAGCGGGTAGTAACTACAGGTGTCTGACGAGCCTCGTACCAACTCCGTGCTACATCTATACTCAGCTCACGGTTTTTACCTTTAATAACTTTCCCTGTCGTTTCCTGTGAGTCCAGATCTGTTTCGTCCTGTAAGCAGGAATACAGTATCAGACCAAAAGCAAGAAGTCCGACAAAGTAACAAACAGGTCGTTTGATTTTTTTTGTTTTCATCTTTTTATATTGTTATATAGAAATAGATAATTTGAATTAAGAGGTTATTCCAATATTGAATAGCCTCTTATTATAAAAGTGGCTCTCAAAATTACTATCGAGACTACAGATTACTTAGGTTCTATTGGCCACCATTGGTATACATAATTCAATGTTTTAGCCAAGGGGGTTAATGTATACTTTAGACCAATCAACTTGGTCTCTATTTCACGATAAATGGATACAGGTATAGTAGCATAAGGTGTGAAACCGGCAAAATTGAAAAGAACTTCGCTTATTTTTCCTGTTTCAGAATCGGTACAAGTAATTATTGTAAGTTTCGATCCTTTCATCTTTCCTTTATAGTCAGCAAAAGCATTATTAACGATCACTTTGAAAATGGAATCATTATAAGCCTCATTCTTATCTTTAACATATAAGGGACTATAGTTTTCCGGCGTCACATAAAATGGAGTATTAGTACCTTTTTTCATTTGGTTTACGTATGTCCATTTATTGTTCTTATTATATAATGTAACATTTCTTCCTCCACTTACATCGCATTGATAAGTATATCCCTGTTCGTTAAAAGTTTTAGTTACTGCATAATAATTTGTTTGAGCAAGAGCCAATAAAATATTATACAATAGGCTGATTAATATAAATATCTTTTTCATATCTTTTTTTTACTTTGTGTTATATAGCATAACTACATTTGTGGATGTTAAATAATAGCCTATCGTTATTTGTCTATGGCCATTCGGGAGAAACATCAATCCAATAAAGAATATAATTTAGTTTTTTACCTTCTGTTGTGAGCTTAAAACTCAACTCCAGAGTCTTCTATCTTCCGGCTCATAAAAATAGACACTATTTTACCTCATGCCTCCAGCCTAAAAATATGTAATTATATTTAGCGCCTTCCTTTGTGGGTGTAAACCAGATGTTTTTTTTCAGTTCTGCCTCTATATTGTGATATACAGAAACAGGGATTGTGGCATAAGGACCAAAAGATACAAATTGATATTCTACTTCTGCAATTTTACCATCATCTGGATTGATATATAAAATAATCGTAAACGCTTTACCCTTAATCCTCTGTTTTTCTATACTCGAGAAAGCATTATTAATGATGGAAAAACATTTAGGTTTAGTCCATGTTTCTCTTTCAATATGTTCTTCATTTTCTTCGGCTATAGTTATCGTTTTACCTGTACTCTTATTGATTTGATCTGCATAAGTAAACTTATTTTCCTTGTTGTAAAGTCTTACGAATTTGGCTTTATCAATTACATCACATTGATAAGTGTAACCTTCTTCATGAAATGTTTTAGTCTTGTCATAATTTGAAACTTGAGCAGAGATTTCTATTATTATAGACACAAGCCCAATAAATATAATCATCCTTTTCATACTAGCAATTTTTAGTAATTTTTCTTAGATTTGCAAAATTAGATTGAATATCCCGATTGCTGTCATATTTATAATCTTTGTATTCAATAGTTCTTTTAAAAGCCTCAACAATGTTAAATTCAACGAATGAATTAACAAGCTCTTGGTCCATTCCTTCATGCAAATAACCTTTGTCATCTAGATAATCATTCAGGGTCATTACTGCAAGATGACGCCTGCTTTTTTTAACTTCAACAGCTTGTCGCCACTCACAGACATCATATTCCAAAGAGCCCTTTAAATAAAGGTATTGTGCATAATGTGCTTCTATGTCAAGATTCATTCTCGCATTAACAAATGATGTATAATTCTTTTCATTTTGGTATTGATAGGCATGTAGCATTTCATGAAATAGTTCATTGCTATCCATATTCTTGTTTAATTTGAGCGTTCGAGTACTGGGGTCATATATTGCTTCCTTTTCTTCCACAAATCGGAAGGATATAAAATTTCCATTTAGTGCAGCACTGTTGCATAATTTTTTATACAAATCTCCTCCCATACAATCATCAGTCAATTTATCTAACATATCCTCTAATTTCTTCCATTCTTCGTCAGACATATTATGATTTGTGAATAATTTCTTAGCTTTGGGGGCTATTGATTGTGGTTGATAACCTCCTCCACACCTCCACCTGTGTTTTCATTGGGATCCCATTGTCCGCCAGTATTACCATCTTCTTCATAAGTGGGTACTTCGATACATACTTCCACTGTTTCCCACTTTCCCACTTTGCGGCATTCAGAACCGAATCCGAGACCATATTCTGGATCTTGATAGATAAATCCATTACATTCATTATGTTCCACATACTTCGTTTCAGTGTGGCATTCTCGTTTCAATATCGTCCCACGTGTATCTATTGTATCTTGCATGCTTGAACCTTCTTCTGTCCCCTGGCTTATTGTAGCTACAATTTTTCCATCTTTGTATTGCCAACCATTAACCAGGGCACCTTCTGGTTCATAGAAGTAAACGCTACCACTAAGATCGGGAGCCCGGTACAGGTAACTATTGTCTTCAA
>OGLM01002788.1_pt1 | contig 15358 bp, 8 predicted proteins | sample 1572531 | NCBI WGS metagenome assembly OGLM01 (sample SAMEA2581909, study PRJEB24529) | metagenome | biome: Human gut stool | place: China | collected 2011 | reverse complement strand
TGCTGCCGCAGTAGGCGCGGCGGACGGCGTAACCGTGGGGGCAGCCTGTACCGGAACACTGGGGAACAGCAGGCAGAGAAACGGCACCGCAGTGCTTAACGCGGTAAGCAGGGCGGCACAGAGCAGTGTGCGCTTCAAAACGGCAGATCCCTCCATTCCGGCAGGTGCGGCGCACGGCAAAACCTTGCATTTTGCCGCGGAGAACCGTATAATAAATAGCACTGGCGGGGCTTGTCTTGCATCTTGACCCCGGAGCCTGTTACCATTGTATTCGCCGCAAGGGGGATTTATGCCCGGCGGGAAAGGCTGTCCTATGAAAAAATCAAAGAACAAATATTCGCCGTGGCCGGCAGTAGCGCTGTGCCTGGTGTTTTTGGCGCTGCGTATTGTGGATCTGGCGCTGTTTACGGACCTGGAAACCAGTTTCCCCACGGTGGGACCCTCGGCGGCGCGCTGGGGGGCTGCGTTGGTTGGCGCGGCGGCGCTGCTTGTGATGGGCCGCAGGGCGGATGAAAAAATTGCCCCCGGCAGAAAAAGTGTGCTGGGTGTTATGATGGCGGTAACGGGTAATGTGCTGGTATTGGCACGTCCATCACGTCCTGTACGTCCACCAAGAAGGATAATAATATCTCCTGGATCAGAATTCTCTCTCTTAACTGCGCTTCTTGGAGCTGCCGCTATAACCGCACCAATCTCCATACGCTTAGCAACATAATCTGGGTGGTATATTTCTTTAACATAACCTGTAGCAAGACCAATCTGGTTACCATATGAGCTGTAGCCGTGAGCTGCTTCTGTAACAATCTTTCTCTGTGGAAGCTTGCCGTGAAGTGTATCTGCTACCGGAACTGTAGGGTCTGCCGCACCTGTGATACGCATAGCCTGATATACATATGTACGTCCTGAAAGTGGATCTCTTATAGCTCCACCAAGGCAGGTAGCAGCACCACCAAATGGCTCTATCTCTGTTGGGTGGTTATGAGTTTCGTTCTTGAAGTTTACAAGCCACTCCTCTGTCTTTCCGTCAATCTCAACAGGAACAACTATAGAGCAGGCATTAATCTCATCAGACTCTTCCTGATCTTCAAGCTTGCCTTCTGCCTTTAACTTCTTCATACCCATAAGGGCTAAATCCATAAGACATACGAACTTATCTTTTCTGTCTTTATATATAACAGCCCTGTCAGCAAGATACTTATTGTAAGTTTCTTCCATAGGAGCTCTGTAATATCCGTCCTTAAATTCTACATTCTTTAATTCTGTAGCAAATGTTGTGTGGCGGCAGTGGTCAGACCAGTATGTATCAAGAACTCTGATTTCTGTCATAGATGGATCTCTGTTCTCTTCATTCTTGAAGTAATCCTGAATGAACTTGAAATCCTTAAATGTCATAGCAAGACCAAGTGAATCATATAATTCCTTAAGCTTGTCCCCGCTCATATCCTTGAAGCCATCAAATACAACAACATCTGCTGGTGTATCAAACTTAGTAACAAGTGTATCTGGAAGCTTCTCATCAGCTACTCTTGAATCTACCGGATTGATACAATGGTTTTTAATCTTAGCCTTATCATCATCTGTAAGCTTGCCTGATATAATATAAGTAGTTGCAGTCTTAATTACAGGAGTTTCATTCTCATTAAGGAACTTAACACACTGCTCTGCCGAATCAGCTCTCTGGTCGAACTGTCCCGGAAGATATTCTACAGAAAATACAAAATCATCATCTGAAGCCTTAAATTCATTCTCATACACATCATCAACAGGTGGTTCTGCAAATACTGTTGTAAGTGCTTTCTTATATGTCTCATCAGAAAGATTATCAATATCATATCTGATAAGCACCCTTACATCTGTAATTGTCTTAATACCGAGATAACCTGTGATTTCATCGTGTAACTCCTTTGCATTAACAGCAAAAGGTTTCTTTTTCTCAACAAAAACTCTTTTAACGCCACTCATTTTAATTATTTCCTTTCTTAATCAGCTGTACTCCTGTCACTACTATTTCAACAAGAATGTAGAATATTTTATCATATCATTACTAAAGAAACAAGACACAAGAACAATGTTGTGTATATTTCTATATTGTATACACTATTCATGCATACGTCTTATAATCTTGTATACAACTTCATTACCCATAACAAGAGGGGCTGTATGTGCAAAGAATACTATGCCATCTGTCGGTGATAATATCTCACTCTTGACATATCCCTCACACGGATCAATAACCTGACCTATTACCTCATTATGGACAACCGGATCCCCCGGTTCTTTAAGCCTTTTGTAAAAACCTGCATCATATGTCTTAACGGCTGATAAATCATACTCGTTAATGACACTTGCTATGTAACCACTGTGATTATTATATTTTAATATTCCCATTCTCGTAAGAAATCTTAACACTGACGATACTGCCTGTCTTGCAGACTTTTCATCAACTATATCTGTGCTGTTTGTATATATCGAAAAAGCATTTGTTCCATTCATCTGCCAGCTATAATTAAGCGTTGCCGTATCCATAGGCTTTGGCTTTCTTATAACAACATACTGCAGTCCAAAAAGATTGGCAAGGCTCGCACTCTGATATCCCGTTTCCATCATACGTACATGAGGTATGAAATCTCCCGGCATATAAAAGCTTGCAAACTGTATTCCATAGCTGTAGCCCTTACTGCTTTCAAATATTGCAGCAGCTATCTGCTTGGTAGTATCTCCCGCTTCATCACCAGGAAACATTCTGTTAATATCTGTATTATCTACAGGCCAGAACCTCTTTTCAACATTCATAGAAAATCTGTTAGCTGACGGAATCACTAAAATCTCGTGGTTATGCGATATTGCACCTCTCATTTCAAGGTCTTTTAACACCTTTATAAGCTGTGAGCATATGTATAACTGCTGTATCTCATTACCCCTCATAGCTCCGACTATACATGCTGACTTCTCACCATGCCCAAACCTGTAGCCTTCTATTTCAAAATTCTCTCTGTATATTCCCTTAAGACTATATAAAACTTCTTTTTTCACTACACTCTTCCTCCGTGTACTCTCGCAAGAAGCGCTCCCTTGTATACAACTGGATTTTCCCTCAATGTGAATACAATGCCATCAACCGGAGATTCAATATGCTGGATTATCCTTCCCTCTATTGGCTCTATTATGTCGCCTATTGCATCTCCCATATGGATATTGCCACATGAATTAATAGATGGAACAAATATGCCGCTTTCCTTCGCTGTCAGGAAATTAACCTCTCCCTCTGTTGAGATAATAGGCTCTCTGACAGCTATTTTATTATCAGCCTCTGGTATTTCCCATATTCCAAGATTACTCATAAGGTTAAATATCCCATCAATAAGCTGCTGGCTGTATTCCCTGTTAATTCTGTTACCAACGCCCATCTCTGCTACAAGCGTAGGTACACCAAGATGATTAAGGCTGTATGCCAGTGTCGCATCAAGCACTGTTATTGATGAAAATATCCATACAAAATCTGCATTTAACATCTTTGCAAATGGAAGCAGCCTTTCCGCATTTTCTTCATTCAGTCTTACCTGCGGCATCTCTCTTACAAATATATTGCTTGAATGAATATCAAGACAGAAATCACTTCCGATTATATCGTTGACAATTCCTGCCGCAACGCTCTCCGCCACAGCTCCATTATTATCACCCGGAAATACCCTGTTCATATCAAGCTCAAACATAGGAATTCCCCTTGAACCTGTATCTATTCCAAGGGGATTTACATCTGGATATATATCTATAATTCCTTTTAATCTTTCCAGATTATTATTAACGCGTCTTATGACTTCGTAGCACACATACTGTCCATCCAGCTCATCACCGTGTATTCCTGTAACAATAGATATTCTTGGAACAGGCTCGCCATTATAATCTTTCGGTGTGAGCCTGTTCTTCTTAATAACCATTCTCTCATGTACAGGAAGCTCTATTGAAACAACCTCTTCTATCATAAACTAACCTCTGTAAATATATTCTCACTACATAGAATCATAATTTCTTATCAATACACCCTGTGAAGTCTTCTTTAAGGCAATATGCGTAAATACAGTACTAGGAACATACGTCTTATCGCCCATAAATACACGGCTTCCTGGATATATATTCTTATCAATCCTTACAACTGCCCTGTCTGACTCCCTTACAAGTGTATAAAGATTACGGCTTTTTTCTTCATATTTGGCTTTCTCTGCTGTCTTAACAATCTTTGACTGCAACAGCTTTCTGTTAAGTGTTTCATCAAACTTATCAGAACCTGCCTTCTTTAATATATCAAGCTTCTGTAAAGCCTGATTAAATCTGTCTATCTGCGTATCTATATCCTTAAGCACCATAAGCACCTTGGCATATTCACTGCTTATCTCCTTAGTTACACCAACTCTTAATACAGTCTTAGAATAAGACTCACTTCCACAAGCTTTAATACATATGCCCCTTACGCCTGTGACATCTCCGCCTATTACAGAACCTCTCTTGCCCTCAAGATATATTCCGCCATATGCCAAAGCTGTTGTATTAAGCATATAATCACACTTTATATCACTATGGCTTATAATATGTGCATTCTCGAAAAACCTTGCTGATATATTGCCCATAGCTTCGATTCTTCCGTTCTCACCTGCATTAACACCATCCTGTATAATAATATCCTGCCCTGACCATATATCTGCATCTTCAACATATCCGCCTATGTATATATTACCCATAGCGTGTATCTTGACACTGCCTCTGACACTTCCGTTAATCTCTACGTCACCATTAAAATCTATGCTTCCTGTTCCAACATCAACATCACCGCTGACATTATATACATTACTTACATTAAGGTCGTAGTTACGATATTCTACTTTGCCGCTTAACTGGGCATAATAAGACTTGCCGTCCTCTGACACTGTAAAGCCCTTGCCTCTTAACTTAGGTCCTGGTCTTCCTGGCTTTGGAACTAAAAGCTTTCCAAATATATCATATCCAAATTCACCCTTGGTAGGTTCTATATACTCTGCAAGCTTATCATCTTTATTAACCTTCTCAAAAAGCTTTACATTAAAATAATCAACAGAACCATCTTCTCTTAATGTAGGCTTATTATCTCTTTCATACTCTGAATCAAAGAAGAAGTTGTAATAACCATCAGTACCGTTAACTGCACTTTTGCCTTCTGCTACCACGATTTCAATATCGTACAGCTTATTAAGAATAACTTCGCGTATTCTCGCTTCATTAATTCCTGTACGCACACCTGCCTGTGAAAGCTTGTCTGCAATCTCCTCGTATGTATAAGCTTCATCACTGCCTATGCCATTAAGGACTATACTTGCTTTCATATGATCATTATCAACATTGACAACTACTTCTTTGGTATTTAACTGTATCTGTTCTCTAAGTACATCATTCAATTCTGACTCCTCCAATCAACCATAGCACATTGTCTTATGTCATCTTTATAATCGAATTCCCCTTATATGTATGTCCTTAATTACTGGTCTTTATGTACTAATAATTCCGAAGGATCAAGACCCCTCTCAAGCATTATTCTTATCTGCTCCATCTGTCTGCAAGTATATCTTGCATCGGCGTATACGCTTACATCTACACCACTCTGAAGTCCAAGCAGTATCTCCTGACTTTGAAGTTCATTAAGCTGTGGCTCTTCCTGAACCTTGCCATCATTCTCAATCTGTTCTCTCATCTCTTTCATCTGGACAGCATTGATAAATGGATCTGCATATGGACTTACATCTATCCCTTCTTCTTCTCCTAACCTTATCTGTTCCATCTGTCCTGAGGAGAAACCTATCATATTATACTTGGTAATATCTATTCCAGCCTCAAGTCCTAACCTTAACTGTTTCATCTGGTCTGCTGTATATTCATGAAGCATATACTTCGATACATCTACACATTTTAACAAGCCTATTCTAATCTCGTTAAGCTGGTGTGCATCGAAATTCTCATCAACGAAAAATGTTAAATCAACATCATCTCTCTTAGCCAGCCTTATCTGTCTTAACACCTCTCCAGAATATCCAAGCCTTGCGTATCTTGTAAGATCAAATCTGTACTTTAATGCAAGACGAATCTCTCTCATAACAGAATAATCGTACTTCGGATTGCATATAAGCGATAAATCAATACCCTCTTTTATGCCTTCTTTAATCTGCTCCATCTGCATATAATTATACTCCGGATCTGCCATAGCACTTACATCAATCCCTTCCTCAAGTGCCATTCGTATAACCTTCATCTGCCTTGAATTATATTCAGGACTGGCATATATTGAAATGTCAACGCCATTATCATTACCTTTAGTAATCTCAAGCACCTGAAGTTCGTTAAATCCAGCTTTCTTCCATTCATCTATTCCCGCATGGGAATCCGCTAAATTCCTGATTTCATTCTCTCCCATAGTTCTCTCCAATATAAATAATCATATAATTAATTGTCACAGTCCGTATTTATACTAAAATAATAGCATATGTCTGACAATTTCTCAACATATTACTTGCCGAATTTCACCGTAATCGACAAATTTCCTCATAATTCCCCATATGCCTTATAATCTCCAGAAATCCTCAATACATTTTCCTGTATTATTAATATCTACAGGGTACACTTTATCCCATTCCCTTGGATACTGCATCTGGTATTCCTGTGTCATAAAACGGTCATCTAACAGAAGTATTATACCCTTGTCATCTGCAGTTCTTATAACTCTTCCAGCCGCCTGCAGCACCTTGTTCATTCCCGGAAATACATACGCATACTGATAGCCATTCTTACCTATACTGTCAAAATAATTTCTTAATATATTACGCTGTCTGCATATCATAGGTATACCTGTTCCTACAATACACGCCCCTATAAGTGACTTATCCCTTAGGTCAATTCCCTCAGAAAATATACCGCCAAGCACACAAAAGCCCGTGACGTTTCCACTTGTATTATCCATAAATACTGACAAGAAATTCTCTTTATCGGCTTCCGTCATATTATTATCCTGTATCAATACATTTTCTCCCTCAGAGATATGATAAATGTAGCTTCCATCCTCAACATCGTGCAGATTTATAACATTGCAGGCATATTTTTGTATATATATATCATACACCTCTCTCATATAGCTGTAAGAAGGAAAGAATATCATATATTTGCCTTGCTTCGACTGCGTAAGTGTGTGGATATAACCTGCAATCTTAGCATACTCATTATAATTACGCCTCGTATACCTGCTTGTAACATCACGTCCAATAAGCACTCTCTTATTATCAGTATCAAACGGCGAATGTGCATACACAGCATAGTCATCTGCATTTCCTGAAAGCATTTCCTTAAAATAATTCACTGGAAGAAGTGTCGCCGAGAACATTATTGTCGATATTCCCTGACTTAATCTCTGCGATAACTGTCCTGACGGGTCAACACAGTACAGATGAAGTGCAAAGTCACCGTCATCGATATGCTCAGCATATATAACATACTTCTCATCTATGCAGTCATACATATTAATAAAATGTCTTATCTTAAAGAAGAATTCTATTATCTCATCGCACACCGGCTTTCCTTTATTCTTATCCAAGAACTTCTGCATATACGAATAACACGATTGCAGATTAGCTAAAAATGTGCCACAGTAATCATCTATTATTATATATTCTTTATCACAGGCTCTCTTTAATTCAAGAAGATATTTGTTGCATTTTTCAAGGTATGAAGTCAGCCTTTTGTCCATATCCTTAACTACTCTTTTGCAGGCAAGAAAATCTTCCTTGACAAGCGTTGCACTATACATCTCCCTTGCCCTGTCAACAAGATTATGTGCCTCATCTACAAGAAATACATAATTGCCTTTGCCGCCATCACCAAAATATCTTTTTAAGGAAGCATCTGGATCAAATACATAATTGTAATCGCATATTATTCCATCGCACCAGTATGAAACATCAAGCGACATTTCATACGGACACACCTTATGCTTCACTGAATACTGCAATATCGTATCCCTGTTAATTACCGCTTCATTAGTGATTATATCGTAAACAGCTTCATTTACCCTGTCAAAATGCCCCCTTGCATACTCGCACACCTCTGGATTACAGTTGTGCTCATCAAGATGACATATTTTATCCTTCGCCGTCAGTGTCACTGTGCGAAAATGCAGTCCTGCATCTCTTAGTATCGCATATGTTTCCTCGGCTACCGTTCTCGTTATTGTCTTGGAGGTAAGATAGAATATCTTGTCAGTTAAGCCATTACCGCACGACTGCACGGCTGGATATACTGTTGATATAGTCTTTCCTACTCCTGTCGGTGCCTGTATATATAACACCTTCTGTTCTTTTACCGTGTGGTATACACTCGCAACCAGCTTCTTCTGCCCCTCCCGGTACTCAAATGGAAAATGCAGTTTCTGTATTGAAGCATTCCTTTCCGCCCTTTCATCAAATACATAATCCATCCACTTTTTAAAGCCAGCTACAAGTTCTCTGTACCATTTTATAATTGACTCACTGTCATATTGCTCTTTAAATCTTACTATTTTCTCAGTTTCTGTATTACAGTAAGTAAGCTGTACATCAATGCTCTCCAGATTATACTTTGTTAAATATATATAAGCGTACACCATAGCCTGTGCCTTATGCACATACACCGGCTCTTTAAGCTTTGTTACATCTGCCTGCATAGTCTTAATCTCATCAATTGTAACCCCGCCAATCGGAAGCTTACTGCCATCCTCATCTTCCTCTATATCAGCTATTATTCCGTCTGCCCTGCCCTCTATTCTAAGCTCGTATTCAATTCCGCCCTTTGATGTCAGCTCCTCTTTATTCCTAAGAAGCACCTCTGCCCTGTAATTAGAACCCATAGAGTGCTGGATTTTCCTGTGAAGCCTCGCACCCTCCTGCATAACCTTAACGTCAGTAACACCTGTATCCCTGTTATCAATATCCCCGCCAAGGCACATAAATTCAACCAGATTTCTTACTGATATATTAAATGTATTATCTTTAATTACATACATATCTGTGCCTCCTTATATATCATATTTCTGCGTATTTTTTGCGCTCATTATATCATAATTTTTGCGCAGCTTTTCAGCGCATATAAAGTTCCGCAAGGAACTTTTAAGATGAGCACTTTTGTGCTCATTATACTAAAATTCTTCTGTGACGTTATAGACATACCCATTCTTTACTCTGCCAGTACGCTTTACTATCTCAAGATAATTAAGAATATTAAGCGTATATCTTGACGCTTCAACACTGACACCAGCCGCTATGGCAAAGTCTTTCACCGTAAAATCTTCCTTCAAATCCGCTGGAACTAACTGCATATAATCTTCTATCCTGTCAAATCTTACTATTCTTCTTATTCCGACTGGTACTCTGTCATATCTTGTTGAGCCTCTTTTCTTATCATAGCTCCAGCCGTTAAGAAGTTTATATTCTTCCATATCCATAAGCACAAGATTGATTGAAAGATTAGGATTTTTAAGATAGCTTTTTATCTTATATAACTCGTAAAATGCATCATATTCCGTAAAATGTCTTGGCGATTTTCTCCTGCCCCGAGCCTCCCCATTATCAGGATTAACCCAGCTTAACCATTTGTTAAATGGAAGCGGATACACAACTGTAACGTGATAGTCTTGTAGAAATACCGCAAGCTTATCCCTCAGCTTATTAAGCTGGCGTGTCTGTATCTCTATTATCCCTTTGTCATTGTATATATCAGCATAATAACCGCTCATAGCGACCTCGTGCTTGTCCTCATCAGGCTCATAATACAGCTTAAGGACAGCGTGAAGTGTCTTTTCTGACAATGTCCCTATCCCCTTGTTATTATGTGCCTTGCCAATTATCCTATCTTTAGCCTTGACAAAAGCCTCGTAATCTTCATATTCCGATGTTTCATATAATATATTGTTCAATGTTCTGTCCATAACCTGTCTAGTAATGTTATACTTTTTTTAATTCATTATAAATCAGAACATATATTCTTACAACAAAAAGCAGTAAAAGCTTTTAATATATATTCTCATTACATATCTACTATGTATAAAGAATATATTTTACTCTGTTACCTATGCTTTTACTGCCTTTTATTTATTATTTATTATTTATTATTATTTTTCTTAAAATGTGCTATTTTAAGTGTTGCAATAAGCCCCCTTAATGTATCTGCCTGTGTACTCATATCCTGACTTGCAGCGGCACACTCCTGTGATGTGGCAGAATTAGTCTGTACTACATCATTGATATCTTCAATGCCGTCATCAACCTGCTTAATTGTCTCTGTCTGAGTATTGAGAACATCTGCAATGTTATTAACTTCATCAACTATATGCCTTGAATTATCCACAACCACACCAAGCTGGGAAGCTGTGTCATTGGCAATAACCATACCTTTCTCAACTGCCGCAACAGATGTATCTATTAATGAAGCTGACTCCTTAGCAGCTTCTGCACTCTGTGCCGCAAGTGCTGATACCTGATCTGCAACTACTGCAAAGCCTTTTCCGGCATCTCCAGCCCTTGCTGCCTCTATAGAAGCATTGAGTGCCAGAAGATTAGTCTGTGAAGCTATCTGGTTGATAGTTTCTATTATCTTGCTGATTTCTTTGGAAGCTTTTTCTATTTCACTCATTGATGTGACCATCTCACCCATTTTGCCGTTACTTTCATCAAGCTGTGTTCCTAGTTCATTTACCTTGCCACTTATTGCTCTAGCGTTCTGTGAATTCTGTGCAACACTTTCTGACACACTTGCAAGGGAAGCTGTAAGCTCCTCAACTGAAGCCGCCTGATTAGTCGCTCCTTCTGCAAGCTCTGTTGAACTTGAGGCTATCTGTTCTGAACCTTCTGCCACCTGGTCAGCTACTCTTTGAAGGTGCTTTACAAGATCTGCCATACTTGCTTCAAAGCTCATAAATGCTTGTAATATTTCCTCAAAATCGCCCTTCCACTCAACCTCTGGCTTAACATCAAAGTTACCATGTGAGAATTCCTGCATAGACCTTTTAATATCATCAACATATGAACTTAATGTTCTTATTGACTTACGCAGGCTGTGGGCTAATGCTCCTAATTCATCATCCGAATGGTATGTAAGCTCACTGTGCAGGTTGCCACTAGCAAGGTCTTTAGCTACATTATCTATTTCCCTTAATGGTTCTATTATCATCTCTGTAATCTTAGCACCTATTTTCTTTGATATAAGGCTCGCTATTACAATAAATAACACAATAGCCACACCGCCTATGACAGCCACAACATTGCTTGACAATATTGCCTGATTCGCCTCTTTGTTGGTTTCATCCTCCATTTTATCCGCAATACTCATAAGATTGTTAAGTGCAGGTGTACATACTGTGTGGATTTTATTCTTGGCACTTGCAAGGTCACCCTTTTCAATCTGGTTAATTATATCGTAACCGATACTGCCCCATTCATTAAGTGCTTTAACATACTGGTTATACAAATCATCATCTATTATATTGGTATTCTTTATAATATCAAGCTGTGTCTGGGAGTCTGTAAGAACTGTCTTAACATTATTCTTATAATTCTCATAAGTTGAACTGTCGTCATTTAATGCCATCTCTCTTATATTGCGGGCAGCAGAACTAATATCTATAATACTTTCTTTAGCAGCATTATTTGCTTTCTGAGCCCCTTTTACATAAGAATTAAATCTTATATCCAGAAGAGATAAACCAATTATGCTTACGATTCCTGATAAAATCATAAATTTAATTACAGTAGCGTAAATGTATTTTATTTTGTCGTGTAAATTTAGTTGGTGTAATTTAGATATCATTCTTGTACATCTCCTTCTTTAAATTGATGGGGGTGGAAGATATACGGACACCGGACGCGTTGTTAAAGCGAATAGAAGCAACAAAGACACGTTTGCACTGCGTGTCGCCCGCAGCAGTACTAAGCTGCCAGTTGGAACTGCCAGCTAAGGACCGGCGGCTCCCCAGCGTCTTCTTATGCTTCTATCCGCTTTAACATCGCTGGCTTTCTTTCAACCCTTGGTATATTTTATTTTATTTATTAAGTAGATTTTATAGCATAGTGAAATATATTTGTCAATATGTTATATTTGAATAACTTTTAAATATATTTTAGCGGAAAGAAATAGGAATTAGGAATGGAGATATAAAAAGGGGATTTTTGCGTAAAAAAACAGCCGGACAATAGATTTACGAAAAGGGGACGTCCCCTGTTACTAGACAAACCAGTAAGGCGGGGACTGGGGATTGAGGCTCTATTGTCAGACTGTTGTGGTGATTGTCACCTATTTATTATCTGATTATGATTTAACTATTTGCTGGCTGTTTATGGTGGACGATAGATATTTATTATTTATCGTCTATTTCTTCTAGTTCCAGTTCCTCAGACTCATTGTATTCTTCGGGGAGATCTTTTGTGGTTGATGACTGATATGGAACGGCATCATCAGATACTTCTTCATCTATATCTTCTTCTAAGTCATCATATAAGATATCTTCTTCATCATCTTCAAGTTCCATATCGTCTAAGTCTTCCTCGTCTATATCTTCGTCTTCGTAGCCGTCCATTGCTCCTACGAAGGCTTTTTTGCTCTTTGAAAGCTTAATGCTTAAGGCTATAACTACAACTATTAATGCTATTATTACAACAGCAAGGACTGCTAATATAACGAATATATAACTGCTGACTGTATTAAATGCCTTATCACTGTCAGCTGTCTTTGTGTTGGTGTTGATTACCTGTTCATCTGCCATATTGTAACCGGCGTAGCCTTGTATTGTGCCATCATTGACATTGTATCTGAACCAGCCTGTTTCTCCTGTAGAGCTTACGCCGTAGAATAATGCGTAGTTGCCTGTTCTGTCAAGGAGGGCATCGACTTCTTTGCCATTGATTACTGTTCTTCCAACATCATAGCCCTCTGGAAGTTCCATAGACGCTTCATCTATGGCAAGTATGCAGTATGTAAATTGTGGCTGGCTTACTTCTACGAATGGCGAAAATGTCTTTCTCACCGAATCGTATACATAATAACCGCTCTCACCTTTGCCATCTGTACTTTCAAGATAGACAATTGTTACTCCTGTATCAATTCCAACACCTGCTGATACCTTTGTTCCATTATAATCATACTCTGTTGGAGTATAGCCATCTGGAAGTGGGTGTTCATCATTAGCGGATACAATCTTATATTCAGCATTATCTACTGTAATATTCGGCTCTTGTATTGCTTCACTGTTAGGATCCTGCACATCAGGAATATTATTATTGTCTGTTGATCCATTAGATGAGTCCGAACCTGTTGCCTGATTATTTTCATTAGAAGCTGAATTAGTTTCCTTGGTTGTCTTTATTGTATAAGTTCTTTTACTGCCATTTTCTGCTGTTACAGTAATTGTTGTTGTGTTAAATCCTGGATCCATTCTCTTGCCAGATACGCTTACAGTTGCCTTTGAATCATTAGGAACTGCACTTACTGTAAGGCTTGCACAGTCAGCACCAACAGATGTTGTATAAGTAGTTACATCTGGTGAAAATGCTGGAGATAACACACCAGGACTTATCTGTAATGAACTTAATGTATTATCTGATGAATATGAAGCTGGTGCAGAAGCTGTAACTGAACCTGACGATTTGGATATACTGCACGCCTGCATATCTATATCAATAACCTTGGAATCACCTATAACATTAAGGCTTGAAGTACCAGCTCCGATAATCTTAAATGTTATTGTCTTTGACTGGCTGCTTGCTGTACTTTCGTCCATAAAGCTGACCATCGCAGTTCCCGAATTACTTGAGCTTCCGCTTAATGCTAATATTGATGGGTCATAGGATACATATATTGTAGCTCCGCCTATTCCGCTCGATGCACTGATTGACACATCTATAGATACTGTATCGCCTACCGTACCACTTGCTGAACCAATTGATACTCTTGCTGTTCCTGCCGCTAATATATCTGTCTTATTCACAAAAGCCATTACAGCACACATACATATAATAAGCAGTGCTGAAATTATCTTTTTAACCTTATTCATATATGTCCTCTCTTCTTGCAGTCACTACTGCTGGATATATCCTATATTTAATATGTGTCTTTTAATAGCAACGAAATCATACAAATCTATAACTCCGTCCCTGTTAATATCCGCAGCCTCTTTATAACTGCCCTGTGGCTGTCCAATTCCAAGAACTGCTCTCTTAATAGCCACGAAATCATATAAATCTATAACTCCGTCACCATTAACATCTCCATATATAACTATAGAATATTCATCATATACACTTCCGTCTGCCTTGTATACAACTAACTTATCCCCAGTAACTACTGTGTCGCCTCTCTCGCTTCCGTCATTCTTTAATATTTTTCCATAACAGCCATTGCTGTATGATACATTATCAAGAACACTTGATGCCTGACTTCCGACACCTATCTTAGTCATTATCTTCTTTGATGAATCGACATTATAATCTGTCTTAAAACCATCTGTATTACCACCAGATTGTGCAGACTTTCTTGTTATATTTATTACATATGTCTTTATGTCACCATTTTCAGCCGTTACAGTAATATTGATTACATTATTGCCAACGCTTAAGCTGTGGCTTCCACGTCCGCTTACTGTTGCATTGCCATCTATAAGTCCTGCCGATACATTAACACTTGTAATATCATTTTCTACAATGAGACTGTAATCAGTATTATCAGATGAAAATGTAGGAGTTAATGTATAACCATCTACTGATAATGAACTAAGCCTGTTATTCGCACTCTGGTTGCCATCTGGTATTATACATCTTGACGATGGCATATTATCATATACCGGAATGTTAAACTTAAATGTTGTATTATTAAGCGTGTATGAACTATATGCCTTCTTAGCCCTTGTCGCTTCTGACCTTGGTGCAAGCACATTGGTCATATACTGGTGTGAGAAGTTCTTAACATCAAACTTCTCATAATATATAGTATCCTGACCCTTGTTAATGTACCATTTTCCAAGATTGACAGCACCACCTACAACAGCCCTGTAACGCGAATTCCAAGGCCTCATATTAGAGCTGTCGGTCTGTCTGGCATACTTTAAACCATTCTGGACTGCTGACAGACCGCCGCTTGCATAAGCGTTCTGGCTGTAATAATTATAATAGCCCTCGTATCCGCTTACATTTCCAGATATCTGGTTGCCTCGTCCGTCTGCGCCCTGTTCCTGAATAATTCTTGTTGCAAGGTGATATGGGCTTACCTTGGATACTTCACCTGCATACATAAGCAGTGAAGCATAGTCATAACCATCAAGATTGTGGCT
>OGLM01002781.1_pt1 | contig 15374 bp, 10 predicted proteins | sample 1572531 | NCBI WGS metagenome assembly OGLM01 (sample SAMEA2581909, study PRJEB24529) | metagenome | biome: Human gut stool | place: China | collected 2011 | reverse complement strand
TCGAAATGACAATGAAGCGGGGTGAGTGTTTGTGTTAATTTGTTCCTTGCAGACCTATGATAAGGCGTCTGCTTCCAAATTGTCTAACTATCCAGTGAGAAATCAATCATTTTTTCACAGCCCCCTACGTTACGTGCTTCCCCTACTGCTTCTTATATCAATCAATGCATTACGAAAACATCGCCCTTCAGGACGGCTCTCAGGTTTTATCATAAGAGGGCGCCGTTTATTTCAAAAGGCGTCCCCATTCATTTACCATTTACCATTTACCATTTATCATTTCTAAGAGGTGCCCCTTATTCTCATAAGTTTTAGACAACAAAAAAGCAGCCCCGAAGGACTGCTTTTTTCACTTGAAAAGCTCCTGATTCGTCCCATACTGCTGCACGGTAGGGCTCAGGCGTTCTGTTTCAATGAATCGGCCAGGGGTAGCCGCCGGGGCGGAATGTCTGTGTCGTCAAGGAAGAACAGGTATAGCCATGGTTGCCACCAGGATTTCTAGCAGGTTTTGCCTCAGGAGTTTTTCTGTTTTCGGTATACCGGAGAGCGCCGATTCATGGGAAGTTCTTTCCTTTTCCCCTGTCCCTTATAAGGAAAGCGCCTGGCAGGAGGAAATGGATGTCCCTTCGGAGCTCCATCATTGCTCTCTGCACATATAGTACGGAAGAGTGAGGGAAAGTATCAGGGGGCCGCGGAAGCGGCCGGGGGTTCCTGGACACGCCCTTTGGGCGTGAGGGTTCAGAAGGTTCAAAGGGGAAGGTTCTTAGGATTGACCGGCCTTTGGCCGGAGGGTTCAATGTGCCACCGCTTGCGGGTGGAAAGGTGGTACGCAGTACCAAAGGGGGGAGGGGTTATGGTGGCGGCTTTGCCGCAGTTTTTATAAGCTGCTTCGCAGCGGTGGTGCGCCCTGAAATATGGAAGGGCGCCCCACCGCCACCGCCAAAAGGCGGTATTTATATTCATTGCCCGCAGGGCAATCCTTAACCTTCAACCGCGCAGCGGTTGTCAATCCTAAGAACCTTCGGCCCATCGGGCCGTCAATCTTGAGAACCCTTTGAACAAAAAAATCGCCTCATAGCGAGGCGATTTTTTGTTCACTATTTCCCAATTACCAGTTTCTGAATTTAGCTGGCGGGTTGTAGAGGCCGCCGGACCAGTCTACCAGGTCTTTCATGTTCTTGGCAGCCAGAAGGTCTCTGGTGGCTTCTGCGGGGTTGATGCCCAGGTCTTCCGGAAGTTTTACGATGCCTTCTTTGCGGAGCTTCTTGGTGATTTCCGGATTTTCCAGTTTGCCTACGTCGGTGTTTCCTGCTACGGCACGGATGGCGTCCATTCTTTCTTCCATGTTGTGGCATTTATGGAGGTAGGCGATACCTACTTCGGAGACGATGTGGGTGAGGTCGTCGGAGTAGATCATGATGGGTTCGAGGTCCAGGTTGGCGTTCTTTTTCAGTGCTACGGCGTCAAGCTGTTCTACGAAGCCCGGGAAGCCTTTGGCGGAGACGGTGGTAATCATCTGGACTACCAGTTTCTTGCCGCGGTTGGCGTCGCCCATGAGTTCGAAGCGGTTGGCCACTTCTTCGCCGGCTTTCTGCCATGCCGGGGTAACGTGACGGCGTCCTTTGGCGTCGCAGCCCATGTTCGGCGCGCCGCCGAAGCCTGCCACGTTGTTCTTGGTGGCGGTGGAGGAGTTGCCGTATTTATCGATCTGCATGGTGGAGCCGATGAACATATCCGCTGCATAGTGGCCTGCTGCCTGGCAGAAGGCTCTGTTGGAACGCATGGTGCCGTCCGGTCCGATGGCGAAGATGTCGGGGCGGGCTTTGATGTATTCTTCCATGCCCACTTCGGAGCCGAAGGAGTAGACTGCCTGTACCCAGCCGGTTTCAATGGCAGGAATGAGGGTGGGGTGCGGATTCAGTACCCAGTGGGTGCAGATTTTGCCTTTGAGGCCCAGGGATTCACCGAATGTGGGGAGGAGGAGTTCTACGGCGGCGGTGTCGAAGCCTACGCCGTGGTTCAGGACCTTGACGCCGTATTCAGCGTAAATGCCTTTGATGGCCATCATGGCTTTCATGATGCGGTCGTCGGTAATTTTTGCCGGGTCTCTGGTGAAGAGGGGGTTCAGCATGTAAGGGGTTGGGCTTTCAATGACGAAATCTACCCAGTCCGCCGGGATGTCCACTCTCGGGATTTTGTCAACAATCTTATTAACCTGGAAAATGACAATGCCCTGGTTAAATTTGGTTGCTTCTACGATGGCCGGTGTATCTTCTGTGGAGAATCCGGTGTAGATATTTCCGTCTTTATCGGCAGCATCGGCGCAGACCAGGGATACTCTGGGCACCAGGTCGATGAAGTAGCGGGAGTACATTTCCAGATAGGTATGGATGGCGCCCAGTTCGATGCCGTCGTTCTGTACCATCTGGGCCAGCCGTTTGCCCTGGCTGCCGGCATAGGCGAAGTCCAGTTTACGGGCGATGCCTTTTTCAAACACATCCAGATGTTCCGGGATGGAAAGGGTGGACTGAATCATATGGAGGTCGTGCACCTTGGCAGGATCCACTTCACACAGTTTCTTGGCCAGGAAATCGGCCTGTTTCTGGTTATCCCCTTCGATATTTACCTTGTCGCCGGGGCGAAGGACCGCTTCCAGCAGCTTCACCGTATTGGCGGGGTCTACGATTTTACCATCGGCATAGGGAGCAGCGGCTGCAATGCGGGCAGCGGTGTCGTCCCCTCTGGTATGCCAGTTCTTATTGCACGGTTTGATTTCCAACATAATATCAATCCTTTCTTATGAAATACGATAAGCAGTGTGATGACCTGCAGGACTATTCAGGGTCCGCAGGTTCTTTTTGATTATACAGTTTCTTTTATTATAAGTCCTTTACTTTTTCAGGTGCAGGGCACCGCCTGGGTGCCCTTTGCCCGAAAAGGAAGGGAATCATTCCGGATCCGCCTCCTGTGAGAGATGGGACCGCTTTGAATCCCGGAGCGCTTAGCCGGAATGGATAGCAAGCCCCTCAGAAGAAGAGGGTGGTCAGGAAGTAAAATACAGAGGGGAACAGCAGGCAGCCCAGGCCGGTGTAGAAAGTAGCGGTCATAGCTGCGTAGGGAACCAGCTTCGGGTTCACTGCTGCCATGCCGGCTGCGGTGCCGGAAGTGGTGCCCATGATGCCGCCGAATGCCATGGCGGACTGTGGATTATCAATGGACAGGGGTTTTGCCACGAAGGGGGTAACCACCATGACCAGTACGGATTTCACCACGCCTGCGGCGATGGAAATGGCGATGACTTCAGAAGAAGCACCCAGGGCTGCACCGGTGACCGGTCCTACCACGAAGGTAGCAACGCCGGCGCCGATGGTAACCAGGTCGATGGCGCTGGTGTATCCCAGAGGATAAGCCACTGCAATGCCTGCTACGAGGCAGATGAATTCACCAAAGAAAAGGGATGCTACGCCGCGCCAGCCGATTTTCTTGATTTCACGAAGGTCTGCACCGAAGGCGGTGGAAACGATGGCGAAATCTCTGAACATGGCGCCGCCTACCAGACCCATGCCTGCAAAAAGCGGAACGTCGGCAATACCCTTACTGCCGCCGGTGGTAACGCCGCCGATGTAAGCCAGTACCAGGCCCAGGAAAATGGCAATGGCGCTGCCATGTACCCGGCCCTTGGTGAGGCCGCCCAGTTTATAGGCCACAAACATGATAATGCCCAGAAGCATGAAGGCAAAAATCATGCCGTTTTTAACGAATAACTTTGTAATCATTGCTGCGATATCCATGATTTTCCCTCCTTATTTGTGATCCTTGGCCAGCTCTTTGTCCGATACCGGCGCTTCCGCTTTCTTCTTTGCGAAGAAAGGAATCGCCAGGAATCCGATGACCACTGCCAGCACGCCGCCCAGAACAGCCACCACGCCGCCGGAAAGGGCAGCTGCCACGTTCTGGATGGAACTCATTGCCACAACGATGGGAATGTACATGGCACTCCAGAATTTAATGCCCTGTTCCTCCGGTGCCTTCATGTATCCCTTCTGGATGGCCCAGGTGGAAATCAGGATGAGAAGCAGCATGGCAAAACCTACGCCGCCGATATTTGCCTTCACTCCCAGAAGTGCCCCCAGCACATCACCGATGAAATTTCCTGCCATATAGCAGCCGGCTAAAAGTGCAACACCGTAAACAACCATAATAACACCCTTCCTTTCTTTTGAAAAACGGCCGTCCCACTCCCAAGAAAAAGGGAGCTTCGTTTTTCAAAAAACTTGGACCTTTGAGGTCACCTATTTGCTATAATAAAAGCAGATAGGACATATCAAAAATCCTTTTAATTCCTTCGTCCATAGTATACCTGCTTTCTTTGATAAATTAAAAAATTATGAGGCGAGATGCAGAAAACAGGGGGTAAGATGCAAAAGAAATGCATTGATCTGAGGAATCATAAATCATATGTTATAGACTAGTGAAAATAAGAAAAGTCTTGTTTATGATTCATAGTCAAAAGCGCCACTTACCCTTGCGCCCCCCCCTTGAGGGGGAGAGTGGAATGCAGCACTAATCCCTTGCGCCCCCTTGAGGGGGAGAGGGCCACGCAGTGGCGCAGGGGTGCTCTACGGTAAGAATCGTTAATGACTGCATCGGTAAGCAGGCCGCCGTTTGGCGGTCAGGATGACGATAGAGTGTCATTGCGACGCTCTGCCCCATACACCCTTTGCCGCAACAGCGGCGTTCTCCACAAGGGGAAACAAGTTTTTCGTCGCTAAATCTTTTGCGACCAATCCCCCATCTTTCCTATCGAAAGGATGATAGTATGAATTCCTCATGGATTATCGGTATCCAGCATGTATGGTTCGGCATTTCCATTTTTCTTCTTCTCCTTCTCCTCATATGCCGCACCACTTTTTTCCGTGAAGCCATTTCCGCCAAGCATTTCAGCCGGCGGCACATGGTATTTTTCATCCTGCTTTTTTCCATCCTTTCCATCTGCGGTACCTACTGGAATGTAGAGGCCGGCGGGGGTATCATCAATTTCCGTGCGGTAGGCATCATTCTGGCAGGCTTTATCGGCGGGCCGGTGGTGGGGACGGTGACTGGTGTCATCACCGGTTTCCACCGGGCTTTCTTTATTTCCACGGACGCCGCTTTTATCCACGGCGGGCTCACGATTATCCAGGGCATTGCGGCGGGGTTCCTTTCCAAGCGGCTGAAGAAACATCATCATCAGCTCTGGATGTGGGCTTTTCTGGATGCCTTTATCCTGGAAATCCTTTTCTGGCTGTTTTATGCATTTCTCACATTCCCCCAGACCATCAGCCATCCGGAGGATTTCTTTGCCCTGTCCCTGCCTATCATCGTGACGAATACCATCGCTGTGTCTCTTTTCTATATGGTGATTGAGTTCTTTATACACCAGAGGGATTCGGAGAAGACCCAGACCACGAAGAATACCTTCGACGCCGTGGCGGCGCTGTTTGCCACGCTCCACGACGGGTTCAACGATGCCAATATCTCCAAAATTGCAGAGCTCATGACTTCTTCCCTGCCCAGTCTCATTTGGACGGCCATTTCCTACAGGAATCAGTTCTACACCCGTACCAATTACAAGACGGAAGCAGACGAGACCCAGGGGGATGCGGAAATCGCCATTCTGAAGCTGCAGAAGTCCCTGCCGGATATGCCCCATTTGATGACGCTGCCGGTGACATACCGGCATGAGACGGTGGGATGGATTATCGCCGCCAAGAGCAAGGGCGATACGTTCACGAAGCTGGGCGTCGAATTTCTTCACGGCATCTGCCATGTGATGGAGGCCATTTATGAGTATGACCGGATGAAGGAGGAGGAGAATCTCTTGGCGGAGGCAGAAATCCGGGCACTGCAGGCCCAGATTAATCCTCATTTCCTATATAATACATTAAATACCATCAGCTACTATGTGCGGAGCAATCCCGACACGGCGCGAAAGCTCATCCAGTACCTGTCGGACTATTTCCGCCACAGCCTGAACAATCCTTCCAAGCTCATTCCCCTTTCCGAGGAACTTCATGTCATCGAATGTTACACAGAGCTGGAGCGGGCACGGTTCGGCGACAGGCTGAAGATTACCTACGATTTCCCAAAGGATAAGCTGGACACCATCCAGGTGCCGCCGCTGCTCTTGCAGCCGCTGGTGGAAAATGCGGTGATCCACGGCATTTTCAAACGGCCGGAGGGCGGGAAAATCAAGGTGGGCCTCATCGAACACCCGAAGTATTTCAAAATTTATGTACTGGACACGGGGGTCGGCATTCCTGCCAGGAAACGGAAAAAGCTGCTCATCGACCACAAGCGGCGGGACCAGATCGGCCTCATCAATGTGCACCAGCGCCTCATGACCCTCTTCGGCAGCGCCTGCGGCCTCCATATCGTAAGTAAGGAAAATAAGGGCACCCTGGTATTTGCCAATATTCCCAAAATTGAAAAGGCCCCGGCCTCTCCGGCAGAAGAGGGGGACACCATTACGAAAACCATCGTCCTGCCTTCTAAGAAATAAGAAAGGAACATTATGGAAGAAATCAAAGCACTGGTGGCTGATGACGAGCTCCCGGCCAGAGGAGAATTGAAATATGAGCTCTCCGCCATTCCCGGCGTGAAAATCGTGGGCGAATGCACCAACGGCAGGGAGGTCCTGCAGTTTTTGAAGGCCCACCCTAATGTGGACATTCTTTTCCTGGACATTGAAATGCCCATGATGAACGGTCTGGAGTGCGCCAAAGAAATCCTCAAAATGGACCTGCCTTTGAAAATCGTCTTTGCCACGGGATACAGCCAGTTCGCCCTGCAGGCCTTCGACCTGGAAGCCTTCGACTACATTCTGAAGCCCTACTCCGAAATCCGCATCCGCCGCATCATCGAACGCCTCAACGACAGCCTGGCTTTAAGGCGGGGCCAAACAGTGCCCGGCGAAGTTCAGGTATCGTCCCAGAAAGTTTCCATCCAGACAAAAAATAAAACCCTCATGATTTCCCCTTCCGAGGAAATCGTACTGGTGTGTACGGAAAAATCGGACCGTTCCCTCTTCTACACCACCAGCGGCATCGTGGAATCCAGAATGACCCTCCGGGATATAGAAAACCTCCTCACCCCGCTGGGCTTCTTCCGCACCCATAAGGGCTACATTGTAAACCTCTCCATGATTCACGAAATCCAGCCCCAGGACAACGGTACCCTCCTCCTCACCATGACCAGCTACGAAAAGCAGAAGGTGCCGGTGTCAAGGCACTATATCAAAGCATTCAAGGATATACTGCATATATGAAAAAGGCTAAGGAAAAATGATGCAAAAAATTCATATTTTGGCATTTAGTAGGACAAAGCGTAATAGTTGTGTCCACGCCAAGTGCGGACACAACCATTACTCCCTAAGCATTATGCATTCCTCAGCTAATCTTCAATTTATATAACGATTTTTTCTTTTTCATCTTATCCGAGTGCTGGCGTAGAAACAGGTGGGCGGCGAAAATAAGAGTGCTGTTCAAAAGCATAAGCAATAGAAATAAGAAGGCCCTCACTCCAAGGACGTCCCATGATTTCCATGCCTACCGGCACGCCAATGGGTGCATCTTTCGTCGGAGCAAATCCCGCAGGTACGCACACCGAAGGGAATCCTATGGCGGAACAAAGAACACCGTTGCGCTGAAGCTGGTGTCTGCCAGTTTTGCAGACAAGCTGCTGCTGGTGAGGATAAACCATGGCGTCCAACTGTCCATCAGCCATAATTTTCATCACCTGTCGGCGAACCTTGACCTTGTTGTATATCTTGCTTAAGTATTCGGGGGATCCCACTTCCCTAGTCATGGCTTCCCTCATGTTTTCTTCCGAAAATGGGTGGAACAACCGCTTTTCTAAGATTTCCGCCATGCTATGCACCGGCCAGTCAAACGGAAGTCTTTTCAGGTAACTGTCTAAGTCATGGCAGAAATCATCTAAGTGAACGGAAACTTCATTGTTGAGATATGACTGGTCGATATTGTCCGCGACCGGTACTAAAGTAGCGCCATTTTCCTCGAAAACTTTCAGCGCTTTTCGTACAACTGTATTGGTGGATTCATTTACCGCTTCTTTCCCGAAAAGGCTTTCCAATACACCGATGCGTTTACCTTTAAGTGCCTCCGAATCGAGATAGTTTGTGTATTTTACGGTTGGCTGCCCCACATTCCAGGCCGTTTCCGGATCGTCTGTATCATACCCAGCAATGACTTCCAGTGTCCGTGCACAGTCTTCCACGGTGCGACAGATAGGGCCCGCCGTATCCTGAGTAAGGGAATACGGCACGATTCCCGACCGAGATACAAGACCAATGGTGGGACGGATGCCCACCAGACTATTTGCAGAAGAAGGCGAGCGCACAGAATTGATGGTGTCCGTACCCAGACCTATGAGACCCATATTCGCTGCGATTGACGCACCTGTTCCGCCAGAGGATCCACCGGGCGTTCGGGTAAGATCATAGGGATTTAAGGTTTGCCCCAGAATGGAAGAAATAGTCTCCCCCCAGATGGCAAATTCGTGGAGATTCGTTTTGGCCAGGATGAGTCCTCCCGCTGCTCGAAGTTTTTTTGTAACAAACGCATCATCCGGGGGCATCCAGCCTTTCAAGGCAATGGATCCCGCAGTGGTGGGCATATTCTTTGTATTGAAATTATCTTTCAACATGATTGGGACACCATGGAGAGCTCCTGAGAGAGCATGGTGTTCTTTTATATATATATCCAAAGCATCCGCTTCTTCCAGCACATTGGGATTCACACAGATGATAGCATTGAGTGACGGTCCTTTCTGGTCATACGCTCGAATGCGGGCCAGATAGGCTTCCACAAGTTCACGACAAGTAAGGGTACCCGCCAAATACGCTTTCTGCACCTTGGCAACAGTGGTTTCCATAAGTTCAAATTGGCTCATTTCTATTTCCTCCTGTCAAAGCAATGCCGCCGCTATGAAAATAATTCCGGACAAAATCATGATGCCGATAGAGTAACCCATGATGTCTTTTGCTTCCAAGCCGGTAATCCCGAGCAGGGCAATGGCCCAGAATGGCTGGGCCATATTCGTCCAGCAGTTGCCGTAAGCTACCATGAGGCTCGTCTTTACGAGATCAGCCCCCATAATTTTTGCTGATTCCAACGCCACAGGACCCTGCACCGCCCACTGGCCACCGCCGGAGGGCACGAACATGTTGACGACAGACGCAGAGAGAAAAGTCCAAAGGTAGAAAGTCGTTTCTGTACTGACTGTTGCAATACCGTTAGCCAGGATCATGACAAGACCGGAATATTTCACAATTCCCAACACCCCTGCATAGAGAGGAAACTGGAAAATAATGCCTGCCGTGCCGGTAACCGCATCTCTCACAGCCATGGTATAGTTTGCAATATTTCCATACAGCATGATGCCGCCAAAGAGAAAAATAGCATTCAGCAGATTGAAATCCAACGCATTGAACCCCTTCGTATAAAATGCGTAAAAGATGTACACAAATCCCAATAACCCCAATGCCCAGGCCAGGACTGGGCTGTAGTTCAGGTAATCGCCTACAGTCGCCTGTTCAGGCCGTTTTTTTAATTTCAAGTCTTCTTTTTCGATGGCCATCACCGCTTCAGCAGAAAGCGGCTGGAATTCAGCAGGATCTTTTGGCAGAAGCAGTGTAGCAAAGACCGCTGGACCAATAGCCAAGGCAATGGTAACGCAGATATTCATGGGATTCAGCATGTAGTCGCTCATAGGTACCACTCCGATAAGATCTTCCATCACATGCCCCGGAGTCGCAATGAATAAACCCACAGATGATGAAAGCATGCCCTGCCATGTCATCTGGCCCACATAAGCCCCAGCAGCAAGAAGACCATATTCAAAAGGAATCTTCTTATCCCGGAGGTTCTTCGCCAGCTCCTTTGCCAGGATAGCCCCGACGATGAGAGACAACCCCCAGTGAACAAAGGATACGAGAACGCTTACCAGCGTCACTGTGAAGACTGCGGATTTTGCACTCTTCGGAATGGATGCAATACGGTTGATCCAGCCTTTTACGAGAGGCGCATTGGCAACACAGGAACCAGTGATAACAATGAGTGCCATCTGCATGGAGAAGCCTAGAAGTTCCCAAAATCCTTTATACCAGTTCTTCACCATCTGCATAGGCCCCTGATCCGTTAGGACCACCCCGAGGATAAAGGCGATAAACGTGAGAGCTACCGCAAAAATACTGGCATCCGGCATGTACTTCAGGGAGAGCCTGAGCAGTACATGGCCCATCTTATTGATGGGCGTGCCCGAAGAACGGCGAGTTGTGTTGTTACTCATGATGGATTTCCTCCTTTACGAAATAAAGATATAGTGAATATATAAACAGTACCCATACATGGCACTGGATCTGAGGAATAAAAAAACAGAAAAATATCCCACTCATGAAATTCATGTTAGGTATACTTTTCTGCTTTTTGTTCTTTCTGCCTCTTCCGGAAAAGCCGGAAGAGATACTATAGTACTGTATAAAATTGTTTTGGAAATCGCCGCTTAATTCAGTTTATATATATTTACATTCATATATCGCAGGGTTCAAAGAGTTATCGCCAATTATAGCTCCTTTAAAGTAACTTTCAATCTTTGCAACGAATGTATTATTATGCATTTCACTAAATAAACCATTTCTTTCTTTAATCTCCCAGAATCTGAAATCCCACGCCTATAGATTTATGGCTAGACAATTCATGCATACCCAAGTCACCGTAAAAACTCAAAGCGAAGTGGTTTCCTTTCCGCACAGCTGCCGCTTTGAAGAGAAAATTTTGTCCAATAGCATCTGAGGCACGGGTACTCTGGGTCGTCTCAAGAATACAGTGACATACTGGATGGATGTGCTCCCGCTTACGCTCGATGAGGTGGGTATTGAGGCACAAGTTGACTACATTGCGTATAATTTTACTCTGAGACGAAATACCAAACCCGGACAATGTTGTCACTGCTCCACGCACACCCATTTCGCCATACATAGAAATAAGCTCCTTCTCCATTTTCTGGCTGGTGGACATAGCCAGAAGGATCGCTAACCGGCACACATCGGTGCCTTCTTTATTATCCACCATGAATTCCGGCCAGGTAAGCATTTTTCCGCCCTCTTTCTGCAATAAAAAAAGAAAGCTAAACCACGCCGCCATCTAGCGACACTGTTTTTACTTTCTTACTGAATTGCTGATACTAGGTAAATCTTTATACTTTTATCACTATGCTAAGTTTAGCATAAAGATAATAGACAGTCAAGAAAAATCTCCGAAAGCAGAAAAGCCTTTCCTCTGTCCATTTTCAAAAGATCAATGTACGCAAAGCCCTGTCAAAGATGAGATCATCCCGCCAATCACCAGCAGGCCCCTGTCAAGGAAGCAGGCAGTTGTTCATCAAGACAGTAAACGGTCATGTATGCAAGGATATACTGCATATATGAAAAAGGCCGCCATTCGGCAGCCTTTTTCAGTTGCACTCTTCTGTCGATGCAGAAAACAGGAGGTTTTGCAGCGAAGTGAAATTTACAGCAGCGGCCTTCATGATTTTCCCATGAACCGGCCTCTATGGACAGAGCCCTGTTCTTTTCAGAAATACAGCCGGATACCGACAAGTCTGCAAAGGCAGGTGAATTATGCCTTCTGCCGGCAGTCTTCTGCCAGTTCTTCCGCTTCCTCCTCTGTTTCTTCCGTTTCTTCTTTTTTGAAGATTTTGTACACTCCCACGGTGAGGAGGGGCAGGAGGAAGAGGGCCATGAAGGCGTAGGCCAGGGCCATGTAGCCTTTGGCAATGAGGTCGATGATGCCTACCTGGGCCAAAGCGATGGAGGCTGCCATGATGACCACGGTGGTTAAGCCCTTATTTCTGCGGGACAGGGCGGTTCTTCCTTTTTCTTCCAATCCCTTGTCCACTCTTTCCAAAAGGGCGTGAATCATGCCGGTGGCTGTTTCCACCAGCGTCCATCCCATGATGAAGCTGAAGGCCACCATCATCCAGGAGGGCACGCCGCTTTCCTGCATCATCACCATCCAGGGCACCTGGGCGCCCAGGACGTCTTTGGACGGATAGAATCCCATAACCGCAAAGTAGGTGAGGAACCAGGGAATGGTGGCCAGGAGACCGGCCAGAACGCCGCTTACCACCGATTCTCTCCGTTTCGTCTGTTTCTTGATGGTGAAGAAGGAAGCAGGAAATACCACCAGGTTGCAGGCCATGTAGAGGAGACCTGTCCAGAGCGCATGGCCCATGGTGGCATCGGGCACGTAGGAATGGTCCACCGATGCCATGACGGATGCAATATTTCCGGTATGGCCGGAAATCACAAGCACTGAAAAGGTGAGGTACCCTGCATAGAGAGCTACGGTACCGAAGGTTTCAAAGAAAGAAATCACCTTTTCGCCGAAGAAATTCAAAAGTCCTGCCACCACCATGATGCCTACCACGCCGAACCAGTGGGACACGCCAAACATCTGCTGCACCACGGCGCCGGTGGCAGAAGACATGACCGCCAGTATAATGACCATGAATACCGTGTACACCAGGTCAAACACCGGATACAGCGGTCCTGCAATGGACTGGATAAAAGATTTGTAATCATACACATGGTACAGGCGGATAAGTTCATAGCACAGCACCGCCACCAGCGCAAAGCCTGCCATAATGCCAAGTCCCGCATACCAGCCGTAGGCGCCGAATTTGGCACCGTACTCCACGATTTCCCGTCCCGTGGCATAGCCGCCGCCGATCATGACGGACTGGAGCACAATGCCGGGGAGCAGGTATTTCCCCAGATTTCCATCAAACATAGATAACACTTTCATCGTAATCCCTCCTTAATTTCGGACAGGGCATGAAAAAAGCCTCTGTCCCCAAAAGACAGAGGCGGATTTCCCGCGGTACCACTCTGATTTATCACTCAGACACTCGTATAACCGATGGAATCAAAAAGCCCCTGTCCCACTCTGGGACAGGGGCGAAATCGCGGTACCACCCTGCATTATACTTATGTCATAGTCCTGTAACGGGCACCCCCGCTTCCCTTACTGTCATTTCAGGAAAGACGCTCTCCAGTGATTGTCCATGACCCGCCCGTACCGGCTTTCACCATGCGCCGGCTCTCTGCCACGTCAGTCCGCCATGTCCATCTGGTTCATCGCTTCGTTATGGACTATTATAGCATCATTTTCCCAGGTGTCAACTGCTGTCCTGATAAAAAATGGAGACCGCTGGGAAAATGTAAAGCAAGTATTTCAGCATATTTTATGGTATGATAAATGAAATTATTATTTTGGGAAAAGGTTCAGAGGGTGGAGAAAGGTCCTTAAGATTGACGGCCATTCAGGCCGAGGGTTGTGGTGACGCCATGGAGCTGCTCCGTAGCTCAGGTTCAGAAGGTTCAGAGGGTTGTGGTGGCGGCTTCGCCGCAGTTTTTAGCTGCCTAGCGGCAGCCGTCTCGCTTCGGCTCGCGCCCCCCCTTTGGTGCCTGCGGCACCACCTTCCTCCACGGGAAAGTGTCTCACACGATTCTCAGGTCGCTGTCGCTCCCCTACGAATCGTGTTCGCTTGCCACCCCGCTTCGCGGTGGGACTATGGACGCTATTCATTGTGCCATATGACATAAAAGCTAAGCGCAGAGCAAACTTCCCCCTCCGGGGGAAGTGGTGCGTTAGCGCCAAAAGGGGTGCATTTCCATCACCCGCCAGGGCGGTTTGCTTGTTTTTTCTTCGCGCCGCAGGCGCGGTCTTACGGTTTTCCCACCGAAAGGTGGCTTCAAAAACTTTCCTTTGAACCAGCCCGCTCTGTGGGCGGAACCCATCGGTCAGTGCGGCAGCACATGACCGATAGAACCCGGGCGCCAAAGGCGCCTGAACCCCTTTGCGTCCGGGAATACACCCCGGCGCCGTACTGCCTGCTCCCCCACTTAACCAAGGATGTGATGATTTGTCAGTTTCAACCGTCAAAAGTCCCTATACCTGTTTTACTCCCGCCCATCTGGTTCTCATGATGGTTACTTTTTTCTATGTCTTTATCAACCTCATGCGGCCGGAGTACAAGACCTTTTCCGTCGCCTTTATTGTATGCCTCTTTATCTTCTATACCTGGAGGCGCATCCTCACTATCCTGATAACGGCGGTCATTGCTTTTGCCCTGATTTCATTCTTCCCCTTTCTGGCTCCCGTGGCCTTTATCATTATGCTGGTCATTTTCTTTGCCCGGCTGAGCTACATTATAGACAACTGGCGGGCGGTGCTGGCGGGGTTTTATATGTACGGCATGGCGGCCTTCTTCGGCCTCCATTGGTATATGGATCTGCCCTACCGCTTTTTCCTCCGTTATTTCTTTTCCATCAGTCCTGTTTATGCCGCAGCCATTGCCTTCATGGTCACCCTGGGTTTCCACCTTATCATGCTGTGGCTTTATCATAACCATTACACCCTGAAACGGGCCATGCCCATCATGGGTGTGGCGCCGCTTCTCATCATCCTGCTCCTCATGCCCTTCGTGAAGGCCATCGACGGTTTCGATACCATGGACACCGTGGACACCACCGATGCTCCCATGGATACGGCAGACGCGCCGGCTGATGTGTACGACTACGCCCATCACAGCACACCGGACACACCAGCCCATGATGTGGTGGATGCCCCCGGCGTTCACCACACCAGCGACTACTTCCGCACCGGACCCGACGGCAGCCTGCAGCACGTGGACGGCTACGAAGCCACCAATCCCGACGGCATCCTGGAAAACAACTTCTCCTACCACGGCGCTGCTTCCCATGACGGCGCTGTAGACATCCCCGCCGACGCCCTGCCGGCAGAGGGCATTTCCGCTGAAACCGTGGACCACGCCATGGACTCCGTGGAAACCGCTGTCGACAAAAAGCCCGCTTTCCTTCAGGCAAGAGAAGAAAATAAAAGAAAACAGCCCCTCAACGCCAAGGAAATGATAAAAATATATGGGCCTAAGAAAGAATGATGTAAAAAAGCCTTCCGGCAGTTAAGCCGGAGGGCTTTTTGTAGTAAAAAGGTTCTTAAGTTTAACCGGCCTTTGGCCGGAGGGTTCTTAGGTTTGACGCGCCTGCCGGCGCGAGGGTAGTGGTGGCGCCATGGAGCTGCTCCGCAGCTCAGGTTCAGAGGGTTCAAAGGGTTCAGAAGGTTCCAAAGGGGATGGTAGCGCCCTTCGGGCGCAGCTTATAACCGCCTTGCGGCGGCTGGCTCGCTTCGCTCGCCTCCCCCTTTGGTGCCTGCGGCACTACCTTCCTCCACGGGAAAGCGTCTCACACGATTCTCAGGTCGCTGTCGCTCCCCTACGAATCGTGTTCGCTTGCC
>OGLM01002775.1_pt1 | contig 15409 bp, 30 predicted proteins | sample 1572531 | NCBI WGS metagenome assembly OGLM01 (sample SAMEA2581909, study PRJEB24529) | metagenome | biome: Human gut stool | place: China | collected 2011 | reverse complement strand
AAGCCATATTCAAAGAAGATGCGCCCGACAGAGGGACACAGCGTTTCAAATCCGATGCAGCGGTACTTGCCGTTGTACTGAATTTGGCAAAGCTGGGTAGGCTCGCTGATTTCAGGACTTAGCATGAAACCAAACGTGCCGCCCTGCGGTATTCGGAACACGAACACCGATGCACCGTCCACTCCGCTGCTTTCGGCGCATTTCTTCATGTGGTAGAACAAATGCCTTGAAAGCGTTACGGAGTTGTCGGACGGGTCGGCTATTACGTAGTAGCGAAGCGAACGCCATTTGTTTATGAGTTTTGTAAATATCATACGCGAAAATAGCCGTTTATGCCATAACTGACGGTTTATGTTTTAACCCACATCGCGAATAATCCTTTCGTGAGCGGAAAGAGATTGTTTCAATGTATCGGAACGACATTGTTGTCATCAATATGTCCCGATGTCCGTCGGCTTCTTCTTTCGTGGAGAAAATGTATGAGCAGATTTCCATTTTGTCTGTGCCTTTTGTGCCCACTATGTTGGCATAGTATTTACGGCCAAAGAGAAAGGCGATGATTTCTTTCAATACTGTTGTTTGCATAGTTATTATTTTTAGAGTTTATAATCAGAATATAGAAAATTCTATTGCGTCAATTTTTATTTTGATGACCTTAACCGCATTTCGCACGTTCGGTGCATCGAAAATGAATTTACCATCAACTGCGGCAAACGCTTCCATGTAGGACTTTAATTTTTGCGTCAACGGAGGAAGAATGCTTGGAGCGAGGTCAGCTTGCCGCAATTTCGCGGCCAGCAGACTGTCCATTTCCTTATTGTGCGCTTGCAGTAGGTCGACGAACAGCACGGACATGATAGCATAGCAACGCATCTCGTCGTAAGGATAATCAGGAACAGCACGTTTGAACTCGCCGTTGACGGAGAAGTATAGGATGAGTAAGTCTTTGTGCAGCTCGCTGATACACATATCCGTCTGACTTATGATGTTGGAATAATGCTTATAGTCAAGTTCGCGGCGAAGTTCGTCCTTATAGTCCTGATGCACCTGTTTGAGGGAGCGGCTAAGTTTCTTGAGGAGGCTCACTTTATCGCGTGCGCCGCAATCCATAGCCTTGTCAGCAAAATGCCATGCAAGCTGCGTGATGATGAGCGGCACGAACGAAACACGCATCTGTTCGTTAAGGGTGAGCCGCTCCATCATCATTTGCGTGCTTTTCGACACGCTGTCGCGAAACGCCTGTTCGCGGAGCGTGTCTATATTGAGTGGTGGTATCATATCAATGTAAGTTTTCAAATTCGATAATGGTATTCCTTACGAAATAGTAGCAAATACAATTTACTTGAATATTCCCGTCAGGGAGCAATGTTTCAGACATATCTTTGCACTCCTTGAAGTCCTTGACGTGGTAAGGGCAATGGGGAGGCGGACATATGTCGGTGTTGGGAATGCGGTCAAGCGAGTAGAATATCTCTTTGTCGTAAATCTCGGCAGCGGCGTTTTCAAGACGGCATCCTTTTGAGGTACGCCAATTTTCCATGAATAGGACGGCATCGCATTCCAGCAATGCTTCTATGTCGTTGCCCATGTGTTCGGCGTATGTTGCGTCAGGGTCGGGCGACACGTCGAGCGGCGATACAGGCGTATGGCCTTTGGCTTGTATTACGCCGGAGGCGTAGATGCAACTTGCCTCGACTTCTTCAATGTCGTGGCCGGTGATAGGGAGGCTAATGTATATTTTCATTGTTGAGCCATTTTAAGAAATTGTTGTTGATGTTAAACCAGTATCTATTTCCTTCCTTTGTGTCATGCCACACGAACGCACAAGTAAACAAGTTGGCCGGCGAAGTCCTTTTCAGGTAAACACTCACGGACATTTTGTGCTGCACGCCACGGTTGTAGTTGGTCACAAACTTATCATACAGCTTTTGTCCTTTTAGCCATTCGGTGATTTGTTTGGGAGTTTTCATTCGAGTGTGCATTTGAAATGTGTACATTCAGTGAGGTCTTTCTTGCCGGTTGAAACGATGATTGTTTTACCAACAACGAAATCCACCTCCATGCGGTATATGTTATTATCCCTGATAAAACGGTCGGCCAGCTCACATACTTGCAGGCGGAACTCGTCAAAAGAGAACTGTTTGTTATTTTGTTCTTCCATAATCAAAATAGTTTGGGTTCGATTTTTGCTTTCAATATGTTCTCTACTCGCATAATTTCATCGTCAACACGCTTTTCAAGAGCCTTGCTTTCGCGAAGAGCCGATTGGGTACGTGTGCGGAAATACTCTTTCTGCTTGTTGCGCAATGCGACAACGAGTTTACAAAATGCTTCGTGGTCCATAGTCATTCTTCGTTATAGTCATCAAATCTGTTACCACCAGCCACAATGAAAATGCAGGCAATATCCACGGCAATAGCTAATGCCAATAAGTACATCATTGTGCGCCTCCTTTTCTTTTCGGGGTTATATCATCGAGATAAGCGTATTCCAAAATATCTGAAAGTGGAAATTCAATGCCTGACTGCGTTATAAATCCAATATATTCATGGAAATAACCGACAACATCAAATCTACCTATGCAGAAACCTCTTTTAATCCTTGCAATTACGTGGACATTTCTTTTCAATTCTTCACCATGAGGTGAAGTTTCACGCCACGCATTGTTAATGAGCCACTGTGCGCCATACTCAAAAGCATCGGCTATTGCGTTACGGTCGAACTCTCCATTTACGAATGACGGTCTTGCTATTCCTGCATAACTATTAGCGGCATTTTCAATCAGTTCTTTTTTCATTGTGTGCCTCCTTGTTCCAAGAGTTTATGATATTGGTTGTCGTTCAGGCTCTCTTGCATAAACAAGATTTTGACAAGCCGTTCTTTTTCCTCTGCCGTCAATTCCCTGCTATCATCGGAATCAATGTCGCCATACAGATGATGTTTCCGGCAATATGCAATCAGGATATTATGCTTCATGTCCTCCAAATCCTTATTGAAATTGGCTTTGTGCCATTCAAAAAGGCTCACAAGTTCCGCATATTGTATGGCTGTCATTTCTACCGCTATACGACTTCTTGATACTTGTTTATAAGACATCCGGCTTGCATTGGCAACCTTGTAATAACATTGCGAAAACAAATTGACTTGGGTCTTATTCCGGCCAACATTGAAGAAATAATACTTCACTTGGTTTTCATCCAATAGTTCATCGATGGATATACCGTACTCATTACATAGCTTTTCAAGCAATCTCCGGGCATTCTCGGCTTCTCCCTGGACCCCTCGTTCAGCGAGTGCCAACAGTTTTTTGAGCTTTGCTTTTATGCTTTCGTATTCTTTTTCCATTTTGTTGTCAGTTTTTCGATTATATGATTTAATTCGGTATTCTCTTCTTCGAGTTCTTTAATCTCTTTTCGGAGAGCCTTTACCGTGTCGTTATACTCCTTGCGCTCGAACTGCCGTTCGGTAAGTTCGTTACGGCAAGTGCAGTCCTGAATATCGCCGGACACGGCAACGGCCATGCAACCCGGTATCAAGACTTTCAAGCCGTCCTGGGTGCAAATGTAGTGGCACTTCATGGCAGTCAATAAAAGTATTCACGACAGAAGAAGCCCTTTCGCGGCTCAAAGTCCTCGAAACTACATTTGGCGAACAGTTCCTTGCGGTTGACCCAACGTGCCATATCCGTTTGCCACTGTGGTATGCGCTGGTGCGGATTGTCAATATCCCGGTATGGCTGGGCAAAGGGAAGAACCTTCTTATCCTTGCGCCAATGGGAAATGCGCCGGTAGCTCTCGGCGAAGTCCATCAGAATGCAGTACAGAAAGAACTCGCCTCGATAGCCGCAGGAACGGATAAGCTCAATGGCACGTTCACAATGGGCAATCTGTGCCGGGGTGTCGCAGCCGAAACGGATGCGTTTCATCCACGTGACCTTTGCCAGCATCCGGGCCACTTCAGGCGTTACCAAACGAGCGTCGAGAGCCTGATTGAAGTCCACATGATACTTCCGGCGAACAATCTTCTCAATCTGTGCCAGCCCGTAACCGCAGGCAAGGATGTTGTTGTCCATGAGAATCAAGTAATCCCGGCCGGCCACGGCTATATCGTCTACGTCCATGTAAGGGCGTATGCCTCCCTCTTTTTGAGGAACGATGCACCAGCGGCAATGGTTGGGACATCCGCGTGTGAGAAATCCGTATGCCATATTGTCCGCAACGCCGGGATAGAGCGAATAATCGGGCTGCAAGCGGTCCACCTCACCGGGCAAGACAGAATGAATGTCATAGCCTGTACCTCCACGGACAACCTCGCCGACATTGGTAATGTGATAGCGGTAGTCGGGCGTGAACGAAAAGACCTTGGCCATGTAGAGGCGGTCGTAACGGTCGAAAGGATTGTACCAATGCACCGTGTCGCCATGCGCCTTGTGGTAGGCGGAAAGCTTCATCAGGGCAAGGTTGGGATAATCGCTATCCACGGCAAGCAGGGCTATCTTCATACATCCTCATCTTTTAATCGTTCGGAACGAGGCTTCGTTGCCAAAGTCCACTATTTGCATCATTTCGCGGAAACGGTCGGCAAAACGCTCGTCATAATACTCCCGTATCTCGTCGGCGGCAAGATTGCTTGTGGCCATTGTGCAGAACTGTTCCTCGTAGCGGTAGGAAATCATATCCATTGCGGCATTGACGTAATCGCCATAATTGAGGCTTTCGCGCGGCTCGGTGCCGAGGTCGTCTATGCACAGCACCTCCACATCGCGCAGCCGCTTGTAACGGCCTACATCGGACATATTGTCACGTGTGCGGTTGTTGTACGCCTTGGCCAGCAACACCAGTTCCTTGGCCGTGATAATCTCGAAGCCGAAGAGCGGCCAGCAATCGTTTTGCGAGGTGTATCCCTCATCGGAATGCAGCAAGTTGTAGAGCGACTTCATAGCCTTTACGAGTGTTGTCTTGCCGTTACCACGGTTGCCGCAGAGGAACAAGCCGAAAGTGGTGTCCGTACCGGTGAGCCACCGCGCGACATCGGCAATATGGCGCAGGTAGCTGTCGGAGGCTACAAACTCACGGTGACGCAAAGCCACTTCCGCCCGGCAAGCAGCCAGCAGGAGGTCGTACATCTGCCGTTGCGTGTACGGAAACCTAAAACGTTCCACCATACGTTTTCTCTTCATCAGCGCGGAGAATATTTCCTCTGCGTTTATTTCTTTGTTCTGTCCGAATTGTAACATCTTCATTCTGTTTTTTACCGGCCACTATGCGCAGCCAGTTATTAAAATGCTGTTTTGCATCGGAAAGGCTTTCGTGCCTTTCTTTCCCATCAGAAGCGCAATGCAACCTGAACTCGTCAAGTCTTTTGCAAAGTTCCTCCACATCCATGTGGTGAAGCACCTGAAGCTGGTCGAGCCAAGCCGTTTCATTCTTCAATGCTTCGATTTCCTCGTCAAGCGTGAGCGTATAAGGCTGATAAGGAGGTAACGGAGGTTCTTTCGGCTTTTTGGCGGCTGTGCGCTTTTTCGCCGTTCCTTTCCGTGAGGTTTCTCCAGACGGTTTGTCGCTGCCGGTGTCATCCGTGATAAGATTATAGACCGTAACGGTTGCCACGCGCTTGCAAAGACGGTTGATATTCATATACCTTACCTGTATTCCTTTCGAGGTAAGCACCCCGTCAGACTTGAATAAATCCTTAGCAAACAACCCGATGTTCAGGCAGCACTGGATGACCTCGCGTATATACGCCTCATCATACCCAGTCTGTTCCGAGATTATGAAGGGCAGCTCTTCATCCCACCTGATGTAGTACCCATCCTTGTAGATAAGACATAGCAGGAGAGCATATACGGTAATGGCCTTGCCACCTTGATACTTGATTAGTTTCCTAATGCGCAAGTCCTGAAAGAAATCTATATCGAAAGGGAAATATCCCAAACCTTGCTTTGCGGTACGTGCCATATTCATTTACTGTCATTTAGGTAGCAGCGCACCTCCCGAATGAAATCGTCGAGGGAGCGGCAAACTACATATTTGTATTCATCTTTATCGCAGATAACCGACTGCCACCAACGCTGATGTTCGCTTTGCCTACCTTTGGGCGTTTTCATCTCGATAAGCAACGCACCAAACCGATGCGTACTTTTGAGCAGGATAAGGTCGGACACCCCGGCCACCACGCCCTCGGCCTTGAGCTTCGCACCTGTTACAGCGTCGCGCCGTCCGCCGTTCGGCACAGCGAAAAGCCGCCCCCGAAGATGAGGATATTTGAGGTTGAACCACCTCACACAGACCTCTTGCAACCTGTGCTCTTCATCGGAGGGAGCTTTTCGCCGTGGCTTGGCACCAGCCTTGGCAAGCATTTCGTCAAGCGTCATCTTGGACTTTCTCATGATCGTGCGTCTTGTCTATCACCACGTCTTTGCAGCCGGTGGCACTGATGGTAACCTTCTGTCCGTCGGGAATGCTGTCGATGAAACGTTTGGCGGCACGCTGGCAGCTTGGAGAACTTGCGACGGCATCGGCTGCTTCCTGAACAGCCTTATCTTCGTAAGTCTATGCCTTCTTGTGAGGAGCGTCAGGTGCATACAGGAACACATCCATGATTTTTGTTTCCTGCACGGCTTCACAAACCCAATCGGACATAGTACCTTTCATGTGTTCGTTGAGCCGTTTTCGTGCGTCGTCAATATCGGAAGCCTGAACAAGCAGGTAAAGAGGTGCTTTTTTCTCATTCATTGTTTTCTCGTCGAGTGTGATAAGGTTAATCTTTACCTTGTACCACTTGTCGGCTGACGAAATGTCTGAACTAACCAATTCAGAATAGTTGGTGATTTTTTCGGACACAACGGCAAACTCACCGCTGATAAAGCAGGACATTTCGCCGATGATACGGCTTTCGGCCTCGGTAAACGAGAGCGCATCTACGATATACAGCTCCGTCACTTTCTTCTGCATCCCATTTTCTAATGTTTTCTCGTAGCGGATGCCACATTCAAATAGTTTCATGCGTTGCAAGTATTAGGTTTGTTTTCGGCATATTGTATTCTCGCATCAAGAACTGCAAGGTATTTGCGCATCAGGTCGAGCTGCGTTTCAAAAGCCTGTTGTTCCTCCGGCCAAAGCAGTTCCTTAAACTTGGGCGAATAATAGAAATCCTGTGCCTTGTTATAGCGTAAGGAGAGGTCGTCACGCTCAATGCGCAGACGGTCAAGGAAAGTGTCTGCCATGCGGTAGGCTTTCTCGAACACGTCAGCCGGCGACCAGCTTTCGTAACCGTTTTCGTACTTGACGTAATAACCGGCTTTTGGCTTCTCACTTTCGTTGGGAACTCGTCCGGCATGAAGCAATCCCCGACGGTAGGCTTCGCCCATTGTCATGGGTTCGGCTTCGATTTGTTTCGTTCCGATGTACTTTTTCATTTGTTCAATGCGTTTTTAAGTTCTTCACTCACTTTGAATTTCACCGTGCGGTGGGCAGGAACGATGCACTCGGCACCAGTGGCCACGATGCGCGCCTTTCTTTCTCCAACATTGCGGACAGCGAATGTGCCGAAGCCACGGAGGTAAACATTCTCGCCGGAGGCAAGAGCCTGCGATATAACTTGCATAGCTCCCTCAACCGCTTTCTTTGCTTCGGAGCGACGCAATCCTGTACGCTCCGAGATTTGTTCAATGAGTTGTTGTTTGGTCATTTTCTTCATTTTTTACGAGTTTACGCTTTAACTTTTCAATCAATCTTCTTATCACCCATGCCCGGCATACATAGCGTTGGCCACGATGGGTGTCGTATAACTTGGCCGCGTCATCCAAATAGCGGATGATGTTGCGAATATCCGTCTTGCATACTTCCATAGGCTTAACCGTCAGAAAAGTTAAGGAATGAAGCTACAAGCTCGTCAAAATACATCTCGTCGGTAGGGATGTCATCGTCACTGTTCATGATTTCAGCAGCGATAGATTTCTTCTTGTGAATGAGCGAGTAGATGGTCTGGTCTATCGTACCACGGCCAAGGAGATAGTAGCACGTCACGTTGTCCTTTTGCCCGATGCGGTGCGCACGGTCCTCACACTGGCAGCAGTCCGCGTAAGTCCATGCGAGTTCAACAAAAGCCACATTGGACGAAGCAGTAAGCGTGAGGCCAACACCTGCTGCCTTGATGGAGCAGACGATGAGCTGCACATCGGGGTTGTTCTGAAAGCTGTCCACCGCCACCTGTTTGGAGGACGCACTGTCGCGCCCTGTAACAGTAACGGCACGCGGAAATGCCTTGCACAGCGCATCAACCACCTCGTGGAGCGAGCAAAAGACAATGAGCTTCTTTCCGCTGTCAAGGAACGTGCGTATGAAATCCACCGCCTGTGCTACCTTGCCCAGTGTGGCGAGCTGGCGCAACGTCATGAAACGCACAAGAGCTTCCATGCGCATTTTGCGGCGTATCTCCCAATCGGTACACTCGGTATATTGCCGCAGGTATTCGGCAAGGTCGGCGGCTGCAAGGTTGTATTCGGGTGCGTTGCTGATGTCCACATAGAGGTCAACGCGCGTCTTGTCGGGCAGCTGTGGCAGCACCTTGGCTTTCTCGCGGCGTATCATGCAGTTGGCATACAACTGGTTGCTCAACACGGACAGAGGAACGGCCGGTTCCGCCTTTTTGTCCTTGGGGTCGGTGCAATAGTCGGCCATGAACTTGGTGCGTCCGCCGAACTCCTGCAACCTGCCCATGATGGAGAGTTGCGCCACCAAGTCCTCCGGGCGGTTGACAACTGGCGTGCCTGACAGGAGGATAATCCATTCCTTGCCAGTCGTAATCCCCTTGGTGAAGATTGTCTGTTGAGCCGACGGGTCTTTCACACGGTGGCTCTCGTCAATGATGACGCTACGGAACATCCTAATCTGCGGACAGAACACCACATCCTTCAGGCGGAACGACTTACCGCCTTTTATATCCCACACGAAATACTTGCGCAGACTTTCGTAGTTCACAATGGCAACATGGTGCATACCCATTTTGAGTAGGTAGGGCCATGTGGTGCGTACAGAATTGTCGAGTACCAATGCTGACTTGTCTGTGAACTTTTCGAACTCGCGCTGCCAGTTTATCTTCAATGAAGATGGGCAGATAACGAGGCAGGGATAAGCGTTGGCCGTATCGACGATGCCGATGCTTTGCAAGGTCTTGCCAAGCCCCGGCTCGTCGCCAATGATGAGGCGTTTCTTGTCAAGGCCGTATTCAATGCCCTCGCTCTGGTAGGGATAAGGCTCAACACGCAGGCGGTGTCTTAGTTCTTTTTGCATGGCTTGTACCTCCATCCGTTAAGTTCGTAAACACGCTTGCGGGCTTCCTCTCTGTTATAGTAAAAAGGCTCGTCGGGGAGCGGAGAAGCCGATGATGTCGTTTCTCCCACATAATCGTAGCGATAGATGCGGAAAGCACGTCCACGAGGCGCGTAATAGCATTGTCCTACTTTTGGTTTCATAATACTTCACTTAAAATGTTCAACTTCGGTCAGCAAGTCTTCGCGTTCAAGTCCCCGTATGTACTTGTCAAGCACGAGATTTACGCTGCCGTTATAGAACCGCTCAAACTCTTCTTCATCCATTGCCGCAAACGATATGCTGCTGTACTCAATCTCACGCTCGCCAAGCTCGTTGACAGACGACGTGAAATAACCGAGGTCGCGCTTGAAGCGGCGCAGCATATCGTCCACGCTGCGTATTCGCCACCGCTCGACGAGCGGCAGAGGGAGGTTGTCGTAAGTCAGGCGGACGAGCGCAAAGAACTTCTTGTGAAACTCGTAGTTGCGCGGCTGGCTGACACGGCAACGGACGGTGGAGCCGATACGCAGACGCTGCTTCAAGTCGTGGTCGCTGTCGTAGAGCGGCACAAGACCGTAAGGAGTTACGCGGCAATAGATGTCCATAGTGCTATGCGGTTTTAGGGGTTAAGAGCCACCACTGGAATGCCAGTTCCTCGTACTTCTCCCGGCCACGGTTGTATATCTCATCGCCACGGTTGATGAACTTCTTGAACACCTTGCAATTCTTCTTCGATATGGCATAGATGAAGTCGCGGTCGCTGTGTGCGATGTCCATGTACCATGCGCGGCTTCTGTCCCAATCGAAGAAATCCACCGCCTCGTCGAACTCCTGTTGCGAACTGGCGAAGGTGGTTTTCAGGTCGCCACCGAAGCCGAAGGCCGTCAGATACCAATCCCACTTGCAGCGAGTATCGAGGTGGAAAGGATATTCGCAGTAGGTGAACTCCTGGCCGTGGTTCACCATGAAGCGTTGCGTGTCCGCCAATTCCAGCACCTTGGCAAGAAACTGGTCGTGGCGTGCCTCCATGCGGAGCGAGCGTTGCATCTCCTTTGCGTGGAGGAACTCGTCGTCGGTGTATTGCACATCATCCACCGTGTAGCGGTAGTAATCGACACGCGCAGGTTCGGTGATGATTGCGTCCACCAGCGTACCGAAGCGGAACGCCGCCTCACGGTCGCCGAACTGTGGGCGCGGATGGAGGATGTCACGCAAGGCCGTGAGGTCGGAGTTCGATACCTCCGTGCGGTTATAGTATTCATCGGGATTGTGATTAACCATGATTATTTTGCCTTTACTTCGTCCACATATTCCACACTCTCGTCATTCACGAAGATGTCCTCCTTGTTGGCCAGCTTCTCGCAGAACGTGATTTGCTTCTTGAACATCTTGGAAAGTTCCTCAACTGTAAGTGTGCAACCCTCCTTGCTCCACCATAAGGCGATTACAGGCATAATGCCTTCGGGATTGAGCAGGTTAATTTTCTTGGTTACTTTTGTCTTTGTCTGGTAACCGGCCATAGTAGCCTGAGCGTTGAACAGCGAGGACATTTCCGCAGCACCACGCTCCATTTCGGCCTTGCGCTTTTCCTCGACCTCGCGTGCGGCACGTTCTTTCTCCATCCGTTCCGCCTCGGCTTTCTGCCGCGCTTCCATTTCGGCCTTGATGCGTGCAGCTTCCTCTGCGTTGGCCTTTGCCATGCGTTCAAGGTTGGCTTTCTTGGAGGGGAGGCGGTCTATGGTGTAGTCCACCGTATCGCCCACTTCGGATAGGTACTGGTCGCAGAACTGCTTGCATAGTTTCTGCTTGATTTCCTTTTCCACGTCGGCCACCTTAATGCCCATCGGTATAAGACGCGAGGTGTGCAGCGTTTCAATCCATGCAGGGACACAATCCTCTGTGGTAGCCTTAATCTGTCGGAGCAAAGCCAATGAGTTGTCGTAGTTTTCGAGCGTCAAGTTGTTGTCAACCTCGGTTATCTTGTTGAGCGTGGAATTTACCAAGTCTTGGAACTTCTGCTTGAAATCGTCCTCCACGTCCATACGGAACTTGCGTGCGGCCTCTTCCGCCTGACGGCGTGCCATTTCTTCGCGCTGCCGTTTTTCCTCCTCGGCACGCTTCTTTGCGGCGTACTGATTGCGCAGTTGCTGGAGCTGGTAGCCGATTGTGCCTGATTTGGCTGGGTCTATTTCGTTCTCTATGACGGTGAATGCCGTGCGTACTTGGTCGAACAGCTTGGTGACAGGCGATCGGCGTTCGTTCATGGCTTTCACCGTGCGCCGTGCCTTTTCGATGAATGTTGCCGCCTGACGGTCGAGGTCGTCATTCATGCCCTGTTGCTGTATGGTGTGGAGTATGTTCTGCCCGAAGTTCACGCAGTTGTCGCGCGACTGCCGGTTGAGTTCGTATGACTGAGGAGCGGCTATCATTATCTCTTTCATGTTTTCAGGCCGCATGATTGCCAATTCATTGTTGTTCATATTGCTTTCTTGTTGTTGCGGAGCGCATGGTGCGGTGTCCGCATAGTGAATATATCGGTGAAACTTGTCGCAGTACAGCCCGTTGATACCGTAGTGGCTCTTGGGGCAGCTTTTGCATGGCTTAGGAGGCATGGCTTAGAACGTATCATCATTGTTTCCTCCAGCTGCCGGGTCTATCGTGACACCTGCCGAGAGGTCGGGTGCAGGGGCGAATGTCTGTTCCGCTTTCGGCACCGGGTTTTCGGCATTGTCCGCCATTCCTCCGTATGGGTCGAAGCCGGTTTCGGGCTGGTTGTCATTGCCAATCACATCACTTTCGAGCTGCGTACCCTTGCCTATGGCTATCTTTGGGTAAGTCTTAAAGGCGTGCTTAATGCACTTGGCTTTCAGGAAGCCCGTGTCTATCTGCCCGCCTGCCGAGGAGTAAAGTTGGTTTGGCCTGTCCACATACCTGTGTGCCTCATTGTCCCAATAGCGGTTGGCCTTTCCGGAGAAATCGGACAGGCGTTTCCAGTCGCCCTCAGTCATCACGGAGTAGTCCACCGAGCCGTCGCAGCGCGTAATCTTCAGGAAACAAGCGATGATGCGGTCGGACTGACGGGGTATGCGGCAACAGTAGTTGACGTACTTGCGCCCGTCTTTCTCGCCGAACGAGAACTCATCGCCCTCGTAGACAATCACAGGGTTGTCGGCATATTGTATCTGCCCGGCCTTGGCACGAAGTACCAGTTCTCCGTAGCCGGAGATTGTAAGGTTGCATCGCGACTCGTAGAGGTTCTGCCCCTGTGCGTTCTTGCCAGTGCAATAGCTTCTCGGCAAGAGGTAGCACAGAGCCTGTGCGCCCGGCTCCAGCGTGAGGCCACGCACGGCAAGGTCGATGAAGGCAAAGAAAACGGACATACCCGTACACTTGCGCAGGTTTTCACTGTCGCGCAGCTGGTTGTTGAAGTACATGGCCTCGCGTTCATACGCTCCCTCGCCGCCTTCTTTCCAAATGGCGTTGTAAACGTTGATGAACTGCTGGCGCACATAGTCATTGCGTATCACGTCAGATGCCTTGAGCGACTGGATGACTTGTGCTTGGTTTAATGTTTCTTGATTGTTCATAATCAGTTAGTTTATGGTTTATAAATCAAAATAGTCTTGTTGGATGCGTTGTACTTTCCTCAATTCGGCAACGAAGTATTCAACCTTGCCCGGACGCTTGCAAGGATGTATTTTCCCTTGCCTGCGCCAACGGTCCACATTTCCGCGCCCGAACATGGCGTATGCCTTGCGCTGGCTGACCGTTTCGGGGTCGCCCTGCTGCTCTTTGAGCTGGCGGACAACCTCTGCGGCCACATCGCTGACGAATGTTGCGTAGGATACTGACTTGTCGGAGAAATTGAGGGTTAGCATAACTTTATCGAGTTTCGCGCAATTCCTTGTATGAGATGCGTAACAGCACCCATGCAAGTGCAATAAACACAATGCTTACGATGAGGCCGAAAATAGAAGTGATGTGACCCAGCACGATGTGACCTATAACACTGGCGATAACGCAGAGGAAAATCACTGCTGCGATAATCAGTTGAGTAATTGTGAATATCTTATCCATAGTGAAATGATTTAATCGGTTACTGAATTCTTTTCACGATTACGATACGGCGCTTCTTGTCTATCTCGGTGGTGTATTTTCTATTGAAGCGGAAACTCAATGTACTCGCCATCGAACGTGCGGAGGTGCATTTTACAGCCGGGTATTCTTTGGTTTCACCGACTTTCATTTGCTCTAATTCGCTTGTAAACGTCTGTTTTTTCGGCATTTTATTCTTGTTTTTGATGTTTAATGTTTAACTTTATGGTGCAAAGATAATCAATTATGATTTATGAAAATCATTTTTGATTTGAAAATCTCTTGCTGTTTACACTATTTAACTATTAGTTGATTTACTAAATCGTATTTGATTATGAAAATAGAGCGAGTAAACATTGGATTAGCAATAGAGCAAAAGCTAAATGAGCTTGGTATGTCAAAGTCTGAATTTGGCAGAAAGATTGGCATACCTCAACAGAACGTGAATAGGATACTTGAGAAATCAAATATCGATACGGAAAAGTTAATCACCATAAGTGAAGCACTTGGTTATAATTTCTTTATGAACTATGTCGGTGAGCATAATACATCAGTAGTTAATGGAGCTTTAGCGACAGGTGACGGTTCGGTAGCCGTTAATGGGAACAATAACAATCACGTTGTTGGCAATAACCATGCAACGAACGAGTTACTCAAAGAAAAGATTAGGCACTTGGAGGATTTAGTTGCCGAAAAAGAAAGGTTGATACAAGTACTAATGGAGGGTAGGAAATGAAAATAAGCGACACAAAGGTGTATGCACTATTTCTGCTTGCATTATTTGTGGTGGCGTCAGTTATTGGTAATGCTCACAGCATATTTCCATTGATGGACGACGATGAATACTTTGTTGATAAGAACGATGTAATACACAATGGCGGATGCCCATATAAGGGTGTTCCGTTCTTTACCACAAAGCGAAGTAAATACGAGTTCATCAAAGAAGGAGATTGGACATTTTGTGACGAGTGTTTTTCCAAAGATGAAATAAGCAAATTGATGATGTTGCATGACTGTAATGTGGAGATGTTTATAGACCGTCTTCAAAAAGCCGGTGCATCAACGGAATATATCGACAACAGATTAGAAGAAATGGGGTTAGAATGAAGAAAACAAAAAACATACTTTTAGCGACTATTGGTCTTGCCTTGCTTTCTTGTACGAACGACGATGAAAGTATTTATGACAGCGTGCTATCAAACACGAGCTGGCACCAGATTTATACTGATGTTCCCACAACGTCAACAGTAGATGAGGAATTTATTCCTCCGCATGAGATACTGGACCGGTTGCAGTCGGAAATCCGAGCAGCGCAAGAAACAGATACGATAAATAAATCAATCGTAAAGACTGGTGAATACTGGCTTTCTTTTGGTACAGATGAAAATTGCCAACTGAAAGACGTCCAGCACATCGAATGTACGTATCAGTTGGCAACATACGAGGTTAAGATAAGCCATTATCCTAACCAAACATACCGGGAAGATGTAGGGAACGGATATACTACGGAAATTGTCGTTAAGGACGACAGCCTGACCTTACGCCAATTTTATGGCGACTACGTTGTAAGGCAGGACACTGTGTTCTTAGGAAAGAACAATGAGGTTCGTACTCGTGTGCAGACGCTTGGTGTATCTGAACTATACAACTACGATAACGACCAAACATCCGAAACGTACCACATGACGTACACACGGACAGGAAATAAAGTCGAGCTTACAGGTGACAAGCACCTTATCGGCATAATAAGCGATGACTATTCGGAGATTGACTTTGAGGAGATTGGAAGTTTCGGACGAGAATAACTTAATAAATTGAGCCAATGAAATAAAACTAATTGAATGTTGTCTGATTGTTGTTAGACTTTTCATAAAGCACTGATAAAAAAGCATTTTTCTCAGCGGCGCAGGCAGCAGTGGAAAAATTGTAATTGTGAGAATAGTTACCCAATAAAAGTAATACGGCAAGTCAATTATATAATTGACTTGCCGTATTACTTT
>OGLM01002769.1_pt1 | contig 15434 bp, 11 predicted proteins | sample 1572531 | NCBI WGS metagenome assembly OGLM01 (sample SAMEA2581909, study PRJEB24529) | metagenome | biome: Human gut stool | place: China | collected 2011 | reverse complement strand
GTGAAGAAAAACCATTGTTCAATGAATATCATGGAGGAGCCTTACAATTGAAATGGCACATTCTTCCAAAACTTCAATTCTTTAATGAATTTGCCTATAAATCACGTAGTGGATATTATGGTAAGAAATCTCCTGCCACGGTAGTTTATAGCGAACATGAGTCTGATATACTGTCGTATAACGGAACACTAACTTTACAAGAACGGAAAAATTTGCATTCCCTGCACATTGATTTCCAACAAGAAACATTGAACAATTTCGAGAATATTTATCGGTATAACAATGAAGGTGGTGGTATCAATAACGTAGATTATTACGGAACGCTGGATACCACAGACAAGACCACTTTGAATCTGAGTGCTGAATATAGAGGCAACTTTTTGGTAACAGACGGATGTCCTGCATGGGTGGCAAAAGGCAGCTTTTCTTATTTCAGCAGAGAACTTACATCTTCTATGTATCCGTATTACCGGAAACAGGATATCACCTCCACAACATTTCATTTGTCAGGTGAACGCAACATATGTCACTCAAAAGATATGTATAGTCTATATTTAGGCGGAACATACGCTTTGGGTAATGGAAACACCCTAAAAGACGGAACCTATGCCACTCCGTCAGAGAGCCAGTCCGCCCCCAAAAGTATGGATACGTTTCTGCACCAAGAATTTGAATACCTTACCTGCAAACGGCTGAAAGGGGAAATCGGCTTCAAATACGCGCATGCAATAGGTGCAAAAGGTATGAAAGGATATACTTCAATCCGCTACGCCATGACTAAAGCATTCGACGTGGAATATTTGAAAGGGAGTCAACGCCATGAGCTGACGTGGACTTTGGGAGTTACTTTTTAACAACAATAATGATTAACAAAAAACAACAATGAGAACTAAAACATTATCAATCGCAGCCGCCATCATGGCATTATTCTTTATCGGAACTTCTTGCAGCAACAAGCAGAAGAGCACTGAAGAAACCGCAACCACCGAACAGGCCTCCGGTGCCATGGAAATAGACGAACTTCTGGCTAACGCCGAGTCGCTGACCGACCAGGAAGTCACCATCGAAGGTGTATGTACACATGCCTGCAAGCACGGCGCCACCAAAATCTTCCTGATGGGTAGCGATGACACCAAAACCATCCGTGTAGAGGCCGGCACGAAAATCGGCAGTTTCAAACCCGAAACCGTAAACAATCTGGTCCGGATAACAGGAAAATTAGTCGAACAGCGAATCGATGAAGCCTATCTGACCGAATGGGAAGCCCAGGTGAAAGCCCAGACTGCGGAGAAACACGGTACGACAGAGCAAGGATGTGCATCCGAACAAAAAGCAAGGGGAGAAGCGCCTGCCAACAGCATCGAAGAACGGATCACCAATTTCCGGCAAAGGATCGCCGACCGTCAAGCCAAAGAAGGCAAAAATTACCTGTCTTTCTATTACATTGAAGGAGATACATACGAAATTGTCGAATAAATTATGTCACAAAAATCATATTCTGATATCATCCGTAAATGGAGCAGGTTACTTCATCGTGACCTCTCCTTTTTTTTTGCCGGCATACTGATGATTTATGCCATCTCTGGTTTTATGCTCAACCACAAAAAGGATTTCAATTCCGATTATCTCATCCGGCAAAAACAAATTCGGTTTACCGAGCCAATCCCGGCGAATCCCCAGGAAATAAACCGGGAATTTGCCGAAAGACTGTTAAAAACAATCGGAGAAGAGAACCGTTACCTGAAACATTATTCCCCTGAACCGGGATGCATCAAAATCTTCATAAAAGGAGGAAGTTCCCTGGTAATCCACACTGAAAGCGGAGAAGGGATCTACGAGTCAATCAAAAAACGGCCGGTTATCAGCTGGTTTAATCGCCTTCATTATAATCCGTCTCGTTGGTGGACTGTATTTTCAGATATTTTCATTTTGTCTCTACTGATAATTACCTTCACCGGTTTGATTATGATCAAAGGCCCCAAAGGTTTCTGGGGACGCGGAGGGATCGAATTCGCACTCGGTTTGCTCATCCCTATCGGGTTCATATTCTTTTCCTGATTTTCAAATCGCAAAAGTAAGGGCCAGATGCCATGCATTTCTCTGGGGACTGTCGGAAGATGCCAGTCTCCAGGTTGCATCAAGGCCGATTCCGTGCCATTTCATCCCGCCTCCCAAAGCCGTACAGGCAAATATACCTTTCGCAGGTCTGCCACTCCGGTATCCGCCCCGTAAAAATATCTTCTTCCGGAAAGAATACTCTACTCCTGCACTTCCCAAAGTACAAAATCCATAAGCCAATTCCTGATGGGCTATTCCTCCGGTACACATCACCCGATGTGCCCCCTGTTCCCAACCGGCACTCACGGCATACTCGATTTTTAAAGGCAGATAAGCCTCACCGATATTCGACAGCTGCATTCCCGCCTGCCAGAAGTAAGGACGTCCGGCAAGCGAATCGCGATAAAACAAAGACAGATCACAAGCTACATATGTTGTCAACAATGTTTTTTGGTCCAGGCGGAAATAGCGGCACGTCAGCCCGGCCGCCAGCTTTCCTCTCCAAGCATAAGCATATCCGGCATCCACTTCCAAGGCGTAAGGAGTAAAACGGCTCTGAAGATTTCCTTCTTCATCAGTCAATTCGACAATAGGCAGATTCAGATAACGCACTCCGGTAAGTACAGCCTGTCTTCCTCCGAATGTAAACAGCCCTCCGGCATCATGTATCCAATGCCGATCCGCCAAATCCCATCCCGGCATCCAGGAAGAAACCGCATAACCGGCAATAACCTTCGCATCAGCCAGGGCCCCCTGTGCCGAATTCCTGAACACAGCAAAAGCATCCGGTCCCCAGGCAACCCCGTTGCCTCCCAAAGAAGCTGTAACCGTCCCGGCCGCCGAATACGTAAACAAACCGGCATCAGCCACCGACTGTGCGGATACTCCGAATGCCTGACAACATATCACCAATATATAAAAAATACGATTCATTATTTCATTGTTTTATTAGAGTTCGGGTATAGGTTTCCTGCAAATATTTCAATTGTACGACATACGTTCCTTTTTTCAAACCGGAAAGGTCTACTTCCGCCGGAGCAAAAGGTCCGATCGGAGCATTCACCTTTTTGACCAATTGTCCGTCCAGCGTCGAAAAAGTCAGGTAAATAGTTCCTTCTACTTCCCGCCCCATCCGGACATTCAGTTTATCCATAACCGGATTGGGATAAAAGGTTACCTCTTGCCGATAGTCATGGGTCATCACCAAAAAATCAGTTTCCCCGGCAAGCCCTTCAGCATCCGTCGCAGTGATTTTCACTTGGGAAAGACCGAATTTCAAGGGTTTCAGTCTAAATTCTCCCTGCCCGGAAGTTAAAGTCAAATAGGCCGGATCATATTCATAAGCATAACTCAAGCCTCCGGGACCTTCATCAGTAAAATGAGCGGCCAGCGACACCGTACGCACTTCCTGCAAGGAACCGAACCATACATTTTCAAAAGGAGATTGCAAACGGGGACTCTCGTTCGGCTCCAGAACCACCGTAAATTCTTTGGAAGCCATTGCCCCTCCGCTATCCGTCACTTTCAGACACAAACGATATGTCCCGGCCTGAAATCCATAATTACGTATTTTCACCGTAATCCGGTCATTCAGTTGTGTCGCTGCCGCCAGATGGTTTTCATCTTCCAATTCATAATTAAATTCCTGGTTTTCAGGATCTGAAATCCAAAAAACTATTTCTCCGGTTTGGTTATACTTCAAAGTAAGCGCTTGTTCCTCATATTCAGAAGTAATCATCGGGGGTTCATTATGCGGCGACACAAAAGAAACCGTCGTAGTCCCGGAATAATGTCCCCAGGGATCAATAGCAACAATACCTACATAATACCGGGTTTCTCCCCGGATAGCTGTCAGCCGGCACGCCATCGTATCCCCGACCTGCCCGGCCCTGGGAACAGTAACCCGTACCGAAGCAACTCCTTCGGGTAACCGTCCGGGATCCAATTGCCCCAAAGGGTCTTCACTCCAACAAACCAAATACTGAAAAGGTTTGCCATCATCTTCATCGGCCGAGATCTGCCAGGTCACGTCAACCACTCCGGAAGTATTTCCGCAGTATAAGGTATCGACAGCCTGAGGAGCGATTCCCTGATCTTCAGCAAGAGCCAAATAGGCATCAGCGGCCCCTATCCCCAATCTACCCGCATACTCCGGATTATAAATATCGATGTCCCGGGTTCCCTGATACAGGTGAGCCAAAAGTTTTTCCGGAGTAAATCCGGGCCCTCCGAATTGGGATACGATTAAAGCAGCGATACCCGAAACATGAGGACAAGCCATAGATGTCCCCTGCATATAGCCGTACTGGTTATCCGGTAACGTACTGTATACAGGGCATTCACCGTTATACTTCCTCCCATAGCCGTATGTCCCGCCCGGAGCAGCGATATCGACCCAGTCGGCAAAATTGGAATACCAGCTTTTTTTGTAATCAGGAGCATAAGCCGCAACAGAAACGACTTTTTCATAAGCCGCCGGATAAGTCCGGTAATCTTTATTTTCATTACCTGCAGCAAATATGACTACTCCTCCTTTCATCGGCCCTGTCTGCTCCCCTCGTTCATCGACTCCGGCATACTGAATAAAATAATCGATCGCTTCCTGATCTGCCCGGGGTAAATAAGTGATATTTTCATACCCCCAGCTATTCTGAGCGATAACCGCACCGGCATCCGCAGCATATTTGATCATTTCCGGGAAAGAAGCAGAAACCTCCCGGCCATCTATCGTCCCGAACAGCTGACAACTCAACAACCATACTCCCGTATTTCCGCCATGTCCACCGGCAATACCGCAAACACCGACACCATTGTTATTCTCAGCCCCGATAGTACCGGCAACATGGGTCCCATGATCATCCGCTTCGATCTGATTCGTTCCATTGATAAAGTTCCATCCATATATATCATCGATATACCCATTCCCATCATCATCGACCCCCGGCTCTCCGAATAATTCTGCAGGATTTCCTACATTTCCGGTCAAATCCTCATGCCGGTAATCAATACCTCCGTCGATGACCGCCACAATAACTTCCCTCGACCCTTGATTTTTTTGCCAGGCCGCAAATAAATTGATATCCGCCCCTGCCACAGAATTCGGTAACTCTCCGGTATTGGAATAATGCCACTGTCTGGATAGTTCCGGATCATTGAAAGGTGCAGTTCCATCCGAATTCCGCTCTCCGGCAGAGCGGACAGGAACCGTTCCCTCTCCTCCGGTATTACGGATAATGTATACCGGTTCTGCGATCTCAATCTCCGTTGTATCTCCCAATAAGGCGAGAGCCCGGGTCACAGGTGTCTGTTCGTCGAACTCGACCTCATACCAAAGATGCAGACCCGCTTTCCGGGTCCTTTCTTCAAATTTCCCGGCAAAGGGAAATAACCGTTTCATAGATACGATCCGGATATCTCCGGTTCCGGCACGGGTATATACCGCCTGCTCAGCTTTCCCGGCAAACCGGGATTTAAATTTTAAACGAAGGCGTCCTTTTTGTGCCTGCATCCCGATCGGAGTGTCCTGTACAGAAATTTCAGATACGATGATTTCCTCCCGGGCACAGGCCATCATGAACAGTCCGAATACAGACAGGAATAATGTTCTAAATTGTATCATACAAAATTTCAATTAAGCATGCGAAGTAAAGCTTTCTCTATCGATTTTGTAATCACAATTTTTAGGTATTTTAAACTACCTGACAAATCCGGATTTTCCGATTATTCTGGTAAATACATCCTGTCTTTACTCTAAAATCAAGTAATCATATCCCGTTATCCCAGTAAGAAAAAAAATAACAATAAATGGGGATTTTTTTTCTCTGACAGCTTTACAAACTTTGCGATCTCAAATTAAATTTTAATAAAAACATGAAAACACTATGGGCAATCATTCTGATTTTTGTTTTGACTGATAATCTGACCGGTCAAAACACAAGAAAGAATACATTCCCCATCCGGATTACAGTGTGCGATTCTATCAATCATGAACCCCTTTTTTTGGCGACAATCAGCTTAACACAGGATAATCATAAAATCATTGCAGGAAGTAGCGACGCACAAGGCGAATATTTATTCCCCTCCGTTCAGACAGGAGTCTATAAATTGAAAGTCAGTTTTATCGGTTATAAAACTTATACCGACACCATCCGGATTACAGGTGATTTTTCCCGGCATATTCTGCTGGCTCCCGATCAGGTTGTCATGCAAGAAGTTATCGTCACCGCCCGGGAGTCTCATGGTATGACTTCCTCCTCGATAATCGACCGCAAAGCCATGGAACATCTTCAACCTTCCAGTTTCAGCGATCTCCTGGAATTGTTACCGGGGGGACGTTCAGCGGATCCGGCCCTAAATCAGGTAAACCCGATTCGGTTGCGGGAAGCCGGCGAAGGTTCTTCGAGTTCCGACTACGATGTCGCTTCCCGCGGTGTCGCTTTTTTCATCAACGGTACACCGATCAATACCGGAGCCGATATGCTGTACGTCAGCGGTGAAGCAAGTACAGACGACCGGAAAAGAAGTACCGTAAACCGGGGAGTCGATATGCGCAGCATTTCTACCGATGGAATCGAACAAGTAGAAATCATCCGGGGTATTCCTTCGGTAGAATACGGAAATCTGACCAGCGGAATCGTAAAAATCAAACGTAAAATGGGAGGTAACCATTTCAATGCCAGATTTAAAGCAGATGAAAGCAGCAAATTGGTTTACCTGGGAAAAGGATTCGAATTTCCGAAACGGCAAATCAAAATCAACAGCGATATCGACTGGCTGGATGCCAAGGCAGACCCCCGGGACAATCTGGAAAACTACAAACGCCTGACCTTTTCCCTCCGGTTGGAAAAAACCTGGAAAACCGGTCCGTACAATGTCTTTTACAGTACTCACGCCGATTATAACGGTTCGTTCAATACCGAAAAAATCGACCCGGACATCAATCGTCATAAAGAAGACAGTTACAAATCCAGAATCAACCGGCTGTCCTGGATCAATAATATCGAATGGCAATCGGAAAACCAAACCGCATTTTTCAATTCCTTATCTTTTAATAGTTCTGTCAGTTTTTCCAAAGACAAGGTCGATGAGGTACGCTATAATTCTCTCAGCCGGGCTATGGCAGCCCCGAACAGCAATGAAGCAGGGGAACATGACGGCGTCTTTCTGCCCTTTCAATTCGTAGGTACTCAAAAAGTAGACAACCGTCCTTTCGGAGCCTATGTCCGGTTAACGGGTAATTTCAGGTTATTTATAGCCAAAACAAGACAGGAACTGAAAATAGGTACAGACTGGCAGATGGATAAAAATTTCGGAGAAGGACAACTTTACGATCCCCTGCGGCCGGTCAACTACACCTCCATCTCTACACGTCCCCGCCCCTATAACGACATACCGGCAGGACACGACCTATCCTTTTTTGCCGAGGATTATTTTACATTACCGGTCAGTACCCATACCTTGGAAATACAGGCTGGAGTCCGGGCTTCTTCCCTTCTGAATCTACCGAAAGCATATAAACTCCACAACAAATTTTATTTCGATCCACGTGTCAACATGAAATGGCTGTTTCCCGCTTTCTTCATCGGAGACCAGAAACTAAGCTACGAAATAGGAGGAGGGATCGGATGGCATTCCATGATGCCTTCTTTGACTCAATTGTATCCCAATCTGTTATATGAAGACATCATACAACTGAACTATTATCACAACAATCCGGCCTACAGACGTCTGCAGATGATCACTTACATCATCGACCGGACGAACCCCGATTTGTCGGCTGCCCGGAATTTCAAATGGGAAATCCGGGGGAATATAACATACGCTGAAAACAATCTCAGTGTCACCTATTTTAAAGAAAATATGACCTCCGGTTTCCGGACGGGAACCCGGCTGCTACCGCTGGCTTACAAAACATACGATAACAATTCCATCGATGCAACGACTTTAGACGGTCCCCCCGATCTAAGCCAGATGACTTATACACAAGATACCCTGATGTGTATATACGGCATCACGACCAATGGGACAAAACTCCGGAAAACAGGCGTCGAGTTTCAGTTTTCAAGTAAACGGATTCCGGCTTTGGCCACCCGGATCACCATTTCAGGAGCCTACTTCCGGACCGTCTATTCCAATAGTCAGGGTTACTATGAAAGCAGTACCAAGATCATCAACAACCGGCGGTTACCTTATGTCGGCTGGTACACCGATCCCGACGGATACATCAGAAAAAGCTTCAATACAAATTTTATGTTCGACACCCATATTCCCAACCTGAAACTAGGCTTTTCCCTGTCGGCACAATGCCTGTGGTTCAGCAATCAGCAAACGGAATGGAAAAGCGGGATTCCCGAATATTATATAGACAGTCAGGGCAATAGTTATCCTTATACCGAAGAATCCAGCCAGGATATGTATTTGCAATGGCTGAAAAAATCATACAATGAAGCCCTATTCGACCGGAGAATCAGCGAGGCTTTCAATGTCAATTTCAATCTGAAAGTCACAAAACAACTATATAGAGACCGGATCAATCTGGCGCTTTTTGTCAACCGCCTGATCAGCTGTCATCCCGATTACACCTCCAATGGAGTAAAGGTCAGACAGATCGGTCAATCTCCTTATTTTGGTATGGAACTAAATTTTAACATTTAATATTATGAAATCTAAGTACAATCTATTTCAGGCCATTTTATTGGCATTTATCATTCCTTTCACATTCACAGCCTGCGATGATGATGATAAAGCAGTCCCCGAAAGTCAGGTAAGCTGGACGCTGTCACTACCGGAAGATATCGAAAACCCGACCCTATCGGATCTGAAGGTAACCATCACCAACATCAACACCAACACCCAATACGATGGCAGTGTCAGTATGAACGAACAAACCGTCACCGTCACGGCAACCGTCCCGGAAGGTTTATACCGAGTTATTGCAGAGGGAAAAGTCAGCTACTCGATCAGTGGTATCCAGACTCCGACAGTTGCCAATATCCGTGCTTATCAGGAATCGGTAACCATCAGCGGAACGACAGTGACCCTGCCCGCACAGGTCATGTCTTTCTATACCCCCTCTACCAACGGTTTCGTCATTGAAGAGATCTATTTCGCCGGTAGTACGACTCCTTCCGGAGACCAATACAGCGCTGACCAATACATCAAAATTTACAACAACTCTTCAGAAGTACTGTATGCCGACGGTCTGGCAATTCTGGAATCGGAATTTATGACCGTAGACAAGCAAGATTATACCCCGGATATTATGGAACAAGGGTTCTCTGTAGACTTCATTTTCGTCATTCCGGGTTCCGGTCAGGATCATCCTGTACAGCCGGGCGAATCCCTGCTATTGGCCCTGGATGCCAGCAATCATACAGAAGCCAATCCCAACTCATTCGATCTGAGTGTTGCAGACTTCGAATTTTATGACGAATCTTCGAACCCCAACTTTCTGGATACAGATAATCCGAAAGTACCCAACCTGGACAAATGGTATTCTTACACAGCTACTTACACCGGCTTACACAACCGGGGATTCCATAGCTATGCCTTAGCCAAAATGGAAACAGACAAAGAAACTTTCCTGGCAAAATATGCCTATACAGCCAATTACACATTCGTTTTTAACGAATATTCATTTCCCATGAAAAAAGAAACCTATTACGTCCCCAATTCCTGGATCATCGATGCCGTCAATCTAAGTGTAGAATCCAAATTCCAGTGGATTGTCACCTCTTCTTCCCTGGATGCCGGCTGGACACACTGTGGTAGCATAGATCACGATCCCAATCGGTACAACAAATCCGTACGGCGGAAAGTCGAATCGACAGTTAACGGACGCAAAATATTACAAGACACCAACAATTCGACAGTAGACTTCGAAGCCGATGCGACCCCGTCTCTGAAAGAATAAACAAATATCCATGAAAAGGAACGGTTATCTATTCATCATATTGTTTTTGTATACGACACCGATCTTAGGAATAGGAAAAGACAACCCGGACAGCCTCCAAGCCGTCCGGGAATGTCTTTCCCCTCTGTTCGCCTTCGGAGAAAAGTCATATGCCAATCCGGCCTTACAACCCTATGCCCGGCAATTCAGTCTCTCTTCTCTCCGGTTAAGCGGAGAATACAAAAATGAAAAGGAAGCCGTTATCGTACAACAAGGGAGCGGATACCGGCAAGGAGTATTCCGGGCCGAAAGTTACCTCCACCTGAATCCCCGAACCACTGTCTGGGGGCATGCCGGATACCGGTCCGGAAAAATCAAATCGGTTTGCTGGAACGAAACTTCCGATTTCGAACTGCTGTACCCATACATTATGGCCGACACAGCCGGAGGCGACCTGAATACCGAATCCTATACATTCTGCGGAGGCTACTCGCGGATCTATAAACACTTTTCCTGGGGACTCAGCGGAGACTACCGGGCAATGATCGAATACCGGAAAACCGATCCCCGGCCGCGCAATATTGTTTCCGATCTGAAATTGTCGGGAGGTGCTGCCTGGCAGGTCCATACCCGATACCTCATCGGAGCCGCGGTTTACGGAAGGATTTACCGTCAACGGAACAGTATCAAATTCTTTTCGGACCTGGGCGTATCCAAAGTGTATCAAATGCTGGGATTAGGTATGTATAGTACCCGGTTTTCAGACGGAAATACAGGAATACAATACGACGGAGGAAGCATCGGAGGAGGTATCGACCTCGTTCCGCACGACCGGCAAGGCTTTTACGGCAGTGTCCATTTTCACAAGCTGAACATCAAACGAACCATGCTGGCTCACAATTACCTGCCATTGACCCGATTGAACGAAAACAGCATCCAGGGCACCTGGGGATGGAAACGGTCTGCCCCGGGACATCAGCAGGGCATCCAACTGGAAGGGCTGTACCATAAACGAAAAGGTACTGAATTTGTCTACGGAGAAGGCAGTAGTAGCAATTATCCGAAAATCAACGATTTGGAACAATACAGCAATAAAATATATGCCTTGTTGTTAAACGGAATATGGGGCTGGGGAAATGAACAGCAGGATATACTATGGGTAGAGCCACGGATCGGTTTCCGCTCTGTCAGCACAGGGTATCTGTCCCCCTCTCTTTCCCTGAAAGATTCCAAATATCAGGGAGGTCTGTCCGTTTCATCCCTGCTCATGCTCAGAAAATCATTGTTCCGGATTTCCATAGCGGGAGACTATTTCGGAACGACAACCAGCCATTTGGATATCGACCGCTTAAGTTCCGAAGAACTGATCAAAAATGCCGTCCGGCAACAATATGAAAACCTGAAAAGCGATTTCAGCCGCTACGAACTGTCCATCGTATGGAACCGTCCGTTAAACCATACGTTCACTTTATCCACAGACATCGGCTGGCAACATTGCAGGTTCCGGAATCATAATTATTCTGACCGGATCACGGTCGGCTGCAGTCTTAAATTCTAATTCAATTCAATATGCAGGATAATATCATCGAATGCCAAAACCTGACTCACTACTATGGGAAACGGCTGATATACGAAAATTTAAGTTTTCAGGTTCCCCGGGGTCGTATCCTGGGTTTACTGGGTAAGAACGGAACCGGTAAAACCACAACGATCAATATTCTCAGCGGATATTTACAGCCCCATTCCGGAGAATGCCGGATATTCGGGGAAAATATCCGGAACATGAATCCGCAGACCCGGCAGCGGATGGCTTTGCTGATCGAAGGGCACGTACAATACACATTTATGACGATCAAAGAAATCGAACGGTTTTATTCCGCCTTCTTTCCGGCCTGGAATAAAGATGCCTACTACGAACTGATGCACAAACTGAAAGTCGCTCCCGGACAAAAAATCTCACGGATGTCCTGTGGCCAGCGTTCACAGGTAGCTTTAGGACTAATCCTTGCTCAAAATGCAGAATTACTCGTTCTGGACGACTTCTCGCTCGGTTTGGATCCCGGTTATCGCCGGCTGTTTATCGAATACCTGAAAGAATACGCTAAAGCCGAATCGAAAACCATTTTCCTGACTTCCCATATCATCCAGGATATGGAACGTCTGATCGACGATTGTATCATCATGGATTACGGAAAAATTCTGATTCAAAAACCGGTAAACGACTTACTGAACACCTTCACCCGTTACCGCTTTACAACCGGGAGCGGAGAAGTACAATTACCGGCGGATTCCCAACTCTACAATACCTCCGTAATCCGCGGACATGCCGAGACCTATTCTTTTCAGGATATGGAATATGTCAAACAGTGGCTGGAACAAAACGGAATCCCACACACTTCTTTATCCGCTGAAAAAATGAATCTGGAAGACGTTTTTATCGGGTTAACCGGAAAATATTGAATTTATGAAAAAAGCAATTTTTTACAAAGAATGGATCAAAACACGCCGTTACTTTCCTATCGCTTTAACCGTATCGGTCATATTCATCATTTACGCCCTGCTTGGAGTACAACGAGTGATCAATTTCAGGGGAGTAGCCCATTTATGGGAAATCCTGTTGAGCAGGGATGTCGTTTTTATCGAAACTTTGACCTATATCCCCCTATTGGCAGGACTCTTGCTTGCCATTGTCCAATTTGTACCCGAAATGCAGCAAAAACGGTTAAAGCTGACTCTGCATCTTCCATATCCTCAAAACCGGATGCTAATGCTGATGCTGATTGCCGGTCTGAGTGAACTGATCGTCATTTATCTCATCGACTATCTCATCCTGTATGTTTATCTTCAAAATATACTGGCTCCGGAACTAACCGACCGCATCCTGCTGACCTCGCTTCCCTGGTATATTGGCGGTATTACTGCCTATTCCCTGACAAGCTGGATTTGCCTCGAACCGACCTGGAAACGGAAGATTCTCAACTTTTTTATCAGTTGCGGTATTATACGGATTTTTTTCCTCTCGAATGTTCCTCAGGCATATGACGGATTTATATGGATCCTGCTTCTTTTTACCGGTTTCACATTCATATTGCCCTGGCTATCTGTCACACGCTTTAAAGCCGGAAAACAAGACTGATCATCATTAAAAAATAAAATCAATGGCACGCTATAGCAAAATATTTTTCGTTTTTATCATCCTTGTCTTATCCCTTTGGCTCATTCCCTGGTTTTACCATTTCATGACCGCCCAGCCAATACGCAATCCTTTCACTCTATACAGCTGCATCATCGATGATTTTGCCTGTCTCGACTACAGTGAAAACAAAGGGGTACAATACAAAGACCGGAACGGACATCTTTATTCCGATCGTCAGTTCGACAGCATATTGCCTTTCTTTTATTACCATCAGCTCGCTTCCGACGGCCGCCTGCCGGACAGCCTGAACGGAATAAAACTAACTCCGCAAAAAATAGGATTGACCAATTTCATTTTCAGACAATCCGCTTCGGACATAAATAAAACGGTTCCCCGCTTATATCCGCTATTGGAAGCGATGTCCGGACGGGTAGACCTGCAAATGCCGGGAGACGTATTCCGGCTAAACGACCGGATCGAATTTATAGATATGGCAACCAACACCATACTGGAAAAGAAAAGTGAAATCTTTACCCAGGCAATGAAAAAGAAAGACTTTCGTTTTCCGGTCCGGTGTATCGGAGGCAATCCCACTGTGAAAAAGGAGTACGATGAAGGATATTTTCTAACCGATTCGGATCACCGGCTTTTTCATCTGAAACAATTGCGCGGACGTCCTTATTTTCGTCCGATCCCCTTACCCAAGGGAATCGAAATCACACATATTTTCGTAAAAGAATATCCGAACCGTAAATTTTATGCCCTACTGACAGATCAGGAAAATAATCTTTGGGCATTATCCAATCCGGATTATCAGCTATATCCCCTACCGATAGGAAAATACGATCCCCGGCAGGACGATATACAAATTATCGGAGATCTTTTCAACTGGACCGTCAGCATCGACAAAAAAGACGGAGAACATATTTTCGCTCTCGACGCAACGGATTATTCTTTGGTCGATACCCTGACTTATCCGCAACAAAGCAGCATGGCCTCAAAAATCGGACATTACTTTTTCCCGGCAGAGCTGTCTTTTGCCTCGTATGACGACCAATATGTCTATCCCCGGTTAGGAAACTATTCGGTCAAAGCCCTTTGGGTACCTATTCTGCTTATCCTGCTATTCTTAGGCAAGTACTATAAGAAAAAAACAGTTCATTGAAACCGTGACCGCTTTCTCCCGTCCCCTGCTTCTCAACGGGAGAAAGCTGGTTTTATCACTAAAATAGAAAAATAGGTAAACGAATGCCCTAATATTTCTTCCCGCACAGAAGAATAATATTCCTGTCCTGTTCCCACTTGTTCGAAATAATAATAGTGTAATTCAGGATGCCGGGCTATAAAAGGACGCAATACCGCCTCGCCCAAAGGAACTTTCATGATAACGAGTGTACGCTTGCCAACTATAGTTTCCAGCAGTTCTTCGACAATCACATCCCCGGGAATCACCAACAATCGTTCCTGCTGTTTTACCAAATGCAATCCGACAGATGCCCCGGCAGCAATAAAAGCAGGTACACCGGCGATCATCGCAACCGGAAAACCGGCCTGCGCAAGCTGCCCGTACATATAATGAGCAGAAGAATAAAAACAAGCGTCCCCTTCAGCTGTAATCCCTACCGATTTTCCTGATCTGACCAATTCCAATACCTCTCCGCAAACCCGGTCATAAGCACACAAAGCTTCCTGCCGATCCCGGGACATCGGCACCTGAAATAGACGAATTTTAGTTTCATCGACCTCCAATTGCCGAAGAATATCCAAAGCCCGGGATTTCATCCGCCCTTCGCCGGATTTCGTCCCCGGACAAAAAATAACATCCACCGCATTTAAAGTATTCCATGCTTTTAAAGTAATCAATTCCGGATCTCCCGGTCCCAGCGATATTCCTATAATTTTACCCTTCATACTCTTCAGTTTATCATATCAATCCTAATAGCCGGACAGGCCGTTACAAAAGTCATAAAAAAAATGAACCGGTCAAAATAAAACACAATTCTCTATTCATCCTTTTTTCATTCCGATACGTTCTTTAATAAATTCATCATATCATTCTAATCAAATGCCAACTAACAAACATATGAAAAAGAAACGACTTATTTTCGGAATCATTGCCTTACAATTTATTCTGTTTCCAACATTTGCCCAAGATAAGTTACTTGGAATTCTGAAAACAGAATTACACCAACAAATGCAAGAACTGCAAAAAAAAGAATTGCAAAAAAATAGCCACTATTTTTTATAGTTGCATAAAGATTTTCTGATTACGATTATTTCCCCATTTTGCATAGTCTTTAAGTTTTTCCTTTCTTATTTTTCATATACATAAGATGGGATTTTTTTACA
>OGLM01002760.1_pt1 | contig 15459 bp, 13 predicted proteins | sample 1572531 | NCBI WGS metagenome assembly OGLM01 (sample SAMEA2581909, study PRJEB24529) | metagenome | biome: Human gut stool | place: China | collected 2011 | reverse complement strand
GTAGATGTGGCTTGCTGATTTTTTAGTATCAGGATAGTATCACATACTTCAATCTCCATACCCTTAATTATTCCACTGTATTCTCAATTGGCTCTAGCGGCATTTTTTCTCGTTCTGCTTGCATTTTACTTAGTAGCGGTTTTATCGCTTCTCTTAGTTCTTCATCCAAACCAAACAAAAAGTCTTTCATAACATTAAAACGAATCATACGATTTGTATGTTTGTTTAGTCCTTCTGATGATGCCAATTTATATTTTTTTAACCAATCAAAAAGTTTCTTTTCTGTGTCTGTAATATTTCCCGTTAAATCCATATCATTGTCGAATACTGCATACAACTCAACAAAACTTTTCAAATTCTGTAAATTTTCAGCTGCAATGCCTATTTTATTACGTTGCATATAAAACACCACTGAAAACAATGTATACAGTTGCGTTTTTTTCTTTAAAAATTTGGTCACATCATCTGACACAAAAAATTGAGAAATCTGTTCAATAGCATTATTTATAGCTTCTTTATCTGTTTCTGCATCCTTATATCCTGCTTGTAGTTCCTCATACGCTTGATTCAATGCAGTTTGGTCAGTTTGATCAATTATACCATTTCGATATAACAAAATCAATGACGCACAAAATTCCACATCTTTCATACGTTTAATGTCTGTTGTTGTAAACAAATGTCTTTCTTCCCATATTGGTGCATCCGACAATTCTCGCGCTAAAGATGCAAATTCTCCAGACATACTATTACGTTTTTCTTGATCATTCAAATTATAATCCGTCAAATTAAGCCGGTTAAACATAGTAATAATGTCTTCTCTTGTTGCAGACGGATCAATATCTATCACCATTAACTGATACAGCCAAAAATTCTTTTTATCCTCAGATTCAAGATCTTTAAAATATTTATTTCCATATTTTTCTTTATAATTTTTGATAATAAAATCTATCATTACTTTACCATAACCTTTTCTTTGATATTCAGGTTTTACAGCTAGATTTTTTATTTCCAATACACCATTTTGTTCATCTGTTATAATACATTCTGCTTTTATTATTCCTTCATCATCTAATACATACATTATGCCTCTATCAATATATTTATCAATCATATTTTCTTGTTCATCTGCCAACAATAATAATGAAAGAAATTGTTTTTTGTTATCTTTAACTTCTTTTATTTCCATAAGAACTCCGATACTATAAATTTTTACTTTATTATATTAAGACAAAATGACCTTTAACAGTTGACATAAATAACTATTAAAGGTCATTTTTATATTTAAATTTACATTATAATTTTAACTGTGTTTTAATACGTTCTACAGCTTTTAATGTATTTTCACGGCTACCAAATGCAGTAAGACGGAAATAATTTTCGCCAGATGGGCCAAAACCAGAACCTGGAGTACCTACGATATTTGCTTCATGAAGAAGTTTATCGAAGAAATCCCAAGAAGTCATGCCTGCTGGAACTTTGAGCCATACATATGGGGAGTTTACACCACCGAAAACAGTAAGACCAAGGCTTGCTAAACCTTCACGGATAATTTTTGCATTTTCCATGTAGTAGCCAACCATTTCTTTTACTTGTTTTTGTCCTTCTTCAGTAAGTACAGCTTCTGCACCACGCTGAATAATATAAGGTGTACCATTGAATTTAGTTGTATGACGGCGATTCCAAAGAGGATTTAAAGCTTGTTCTTTACCATCTTTTGTATAACCTTTAACAGCTTTTGGTAATACAATATAACCGCAACGAGTACCAGTGAAACCTGCTGTTTTGGAGAAGGAACGGAATTCAATAGCTACTTCTTTTGCGCCTTCAATTTCATAAATTGTATGAGGTACATCTTCTTCTGTAATATAGTAAGAATATGCTGCATCATATAAAATGATAGATTTATTTTCTTTAGCATATTTAACCCATTTAGCTAATTCATCACGGGATAAAGTAGTACCAGTTGGGTTATTAGGGCTACATAAATAAATCATGTCTACATGCTGTTTTGGAAGTTCTGGAGTGAAGTTATTTTCAGCAGTACATGGCATATATACTACACCTTCAAAAGTTCCATCTTCTTTTACAAGACCTGTACGACCAGCCATGATATTTGTATCGAGATATACAGGATATACAGGGTCAGTAATAGCAATAGTATTATCTACGCCAAAAATTTCTTGGATATTACCGCAGTCAGATTTTGCACCATCGCTGACAAAAATTTCATCAGTTTCGATATCTACACCACGAGATTTATAAATTACATCACGAATTTTTTCACGTAAAAAAGCATAACCTTGTTCAGGGCCATAACCGCGGAAAGTTTCTTTATTAGCCATTTCATCAACAGCTTTATGCATAGCTTCGATACTAACTTGTGGTAATGGTAATGTAACGTCACCGATACCTAAGCTAATAACTTCAGCTTCTGGATTTTCAGCTTTGAATTTCTGCACACGATGTGCAATTTCAGCAAAAAGGTAACTACCTTGTAATTTTAGATAATTTTCATTAACTAATGCCATTTATAATCCTCCTAAATACTTTTATTTATCTCTAAATAAAATTCATTCTTATTTATTATACAGTATTTGACATATTTAAACAATGTATACTTGTTTAGTCAGTTTCATACAAATTTAAACAAACAAAAAAAGCTGTCTCTAATCTGAAATTAGAAACAGCTTTTATTTTTTATATTAGAGATTGCTTTTTGCAACTTCAACAAGTTTAGCAAATGCAGCTGCATCGTTGATAGCAACGTCAGCTAACATTTTACGGTTAACCTGAACACCTGCTTTTGTTAAACCGCAGATGAAACGGCTGTAGGACATACCGTTTGCACGAGTAGCAGCATTGATACGAGCGATCCAAAGTTTACGGAATTCACCTTTTTTCGCACGACGGTCTCTACGTGCATAGTAAAGAGCTTTCATAACGAGTTCGTTAGCTTTTTTGAACTGTTTGCTTCTAGCTCCTCTATAACCTTTAGCTAATTTTAAGATTTTTTTATGACGTGCATGAGCGGTTACGCCACTTTTTACTCTTGGCATTATTTACCCTCCTAAATTTCAACAATAAATGATTAATTAAGCGTATGGAAGCATTTTGCTTACACGTTTATGATCAGCAGCAGTGATAATAGCTGCTTTACGTAAATTACGTTTACGTTTTGGTGATTTCTTTTCTAAAATGTGGCTTTTGAAAGCTTTATTACGTTTGAATTCACCAGAACCAGTAGCTGTAAAACGTTTAGCTGCAGCTCTGCGAGTTTTAATTTTTGGCATTAGTGTTTCCTCCTTTAGTTTGCACTTTAGGTGCTAAAATCATAATCATATTTTTACCTTCAAGTTTAGGTTCGCGTTCAACAGTAACAGCATCTTGCATTGCTTCAGCGACCTTTAATAAAAGCTCTTTACCCATTTCTGGATGAGAAAGCTCACGGCCACGGAACATGATTGTAGCTTTTACTTTATTGCCTTCAGCAATAAAACGCATAGCATTTTTAACTTTGAAGTTAAAATCGTGTGTTTCAATACCAGGACGAAGTTTTACTTCTTTTACACTGATAACCTTCTGTTTTTTCTTCGCTTCTTTTTCACGTTTTTGTTGTTCATAGCGATATTTTCCGAAATCCATGATTCGGCAAACAGGTGGTTTTGCTTTTGGAGCAACTTCTACTAAGTCTAAATGAGCTTCTTCTGCTTTACGAAGAGCATCTCTTGTAGACATAATACCAAGCTGTTCTCCCTGAGCATCTGTCACACGAACTTCTCTAGCGCGGATTTCGCCATTAATTCTTAAAGTTTCTTTACTAATAGAAAACACCTCATTATTTATATATTATTTTTATTATATACACAAAAAAGAGGATGACGCACGTCACCCTCTGATATTACAAATTAAAATATACGTTAAACGTTTTTGTTTTAATTAGTAACCCTAGTGACTAGCACGCCATAAGGTGAGAAGTGGTGACTTCTTCTTGTGGAATACGTTGCATCTCAAATACAACATAACTTAATATATCACAAACTATATCCACTGTCAATAAGTTTTTTTATAAATACAACTCTTGTTTCTATTAATCAACATTTTATTTAACAGTAAATCAAGTTTTTCAAAATTCAAATACAACTATTGTTTCTATTAATCTTAGAGCTAAAACTTTAGAAGTAACACATGGAAAATATTCAAATACAACTCTTGTTTCTATTAATCGTAAATGGTTTTGCTTCTCCGTGGATTAGCTGGAAATTCAAATACAACTCTTGTTTCTATTAATCGTTGTTGTTAAATCAGCTTCTCAGATTGGTAAATCATTCAAATACAACTCTTGTTTCTATTAATCATAATCCAACCACTTATAGTCAGCACCATATGGAATTCAAATACAACTCTTGTTTCTATTAATCTTACTTCAGTTGTTGCATGGAGTAAAGAAAAATGGATATTCAAATACAACTCTTGTTTCTATTAATCATGGCTCATTCATCACCAGCACCTCCAATTCTTCTATTCAAATACAACTCTTGTTTCTATTAATCTACTTCTATGCTTCCAGTAAAAAAAAGATGTAGTGAATTCAAATACAACTCTTGTTTCTATTAATCAAATGTCATGATACTAAAACAAGCGCTCGGCGACGCATTCAAATACAACTCTTGTTTCTATTAATCACCATCTTATTTTTTCTCAATCTCTTGCATTCACTATTCAAATACAACTCTTGTTTCTATTAATCACATTGTATTAACTGTAAATATAAATTCGTTAAGCCATTCAAATACAACTCTTGTTTCTATTAATCGCCCAAGAAGACATTGATTTTAGCAATTTAACCAATTCAAATACAACTCTTGTTTCTATTAATCTAAAATCCCTCTAGCATATTTCATGAAAGCCACATCTTATTCAAATACAACTCTTGTTTCTATTAATCTCACATAGTTGTTTATAATAATCTTCAGCATCCGATTCAAATACAACTCTTGTTTCTATTAATCTGCATAAATTTCTGCTTCTGCTTGTGTACAAAAATAATTCAAATACAACTCTTGTTTCTATTAATCAAATATGGCAAAAGAACTATGTATGTTGGCTCGTAAATTCAAATACAACTCTTGTTTCTATTAATCACAAAAAAATAATCTATTTATAATTGATAAAATATTATTCAAATACAACTATTGTTTCTATTAATCTAAAATTAATGAAAATATTTTTGATAAGACATGTAAATTCAAATACAACTCTTGTTTCTATTAATCTAATTAAATTACCATCTCTATCGTAAATGCGACCTGAATTCAAATACAACTCTTGTTTCTATTAATCCCCAATGATTTTGAATTAATCGCTCTTTTACATACATTCAAATACAACTCTTGTTTCTATTAATCTTCTGTAACGACTACAAATATAATCTATAAAGTCTTTATTCAAATACAACTCTTGTTTCTATTAATCTAGACAGCAGGTTCGACAGCTGGTATTGAATGACTAATTCAAATACAACTCTTGTTTCTATTAATCAACATTACTCAACAAATGTTGCAAACCTGTTTACGCATTCAAATACAACTCTTGTTTCTATTAATCAGCATATGAAGAGGCTAAAAATGAAATATTGAAGGAATTCAAATACAACTCTTGTTTCTATTAATCTTTAGTTTCATGCAAGGCAACCAAGTGATTTATTTATTCAAATACAACTCTTGTTTCTATTAATCCAAACAGCTCTGATGCAACAGAGGGAAATGATAATATTCAAATACAACTCTTGTTTCTATTAATCATGGGAAGTTATAGAATATCCTGCTATAGCTACCCAATTCAAATACAACTCTTGTTTCTATTAATCCAAGACTAAATTTAGCTTAAAAGACGGCTTAAGCATATTCAAATACAACTCTTGTTTCTATTAATCTACAGGTCTTAGCTATGGATTAGTTAAAGCATGGCAATTCAAATACAACTCTTGTTTCTATTAATCCCTATATTTATTAATATTTCTTTTTTTATTATAGTCTCTAAAATCTTGCTATTCAAGGATATAAAAAAATTTTACCAGCTGATTTTGATTTTTATTAGTTATATAAAAAAATAGCCTATAAAGCTTATATTTCTTAGCTTTATAGGCTATTTAGTAAAAATTCACTTGGTAATTTTTATTTAAGCTTGTAATGCTCCTACAAGTTCATTTACATCTTCAATATTATGTTTTTGCATATATTCAGCGATACCATCTGCAATTACTTTTAATGCTGATGGATCAATGAAGTTATGTGCTCCCACTGCGACTGCTGTTGCACCTGCAAGCAAAAATTCAATAGCATCTTCTGCACTTGCAATACCGCCCATACCAATAATTGGAATGTTTACAGCTTTTGCTACTTGCCATACCATACGAAGTGCTACAGGTTTTACAGCAGGGCCAGAAAGACCACCTGTGATATTGCCAAGTAATGGTTTTCTTGTATTGATATCTATTGCCATACCAGTCAATGTATTAATCATGGAAATAGCATCTGCACCAGCTTCTTCTACTGCTTTTGCCATCTGCACAATATCTGTTACATTTGGGGAAAGTTTTACAATTACAGTTTTTTTAGTATGAGTCTTTACTGCATGAGTTACAGCAGCTGCTGCTTTTGGATCTGTACCAAAAACGATACCGCCTTCTTTTACATTTGGACAAGAAATATTTACTTCTACAGCATCTACGCCATCAATATCTAAACGCCATGCCATTTCAGCATATTCTTCTACAGAACCTGCGGAAATATTTACGATAACAGCAGTATTATATTTTTTAATTTTTGGTAAGATATCATAAATAAAAGCATCTACCCCTGGATTTTCAAGACCGATACAGTTGAGCATACCAGAAGGAGTTTCTGCAATTCTAACGCCTGGATTACCAGCACGAGGTTTTGGTGTAACGCCTTTAGTAACGATTGCACCGATTTCATTTACATCAAGGAAATCTTCATATTCTCTACCAAATCCGAATGTTCCTGAAGCTCCCATTACAGGATTTTTTAATTCAAGATTACCAATCTTTACAGATAAATTCATTAAAATACCTCCTTAGCTTCAAAAACTGGGCCTTCTGTGCAAACTTTACGACGTTTTTTAGTGAGTTTACCTTCAAAAGTACAACCAAGACATACGCCAATACCGCAAGCCATGCGTTTTTCTAATGATACTTGGCAATCAATATCATGTTCATAAGCGAGTTTTGCTACGCCTTCCATCATGATATTTGGACCACAAGTATAAATAGTGTCAATATTATTTTCTTTTAAGATTTCAGGCATTAATTGGATAGTAAAACCTTTAAATCCTACAGAGCCATCATCTGTTGTGATATAGATTTTATCAGCATATTCTTTTAAATATTCTTCCCAGAATACTTCATCTTTATTTTTACCACCGATAAGTAAAATAGGTTTTTGGTCTTTGAGCAAGCGAGATAAATAGATAAGTGGAGCAATACCTACACCACCGCCTACAAGCAATGGACGACCTTCTTTTAATTTGAAGCCATTACCGATAGGGCCTAAAATACTAAATTCTTCGCCTTCTTTTAATCTAGAATATTCAGCTGTGCCTTTACCAACAATACGATAAATTAATGTGATTGTACCTTCGTTTTTATCTACATCTGCAATACTGAATGGACGACGCAAAAAGTTTTCACTATGCAAAGTCTTCACATGAACAAACTGACCAGGTTCAGCAAGATTTGCAATTTCTGGAGCTTGGATAACCATGTGTTTTACATTTTCATTTACTGCTTTGTTGAGCAAAATTGTTCCTGTTACTACAAGCTTTTTCAAAAGAAACCCTCCTACTTTTTACACATTATACTTTATAATCATAATACTATATAACTAATTTTTTCGCAAAATTTCTCAGCTAAAAATAATTTTATTTTCATTAGTCTATTTTAAATTTATTTTACTTTTTCCAATTTAATTTTTCTAAAATTTGCTTTGTATGTGTTGTTATATATACACCTAATAAAATAACTACTGCGCCTAAACATTCTTCCATAGTAATTATTTCATTTAATGTTATTGAAGCTGTAACAATCCCCACAATAGGCATGATATTTAAAAATATAGAAGCTGTACTTGCACCTACATTTTTTACACCAATATTCCAAAATATCATTGCTCCTACACCACCGAGCCATACAATATATGCAAATGAAGCCATAGCTTTCATAGATAAATCTGGTATAAATAAACCACAAGTAAAATGACCATAGATTGCAATAAAAATCGCCCCAAATACTCCTGCCCATGCTGTAACAGATAATACAGACATTTTTTTCATCACACGAATACTGATTAAACAATAAATTGCCCAACTTAATTGAGCTACAAAAAATAATATATCTCCCAAATTAAATGAAATATGTAAAATAATATCTAAATTTCCATTGCTGATTAAATACAATGTTCCTGATATCGAAATTATAATTCCAATCCATTGCAATAAAGCCAATCTTTCACGCAAAAATACAAAAGCTAATAAAGATGTAACAGCTGGCGTCATAGCAGCAATCAAAGTGGCATTAGCTACTGTAGAATATTGTAGCCCTGTAAATTGTGAACCATTATTCAAACTAACGCCTGTTATCCCCATAATTATAAGTGGCAACCAACAACTTTTGGGAGGTATAAAATCTTTTTTATGTGTAATTTTCATCAATAAAAATAAAGTAGCACTAAGTAGTAAATATCGGAAAGATACTAAAGTAGGTGGGTTCATCTCCGCTACAATGAATTTCACCACTACAGGCTGAAAACCCCATAAAATTCCAGCCAAAGACAACAATACATAAGCTTTATTTTTCAAAATAACATCTCCATTTAACTAAAACCTAAGTCATCATTATAACATATCCCTATAACGAGATTAAACATAAAATATATTCTAATACTTGCCACTATGCTATAATAAATTATTATCACTTTTCTTTTATGGACAAAGAAAAGTAACAAAAGAAATCCACCGCAGATAAAATTTTAACTTTGAAAATAATATGTACTATTTATTGCTTAAATTATAAATCTTATCTGTGGAATTTTTAACGTAATTTTTATTATTTTTAGCATTTTAAAAATATGTTATGCTATTTGTTATAGTTTATTTTTTATATAAAGGAAAAATGTATTTTATAATTCTTAGGAGGGATAATTTTTTTATGTATGATTTGGCTTTAAAAAATGGTTTTATTGTTAATGAAAATGAAATCTATCTAGGAAATATTTATATACAAGATGAAAAGATTGTTGAAATTTCTTTAGCGGATAAGCCTGCCACTGAGGTTTATGATGTTTCTGGTAAGTATCTTTTACCTGGCTGTATTGATACGCATTGTCATTTTCGTGACCCTGGAGCTACTGCTAAGGAAGATTTTACAACTGGCACACAAGCTGCTATTGCCGGTGGTGTAACTACTGTATTTGATATGCCCAATACAAATCCTTCTGTTTTAAATGAGCAAGATTTATTACAAAAAGCAAATTATTTTGCTCCTAAAGCTTTTGCTGATTATGGTATTTGGGGTCTTTCTTTAGGTGAAATCAACCTTGGCGATTTACCTAGACTTTGTGAAACTGGTGCTAGTGCTGTAAAATTCTTCTGGGGATATGCTATAAATGCCAAAACAAAAGCTTTAATTTATAATTACAATCCTAAAGATGAAGATATTATCCCACCTCTTGGCGACGGTGAAGTCTATGAAATTTTTGAACAAATGGCAAAAACAGGAAAAATAATCGCCATTCATGCTGAAAATATTGAATTAATTCAAACTTTAACTAAACGCTTGCAACAATCTGGTAAAAAAGATTACGAAGCTTTAATCCAATCTCGACCAGCTCTAGCAGAAGCTTTGACTATCCAAACAGCTAGTCTACTTGCCAAAGCCACTGGTGCTAGACTTCATATTCTTCATTTGACTTCTAAAATGGGAATGGAAGCAGTCGCTCAAGCAAAGGCTAATGGTGTAAATATAACTGCTGAAACTTGCCCACAATATCTATTTTTATCTGCTAAAGATTATGATAGTGTAGGGCCAATGATGAAAGTATATCCTGTCATCAAACATGAAGAAGATAGACTTGCACTTTGGCAAGGATTGAAAAATGGCACTATAGATTTTATCGCTTCTGACCATGCACCACATATCATCAGTGAAAAACAAGGTGATTTATTCTCCATTCCTGCTGGCATGTGCGGTGTAGAAACTATGCTTCCATTAATGCTCAATGAAGTAAATAATGGTCATATCACTTTACCTTTCTTAGTGAAAGTCATGGCTAAAAATGTAGCTGATATCTATAATTTACCAAATAAAGGTAATTTAGAGATTGGTAAAGATGCCGATATTGTAGTTGTTGATATGAATAAAGTCGATACTATTGAAAATGAAAAACTTCACAGCAAACAACCGCTAACTGCTTTTGCTGGTAGAAAAATCAAAGGTTGGCCTATCAAAACATTTTTACGTGGTCAATTAGTTGTAGATAATAATAAAATCTGCCAAGATAAAGCTTGTGGTAAATGGATAAAATAATTAAATTTTAAATAAAAAAGCTCTTAATAGTAAAAACTGCACCCCAAAAAATTTTGGAGATGCAGTTTTTTACTAAATACTCAAATACAACTCATTTTCACTCATGGATAACTTATTATAAACATGGTAATATTACACAACTGCTTCATAAAAATCATAAATACATTTCTCTTTCAAACAAAAAATTATTAAATATAAACATTACTAAAAAAAGTAAATTATCTATGAAAAAACACAAATTTAAAAAAACCGTCTTAATAAAATTATTAATTTAATTGATAATCGTAATTATATTGTTATAATTAAGGTAAAAAACTTTATAAATGAGGTTGTAATATGTTATTAAAAATAGAAAATTTAGGAATGGTAGATAGAGCCAATATAGAAGTAAATGGGATAACAATAATAGCTGGAGATAACAATACGGGAAAATCTACTATAGGTAAAGCTTTATTTGCAATATTTAATGCTTTATGTAATAGTGAAGAAAAAATTAAAGATTTGCGTAAACAGGAATTAAATAAAAATATTAAACGAATATGCATGGATTATTTTGATAAAGAAGATTTACCTATTAATTTATTTGAAATGACCAGACGTTTACCAAGAAATTTATCAAATCTATTAACAGAGCATAAAAATATTGATATAGAAGATAAAATACAATCGATAATAAATCATTATCAAATAGAAATTACAGAAGAAAGTTTAAAAGATTTACAAATTAAAATAAAAAATTCTGTTGATAAAATAATGAATGTATCAGAAACAGATTTACAAAAAGAATTTTTACAAAGATATTTTTTAGAAGTATTTAATGAACAAATTAATTCTTTATCTAATGTAAATTCTATAATGGATATTGTATTAACTATTAAAGATAGAGATATAAAAATTAAATTTAGTAATGATAGATGTATAAAACTAGAAGTACCGTATAAAATATTACATGAAGCTTTTTATATAGATGATCCGTTTATTATAAATTCATTGAATACAAAATCACTATCAATACCATTTTATAGAGGAAGATATTTTTCAGTAGAACAAAGACATTTGATTGATAGTATAGAAAAATATGATAGATTAAAAAATGAAAATGTATTTGCTTCATTATTTGCTGAAAAATCATTAGAAGAAATATATGCTATATTAAATGATGTAGTTGAAGGAAATATTTTATTTCAGGATAATAATATTAGTTTGCAAAGTAAAAAATTCAATAAACCTATTAATATAAATAATTTATCTACTGGTTTAAAAGCTTTTGTTATATTAAAGATATTATTAGAACGAAACATTTTAAAAGAAAAAGATGTACTTATATTAGATGAACCAGAAATTCATCTTCATCCTAAATGGCAAATGCAATATGCACAAATCATTGTATTGTTGCAGAAATTTTTTGATTTAAGTATTATTGTAACAACACATAGTGCAGATTTTTTAGCTGCTATTGAATATTATGCTAAAAAACATAAAAATATTGATAAATGTAAATTTTATTTAGCTAAAAATGAAGATAATTTTAATACTTTTGTTGATGTAACAAATAAAACAGAAGAAATTTATAAACAAATGTTTATACCAAAATTTCATTTAGATGAACTTAATTATGAATTGGAAGAAAATGAAGATGAATAATTATCAAAAGTTTATTTTATTATTACAGAATTATCTTAAAGAAAATTTAGCTATTAGTGATGATAATATAGAAGAACTTTCAAAGCGTTTTTTGTCTGATATGAAAAATGCTTCATTAAACGATAATAACAATTATTATTTATATGATGGGGATAAAAAATTAAATGTTATAAAAATGGATGATTTTACAGATTTTTATTGTAAAATAAAGAGTAATACTACTAAAAAAGAAAATAATATAAACGCAGTAGATGCATTTCTTATTAATAAAGATAATATATGGTTTTTGATTGAATTTAAAGATACAAAAATAAAATCGGATAGTTCAAAGGTTAAACACAATATTATTCGAAAAGCGTATGGAAATTGGTATATGTTATTGGATATCTTATATAATATGAAAAATAAAAATTTGGTGTATAACTTTGATTATAAAAATCCAACTAAATTTGCTAAAAATAATGTAGTATATATATTAGTTTGTTCAGGAGAAAATAATCCGCAAATACAAAAATTTATAAGTGATGCCAAAAGTGAAAAAAGGCATTATACTCCACCATTTATGAATAAATTAAAATGGTATCTATTTAAAGACGCTTATGTTTATACAGAACTATATTTTGAAAAAGAATTTGTAAATAAATTTAAATATGAATAAATATCTTTATTTTTTGAACTGCACTCCAAAAATTAGACAAAAATATTTTTGGGAGTGCAGTTTTTTACTAAATATTTAAATGAAACTTCTTCATAAATATAATAAAAGAAATAATAATAAATCATTCTACATTTAGAATAAAAATTATAGTATACGAAATTATTAAAAAAGAAGATATTTTCCAAAAAGTAATTGCTTAAATAATACCATAATAAAAACCAAATTATTCTATTAAAATTTTTATAAAATCTTATGATAAAAAATAAACAAAAAGACTTAGTCCTATAAAATATAGAACTAAGTCTTTTTAGCAAATTAATATTTCTATGGTAAAAACTATTAAGAGCTTTTATTTTTATTAATTACTGAGCTTTTGTTTTAATTTCTTCAAGAAGATTGTTGATAAATTCATCAGTATCCATAGTAACAGTATCTTTTTCACGACGTTTACGAACAGAAATATTTTTATTTTCTAATTCGGATTCACCTACGATAATGCTGTATGGAACTTTTTTAACTTGAGCTTCACGGATTTTGTAACCGATTTTTTCATTGCGGTCATCAACTTCTACACGAATGCCGAGGTCAAACATTTTGCGTTTGATTTCATAAGCATAATCAACATATTTATCGCTGATAGGTAAGATTTTAACCTGTACAGGAGCGAGCCATACTGGGAATGCACCAGCATAGTTTTCAATCAAGATACCAATGAAACGTTCGATACTTCCGTATACTACACGGTGAATCATTACTGGACGATGTTTCTGACCATCTTCACCGATATAAGTGAGGTCGAATTTTTCAGGCATTAACATGTCAAGCTGAATTGTACCACACTGCCAAGTACGACCGATAGAATCAGTTAAATGGAAGTCGATTTTTGGACCATAGAAAGCGCCATCGCCTTCGTTGATAACGTATTTAAGACCACGATGTTCAAGTGCATTTCTAAGTGCATTAGTTGCAGTTTCCCAAACTTCATCAGAACCCATGGAGTCTTCAGGACGTGTGCTGAGTTCTGCATGATAAGTTAAACCAAATGTGCTATAAACTTTATCAAATAAGTCAATAACTCTTTGGATTTCATCTTCAATTTGGCTAGGTAACATAAAGATATGAGCATCATCTTGAGTGAAGTTACGTACACGCATTAAACCATGTAATGCACCGGATAATTCATGACGATGTACAAGACCAAGTTCACCAAGGCGAAGTGGTAAATCACGATAGCTGTGTTGCTGTGTTAAATAAACAAGCATACCACCTGGGCAGTTCATTGGTTTAATTGCATAATCTTCACCATCAATTTTTGTGAAGTACATATTTTCTTTATAATGATCCCAGTGACCAGAAGTTTTATATAAATCAACATTTGCTAATACTGGAGTATATACATGGTCATATCCCATGCTCACTTCTTTATCTACAATATAGCGTTCAATTTCACGTCTGATTGTAGCGCCATTTGGTAACCATAAAGGTAATCCAGCACCAACAAGTTGGCTATTAGTAAATAATTCTAAATCTTTACCTATTTTGCGATGATCTCTTTCACGACGTTCTTCAAGCATTTGTAAATGCGCTTTTAAATCCTTTTTATCAGATACCCCAATGAATTCCCATGGCTGGGAGTTGAAAGCTGAAGGAGCCTGCATTCCTGCCCTGATTAAATTTTTTATTTTATCTGTACTAACTTTCTCATCAGTAAAACTTCTAACGCTCTTTCTTTTAAATATCATGTTCACTGTATCACCTTACTCATTAATTCACCCATTTCATCATTTTTAAAAGGATAATTTTTACTGTCCATCAGCATATGAATCTGATCTGCATAATTTATAGTAATATCCTCATCAGCCAGTATATAATCTCCACCTCTGGTAATTGAAACTACAATACATCCTTTAGGAAAAGGAATATCCTTAATTGGCTTACCTGTATACTTCCAGCCAGAAGGAACAACATATTCCGATAAAATATGCTTTGAATGGTCTTTTATAAAATCATGATTATTTTTAGCCAGTAATCTTTCAAATAAAGACTCATAAATCGGACGGTTATTCAGCAGCATAGGAACAGCATATGCAATAATAGCTACAATCAGCATAGCTACCAGAGATTCTGTTGATCCGCACATTTCAGAAAGCAAAACAACCCCTGTAATCGGAGACCTTACGGTAGCTGCAAAAAATCCGGCCATTGAAATAACAATAAACTTGTATATCAAATAACTTTCAAGACCAAAAATAGGAATTACAACAGAACCAAAAATAGCTCCAATAAATGCCCCTAAAACCAGTAGAGGCAAAAATATTCCTCCAGGAGTTCCTGCTGAAAAAGACACCACTGAAAAGAGATATTTGGCTACAAGTAAAAATATCAAAATACCTAATGACGGAATAGCTACATCAAGCATATCCAGCATGAAATGTCCTCCGTCAAGAATTTCAGGAATAAATAGTGCTACAACACCAGATATTAAAAATACACATATGAATTTAATTTCAAGTGGAATATTAGACATTTTAGCCAATCTGTCATTTGCCCTAATCAT
>OGLM01002751.1_pt1 | contig 15490 bp, 10 predicted proteins | sample 1572531 | NCBI WGS metagenome assembly OGLM01 (sample SAMEA2581909, study PRJEB24529) | metagenome | biome: Human gut stool | place: China | collected 2011 | reverse complement strand
TTTCTTTATTCTTCCTTAATCTTCCAATCGCTGATAGTGCGCTGGGTGCTGTCAATTAGATTTCTATGAGTATAGAATTAAAGTGTTAAAACTAAGTTAAAATAGCGTTTATTTCGCTACGAACGATAAAAAATGGTTTCGTAGCGAAATAAACGCTATTTTCTTTCGCTATTTCCAAAATAAGTCGTATATTTGCAGCGAACCAATTGGGTATGATTATGTGTGAAATAATAGGTAGAAAAAAGGAAATAGCAGAACTGAAGCGTTGCTACGAAAGTGGTAGGGCTGAGTTTGTGGCTGTGTATGGTCGTCGCCGTGTTGGTAAAACATTCTTGATTGATGAGGTGTTTCACGATGATATGGTGTTTCATCATACAGGATTGTCGCCTTACGACCGTCGTCGGAAGGTAACCTTGAAAGACCAGTTGCAGAATTTCTATTTCTCGCTTCTTCGTCATGGTATGGAGGATATTGCACAACCTAAGTCGTGGATGGAGGCTTTCTTTTTGCTGGAACGTTTTTTGGAAACTTGCGATAATGGGTCCCGACAGGTGGTGTTTATTGATGAATTGCCATGGATGGATACGGCACGTTCTGGTTTTCTTACGGCATTAGAGGCATTCTGGAATGGTTGGGGCAATATGCGCCACAATCTGTTGCTCGTAGTCTGTGGTTCTGCCACCTCCTGGATGCTTGATAATCTAATCAATAATAAAGGAGGATTATATGGCCGTTTGACAGGCGAAATCAAACTGTCGCCGTTTTCATTGAAAGAATGCGAGGAGTTTTATCAGAGTCGTGGCATCAGAATGTCCCGTTATAATATTACGCAGGCTTATATGATTATGGGCGGAATTCCTTTCTATATGAATTTCTTTAATCCTTCCTGTAGTCTGGCTCAGAACATAGATGCCTTGTTCTTTGTCCGCAATGCGAAGTTAGGGGATGAGTTTGACAGGCTTTTCAATTCTGTGTTTGATCATGCCGAAGACTGTATGAAGATTATCCGCTTTTTGGGTACCAGGCATGCTGGTTTCACTCGTAAGGAGATAGCAGAACATACCGGTATGAATCCGAATGGTGATTTTACCAAGATGCTGAAAGCCTTGATGGGCAGTGATTTTGTGGTGAAATATACTCCTTTCGGTTTCAGTCAGCGAGAGGAGTATTATAAGCTTATTGATTCCTTTTGCTGGTTCTGGCTTCATTTTAAGGAGAAGAAGGCTGTAAATCAAACTGATTACTGGCAGCAGCATTTGAAGGAAAGCGATGTTGCCTCATGGCGTGGCATTGCTTTCGAGGAGGTTTGTTTGCAGCATATTTCACAGATAAAATATGCTCTTCATATAGGTGCAGTATCTTCGCAGGAATCTTCGCTTATAGTGAAAGGAAGCGAGGAGGCTGATGGCATGCAGATTGACTTGCTGATAGACAGGGCTGATGATGTGGTGAATGTTTGTGAGATGAAATTTTATAAGGCTCCTTATGCCGTTACCAAGGGCTATGCTCAGGTGCTGAATAGCCGTTTGCAGGCTTTGGAAGAAAAGAACCCTACCAAGACATTCCTCCTTACGTATGTGGGAAATTCAGAACTGGTGAGTAATGAATACTCCGATATATTCAGGGCTTCAGTAACTCTGGATGATTTGTTTATTTGATGAATGGTATTTTAGAGAGTAAAAATGATAAAAATGAAGAGAAGAGAATTCGTGTTGTTGAGATATTCCGTGTTCTTCACCTTATTATATATATTAGTAGGGTGTACCGAAAATCGGGTACAAATGCAGAGATTACAGGTTATAGACAGCTTGATGGAAGCACATCCTCAAGCAGCCTATGATAGTTTGTGCCGTTTTGATTCATTGGAGGTACCGGACGCTTCTCGCAAGGTAGCGATGAAATGCCGAATGCTGATGGCGAAGGCACAGAACAAACTTTACTTGCAGTTGTCTGCCGACACCAAATTTCAAGAGGTGGTGGATTATTATGATAGTTGGGGTACTGATAATGAGAAAATGCAAGCTTATTATCTGATGGGTTGCGTATTTCGTGACCAAAAGGATGCGCCAAAGGCAATGATGAGCTATAAAAAAGCTATAGAGTGTGCTGATACCCTGCGTAAAGAGTGTGACTATAAGGTGCTTTTTGGTATTTATGGACAGATGGCTGATATTTATCGTTATCAATATTTGCATAAGCAATCAATTGAATGTTATAAAAAATATAGTTATTATGCTGCAAAAGCCAACAATATGGCAAGTTATATCCAAGGCTTTGAGCTGATTGCTAGTGAATATTATGCATTGGGCGATACATTGAAGGCTGTGGAACAAATAAAGAAAGGCTATTGGCAGTATAAAGCACATGGTATGCGCCAAGATGCAGCTCAGATGCTTCCTACGCTTATTTATGTTTGTTTGCAACGTGCTCAGTATCAGCAAGCGCATTACTATATGGATATTTATGAGAAAGAATCTGGATTATTTGATAAAAATAACAATATACTTACAGGGCGCGAGCATTATTATAAGGCAAAGGGAATGTATTTCTTAGGAATCAATCGTATAGACTCTGCCGAGTATTACTATCGCAAGTTAGGACGATACGGTTTCCGATATGAGACAGCTCAAGGGTTATTGTCTGTTTATAGAAAGCATCTGAATGGTGATTCTATACGGAAATATTCTATTTCTTGTGAACAAGAAATGGATAAAATCTTGAATGAAACACAGGCAAATGCAGTTATTCAAGCATCTTCTCTATATAATTATACAAGATTGCAGGAAGAGATAGATGAAGAGAGATTAAATAAAGAGCAAAATAAATATCTGCTAATATTCGTTTGCTTTGTCGCATTGGGTTGTTTTGGCTATTTTGTTAGGCTGTATAAGAAAATGCAGAGTCGAATGTCCCAAAAAATAGCGAGCGTAAATAAAAAATTAGAGAAAACTTGTGAGGAATTAGACTTATTACAAGAAGATAAAGAGATTTTTATCCAGAAAAAACAGAATGAGATAATTGCGTTGCAATGTTCTCTTCGTGAGTACAGGGAAAAATATGATAAATTCAACTTGTTAGACAAGGAAAAGAAGTTGATGGAAAGTGATATTGTTGTAAAGTTTATCGAAATGTCGACGCCAAAGAGAAATCGTTTCAATCCAAGTGAAAAGGATTGGCTAGACTTATATAAGGAATTTCAGCAATATAAACCTCTTATTTCTGAAAAAATTCGTAAAGGGAAATTGAGTCCTCAAGAGTTACAAGTTTGTATATTAACATACCTCGGTATGGATAATACAGCTATTGCATTTCTTGTAAATACAACTAGCAAGACTATAAGTAATGCAAAACAAAAGATTAACAGGAAGCTGTTTGAAGAAAAAAGTGCATCTACTTTATTCGATAATTTACTAAAAGTATAAGTCTTATCCACCATAAATGCGCTTGGTGTATTTGTGGTGGATAATTCTTTTAATTCGCATGTTTACAATATGTTATGCTGTTGTAAAATGAAAACGGTGGCTTTATGGTGGATGATTTTATAAGCTAAAATTTTGTGTTTCGCATTTCTATTCATAACTTTGCAGCCTAACCAAAATAATAAGGAAAGTATGAACAGAAAAATTATCCTAATACTTGCGTTGGTCTTGGTATTCCCTTGTTGTCAAATGGCAGCACAGGTGCAAATGGTAGTTATGGGGGGGCAATATAACGATCCTCATAATGAGAATAAACCAACTCATCGTGTTCCGCCAGCCCCCATCTATGTTAATCAAGAAGGTCGCTGTTTGGCTTTTGACTCAAGCCTTGTGGGTGAGACTATAAAAGTAGTTAGTGATGAAACACTTTTATATACTACTGTAATAGGTGAGGATGGGAAGATAGAAATTCCCGAATATATTTTTGGAGAAGTTGAACTACGGCTTGTCCGAGGAAGTTTGATTTATCATGTTATGATAACGTTATAAAAAAGATTTATTATGAAGACCAAGTGTAATACTATATTAGTGTCAGGTGGGGCTGGCTTTGTTGGTTCTCATCTTTGTTCCCGTCTTTTACAAGATGGGTATAGTGTGCTATGTCTCGATAATCTTTATACAGGAAGCTTAGAGAATATATCTGCATTTAAAAATATGGATAGATTTGAATTCCTGTCTATAGATATTGTAGATAAACATGCTTTGGAGAGTCTGAAAGACTGCCACATTGATGCTATATATCATTTGGCTTGTCCTGCTTCTCCGATTCATTATCAAAAAGATTCAATCTATACGACTCTGGTGTCTGTCGAAGGAACTCTGAATATGCTTGAACTAGCTAGACATAATGGGTGCCCAATACTATATTCTTCGACAAGTGAGGTTTATGGTAACCCTGAAGTGCATCCTCAAAGTGAGAGTTATCTCGGTAATGTGAATGCAATAGGTCCTCGTGCATGTTATGACGAGGGCAAGCGCTGTGCGGAAAGCCTTTGCACGGATTTTCATCGCCAATATGGAGTGGATGTCAGAATCATTCGCATCTTCAATACTTATGGCCCCAAAATGGCAATAGATGATGGGAGAGTTATCTCAAACTTCATTGTTCAGGCTTTGCAAGGAAAGGATATAACGGTGAATGGGAATGGCAACCAAACTCGCTCCTTCATGTATATTGATGACTTATTGGAGGGAATGGTAAGGGTGATGGCTAGTAAATATCATAGCCCAATCAATCTTGGCAATCCAGAGGAAGTATCTGTCTTGGACTTGGCTCATAAGGTATTGGAATTGACAAAGTCAAGTTCTGAAATTAAATTTCAAACCTTGCCGCAAGATGACCCATGTCGCCGTTGTCCTGACATATCTTTGGCAAGAAAGAACTTGGATGGTTGGAAACCAAAAGTCTCTTTGGAGAAAGGCTTGTTGAAGACAATAGATTATTTCTCTCAAAAAATATGATGTTACATATTACTCTACATTAAAATCGACCAAAAGATGGAACAAAACATAAGTATCATCATGCCGATATACAACCAGGCTTCTTTCGTTAGAGGAGCACTTGCTAGCTTGGAACGACAAACTTTCAAGCATTGGGAGTTGCTCATTATAGACGATGGCTCTACTGATGGGGTAAACGGCAAGATAACAGATTACTTAAATAAAGATTCTCGTATCCGCTATGTTCGTAATGAGCATAATGAGGGCTTGGGCTATAGTCTGAACCTTGGTATGCAGCTTGCTTCATACCCTATTGTTTCCTATCTGCCAGCAGATGATATTTATTATGGTTCACATCTGGAAACCATGCTCAAGACACTGGTTGAGAATGATGCCCAGGTTGTGGTGTCGGGTATGCTATATAATGAAGACAATGTTGGAGGTGAAGGTAAGTCAACCTATACCTTGGGGACAATTCCTGGGAAATGGCTTCAGCTAGTACAGGTGATGCATAGACGTACAAATCTACGTTGGCTCCAAAGAAAGGAACTTGCAACGGACGACCTAGGTAGAATGTTCTGGAACCAATTGTTGCAGACTTTCCCAAAGGTTGCTTATACGAATAAGATTACTTGTGAGTGGACTTCACATCTCTTTCAACGCCATCGTGTCATGAACGACAGAGAATTTGGTGGTATTTATATGTACAAGACCTATTACCACGTAAAGGAAGCCATCCATTATCAGTCTTCTTTTGGCAATTATATTGATGAGATTACCCATTATCAGGCATTCCGAAATTTGCCACATCGAGAAGATGGACTTAAAATATTGTTGGTAGGGGAACTCTCATATAATCCTGAGAGAATCGTGTCTCTTGAAAAGCGTGGACACAAACTTTATGGTCTCTGGATAGACAATCCTTTTAATTTCAATAGTAATGGTAACTTCCCATTTGGACATGTGGAAGATATTCCTCTCCAAGGATGGGAAGAGAAAATAAAGGAGATAAAGCCAGACATCATTTGTGGTATGACCAACTTTAAGGGTTTGGAATTGTCATGGAGAGTCTTTAAGAAGGTAAAGGACATCCCTTTTGTCTGGCATTTTAAGGAAGGTCCTTTCTATTGTAGGTCTTATGGCGCATGGGAAAAGTTGATAGAACTTTATGAGCATGCCGATGGTGCCATTTATATCAATGAGACTGCCAGAGACTGGTATCATCTCTACATGGAAAAGCCAAATGCCAACACTTTGGTGCTAGATGCCGACCTGCCACCAGAAGAGTGGTTCAAGGGAGAACGTTCCCCACTGCTCTCTGCTAAGGATGGAGAGATGCATACCGTGATAGCTGGTAGACTGCTAGGAATCAGTGTGAATGACATAGAGCAGATGGCAGAGATTCATATACATTTGCATGTTTACGGTGATATATTCCAAGACCAGTCTCGAATGCTGATAGATGAGGCTATGGCTGTGGCTCCAGACTATATTCACCTTCATCCTAATTGTCCATCAGAGAAATGGGTTAGTGAGTTGTCGCAATATGATGCAGGATGGTTGCATTATTATAAGAGCAATAATCACGGTGACTTGCTGCGTGCCAACTGGATAGATTTTAACTCACCTGCGAGATTGTCAACCTATGCGGCAGCTGGGCTCCCGATGATTATGCATGACAATTCGGGAAATGTTGTTCATCACCAGCAATATCTTGAAAAGATGAACATGGCTTTGCCTATATCCTCCATCAAGCAATTAAAGGAGTATTTTGACAACAAACCTCTGATGGAGAAGAAACGTGAGGATGTTTGGCGCAATAGGATGGAATTCTGTTTCGACAAGCATGTAGAAGAGTTGGAAGAGTTTTTCCATCGGGTTATTAATAGCAAGAAAGCTTGCATAAAATAAAATCTAGCTTATGAAGATTAGTAAATATACGACTCGTTTGTCTGTATCCGATAAATCGTGGTTGCTCTATAATGCTGTGACAGATAGGTTTGTACTGTATAGCAAGGAACTTGATTTTGGTAAGCAAACAGATTTGGATGTCTTGAAAAAGGAATCGGAACAGTTTTATGAGCAGTTGGAAAAAGGAGGCTTCGTTATTCCTAATGATAAGGACGAGACGGAGGAGGTTGTGAAGAAGGGACTGGAGAATTGCAAGAATGATAAGGAATACTACTTAATCATCAATCCTACACTGAATTGTAATTTCCGTTGTTGGTATTGCTATGAGAATCATTCGGGCAGAAAGAAAATGCGGCCCGAAACAGTGGAGAGTGTTAAACGGATGATAGATAGGCTGTGTGATACCGAGCATATAGAATTTCTTCACCTTTCTTTCTTCGGTGGTGAGCCTTTGCTGTATTATATAGATACGGTAAAACCAATCATCGGGCATGTGGAGAACTTGAAAAAAGAGCGTGGGCTAGGATATTCAATACATTTCACAACCAATGGCTACTTGATAACAAACCAATTGATAGAGGACTTGAAGAAGGTGCATGCCAATGTCTCTTTCCAAATCACGCTTGATGGAAGCAAGGAAGAACATGACAAGGTGAGAAGGTCTGCTTCAGGAAGTGGCTCGTATGACAGAATATTGGCAAATATAAAAAAGTTGTTGGAAAATGGATTCCATGTTGGATTGCGTTTGAACTATTCCGGTAAAAACGTCGCTTCTATGGGACAAGTGCAGAAAGACATCGAACCGTTGAGTGGTTATGGTAAGTCATTGTTAACGATAGATTTCCAGCGAGTTTGGCAGGATGAGGCTATTGAGTCAACAGATGAGCTTCTTCTGAAAACGATAGCAGATTTTCAAAGTAAGTTCCAGTTTGTAGGAGATTTCTTCAATCGTGTAAATTCATATAGAAATCCCTGCTATGGTGACTTAGAAAACGAGTGCATAGTAAATTATGATGGTGGTATTTATAAGTGTACGGCTAGGGATTTCACGGAAGAACTTTGTTTGGGAACCTTGCAAAATGACGGCTCGATTCTTTGGAAACATCCAGAATATGCTAGACAGAGATTGTGCAATAAATTTTCTAAGAAGGTTTGCCAAAGTTGCAAGATTTTTCCACTTTGTGGAGCTGGATGTTCGCAAACAGCTTCTGAGGTAAAGGATGCTTGTACATTATGCAAGAGCGAAATGGAAAAAGATAATATAGTATTGACACGTTTCTATGAAAGAATAGTGAAAGCTGCAAGAAAAGAAGAAAGCTGTATGGCTTGAGTTAACTTATTGTATAATAAAAAAAATGTAAGATTATGAGTAACAATTTAGAGACACTGAATAGCTTTGTACAAGAGCTGGAGGTGAAAATGGGGCAGAGTGGGCAGACTGCTGTTTTGTTGGAAGGGCAAGAGGACTTGCTAGGAGGTGAAGAAACCGACAAAAATAAAGTTTCTTGTTTGAGTACCAAAAACCAGAGATGCGTGAATACTGGTAGATGTGATCAAAGCAGCAATAGTACAGATTGCAAAAATACCGGTTTTTGTGATTATACTAATAATTCTGCAAGTTGTATGACCGGAGGTGTTGGTGGTACTGGTGGTACTGGTGGCACCGGGGGGACAAGGCAATTAGGAATAGGTTTTCCTTCTTTAGTTTTTTAATTTTATTATTTATTGGGTGGGATTGAAACTCCCATCCTTTTCTGTTAGTGAATGTAAATGAAACGGGTTCCTTATTATAGACAAATATCGACAATTGATTGTGGTCCAGTATGTTTGCAAATGATATCCGCATATTATGGAAAGAAAATGTCGTTGCAAACCATCAAAGGTTTGTGTGAGTCTACTCGTGTCGGCGTGTCTGTTAGGGAGATGATTGGGTGTTGTGAAAAAATAGGCTTACAGGCAATTGCTGTGAATGTGAAAATGGAGGATTTGAGGCGCATGCCTCTTCCTTCCATTTTGTATTTGAAGCGAGGGCATTTTGTCGTATTAGATAGAATCCATCAGAAAAGGAACAAGGATTATTTTAGAATCATAGACCCTTCTCGAGGAAGGGTAAAGTTACAGGAAAGTTTCTTATGCGATGATTTTCTTTCTGATGATTATGGGGTGGCTATTGTACTGGCACCGACGGAAAAATTCGAGAAAGGTGACTTTGTACAAGGCTCGCTTTGGAAAACAATGAGGAATTTCCAATCTCAACTTTGGGAAATATTAAGTAGCTATAAACTGAGATACGTTTATGTGTTGTTGCTTACGTTGTGTGTATCAGCGTTGAATTGGGCTATGCCACTTCTGTTGAAGACAACAATAGATAGCGGTATCATGAGCAAGAATATTGATAATGTTTTGAAACTCTTATTGTGTCAGTTAATATTCTTTGTCGGTTTTGCTACGGCAAACACTGTGTCTAGCTTTATATCTACCAAGATTACGTTGAAAACATCTGTGGCTTTTTTGCTGGTGTATCTTGAGAAAGTCATCAAGTTGCCCATGCAATATTTTGAGGTATCTCAACGTACGGAGCTGTTGGCAAAGGTGAGTGATTTGTCTCGAATCCAGAGCTTCTTTACTGACAATTTTATCAACATCTTGTTTGCCTTATTGAACATCTTGTTCTTTTCGGGCATCTTGCTGGTAAATAGCAAGGCAGTGTTCTTTATATTCATGGCATTCTCTTTGTTGACCTTTGGCTATAATTTCTATTTCTCACAAAAGAAGAAAAGTTATGATTATGCTAACTTTTCTCTTCATGCAGAAAAAGACAATGTGACCTATGAGTTGATGATGGGTATGCAGGAAGTGAAACTAAACAATGCCCAGCAAGCTCGAATGAATGTCTGGAGAAAGCTGGAGGAAAAGAGCAATGCCTTACAACTAAGGATGATGTATATTGATGCTTACGCATCTAATGGAGCAAACTTCTTAGGAAAATTGAGAGACATCATATTGACTGGCTTATGTGCCTTGTTTGTCATCAAGGATGAGTTGAGTATGGGTACAATGATGATGATTAGTTTTTTGCTAGGACAATTGACACCATCTGTCTCACAGTTGTATTCCTTGGTAAATGATGCCATCTTGATAAGATTGTCTGCGGAGCGTTTGAACGAAGTCTTTGATACTCCAAATGAATCAGACGATACGCAGGTGAAGCTGACAAAGGAAATGGTAAGTGAAGGCTTAAGGCTAGACCATGTTTCTTTTAGGTACAAAGGCTTTGGTGATTATGTGCTGAAAGATATGGGCCTTCTTATTCCAAAGGGGAAAATGACAGCTATCGTTGGGGCAAGTGGAAGCGGTAAGACGACATTACTGAAATTGCTTCTAGGCTTTTACTATCCCCAGCAAGGAACCGTTTGGTTGGATAATGACCGTATGGAAACGATAGAACTGGATTCTTGGCGCAAGAAATGTGGTGTGGTCATGCAAGATGGTAAGATTTTCAGTGGAACTGTTGCCGAAAATATCGCCATGGCAGATGAACAGCCTAATCTCGAAAGAATGCAATATGCCGCAAGACTTGCTTGCATTGACGAGAGAATAAATCATTTGCCGATGAAATTTCAGACGAGGATAGGGGAAACTGGCATCAATCTGAGCGGTGGTGAAAAACAGCGTTTGCTTATAGCAAGGGCTGTCTATAAAAATCCTGAGTTTGTGTTCTTTGATGAGGCGACTTCTTCTTTGGATGCAACGACAGAAAGGGTTATCATGCACAATCTTACAGAATTCTATGCAGAACGCACGGTTGTTGTCATCGCCCATCGGTTGAGTACAGTGAAGTCTGCCGATAATATCGTCTTTATAGATAAAGGGCGCATTGTGGAGCAGGGAACTCATGAAGAGTTAATCAAACAGAAAGGATATTATTATACATTGGTAAACAATCAATTGGAACTCAATGAAAAAGCAGTATGATTATCTTGTTGTAGGTGCAGGCTTGTTTGGGGCGACTTTTGCGTATCGGGCAAGGCAAGCAGGAAAGCGAGTGCTTGTAATAGACAAGCGGTCGCATACTGGGGGCAATGTGCATTGTAGGGAAATGGAAGGCATACAGGTTCATCTGTATGGCCCACATATCTTTCATACCAAGAGCCAGAAGGTATGGGATTTTGTAAACCAGTTCGTTTCTTTCAATCGCTTTACGCTGAACACCCTGGCTAACTATAAGGGAGAACTATACAATCTGCCATTCAATATGCATACTTTCCATCAGATGTGGGGTGTGAATACACCTGCTGAGGCTTGGCAATTCTTGGAGCAGCAGAGATATAAGGGAGAGGTGCATCATCTAGAGGAACAAGCTCTGTCTTTGGTAGGCAAAGACATCTATGAGAAACTGATAAAAGGCTATACCGAGAAGCAATGGGGGCGGAACTGCAAAGAATTGCCTAGCTTTATCATCAAGCGACTGCCCGTAAGGCTAACGTATGACAACAACTACTTTAATGACCCTTATCAAGGCATTCCTATAGGTGGATATAATAAGTTGATAAATGCTTTGCTGGAAGGCTGTGAGGTTAAGACCGATTGTGAATTCTTTGAGGGCTTGAGTCAAAGTTGGCGAGAAATTGCTGATAGACTAGTCTATACAGGAAAGATAGATGACTTTTATGGATGCCGTTTTGGCAGATTGGAGTATCGTTCCTTGCGATTTGAAACAGAAACGTTGGATGTTCCTAATTATCAAGGTGTAGCACTGATGAACTTCACGGATAGGGAAACGTCCTATACTCGCATCATAGAGCATAAGCATTTTGTGCAATTTGGGGAGGCTGTATATGGAAATCCAAAGACTGTTATCACTCGTGAGTACCCTTTGGCGTATCAGCCAGGACAGGCAGAGCCTTATTACCCAGTGAATGATGATAGAAATAATCGCCTCTATCATGAGTATCAAGAGCTGGCAGATGTGGAGAAAAATGTGCTATTTGGTGGACGATTGGCAGAATATAAGTATTATAATATGGACGAGGTGATAAAAAGAGTTTTTTCTGTACCTCTAATTTGAATTATTTTATTATCTTTGTCGCACTAATTAATATATAAAAACGTAAACTGACAAACAATTGAGATTATGAAGCAATTAAGAATCTTATTTATTATTGGAACTATTCTGTGCGGATTGCCTATGATGGGGCAGACTAAGGAGAAAACACTAGAATATGGTGGATGGGTAGAGGAATTCGTTACCCATACAGCTATTACAAATGCAAAACTAACTTTGCTTGATGACAAAGGAGCGGTTGTAAAAGAGACTATATCAGACGAAAGAAACGAACAGAAAAATGGTGGCTTTACGTTTATAGTTGCTAACAATCACAGATATACCATCAAAGTAGAGTGTGATGGCTATGTGCCACAAAGTATCTCTTTTGATGTAAAGGTTAGTAAACGGGTGAATACCCGTTATTTGCCAACCATTTTTTTGCGTAAGAAGAAAAAGTTGGATGATGAGCAGCTACTGAATGAGGTAACAGTAACGGCCACCAAGGTGAAATTCTATCATAAGGGTGATACGCTGGTGTATAATGCTGATGCCTTTCAACTCTCAGAAGGCTCCATGCTCGATGCGCTTATCAGGCAGTTGCCTGGTTCAGAATTGAAGTCGGATGGGCGTATCTATGTCAATGGTCGGTTTGTGGAGAGCCTCTTGCTTAATGGCAAGGATTTCTTCAAGGGTAACAATACGGTACTCTTGCAGAACTTGCCTACATACGCGGTAAACTCCATCAAGGTATATGAAAAGAAAACTGACCTAAATCTGTTTGCCAAACGAAAGGTTGAGGAGGATGAATATGTGATGGATGTCAACCTGAAGAAACAATATAATATTGGCTGGTTGGGCAATGTGGATGCTGGTATGGCAAATGATGACTTGTATTTGGCGCGCTTGTTTGCTTTGCGTACAACTGACCATTCGCAGTTGGCAATATTCAGCAACTTTAATAATATGAATGATGGTGGTGCACCGATGCAAGGCTCTGACTGGACACCGGAGAAGCTGCCGATGTCTAGATTGACAACAAAGAAGGTGGGAGTGAACCTGAATGTGGATGATAGATTAAACCGATTCCGCTTAAGGAGTAATGCCGATCTTACTCATTATGACAATCATGAGGAAACGAATGCGTATCGCACCAACTTCTTGTCATCGGGGGATACATACGAGCGTTCTATGAATGAAGCAAAGTATTGTAATTTCTATCTCAATATGAACAACATGTTGACGCTGACTCCTGGTGGCAGAAATTCTAAATGCTATATGACGATAGACCAAAAAGCCAATTACTCTCGCCGTAAGCAGAATTCCATCTTTTATTCAGCTCTGATGGCTGAAAGTTGGGAAAATCAGGAACAGATGTGGAATCGTCTCTTCCCGATTTCAACAGGTGAACTGTATAAGAACTTGATTAATAGAGTGGAAAGCAAAAGCCAAAACGACTTGAAGAGTTGGCTTGCATCATTGGACTACAGTTCAGATTTCATCGTAAATGAAGCTGGAGATATGTTGCAGCTAAAGCTTGGTGGTGAAGTGCTTGGTAAAGATGATGAGGGATATAGCATTTATAGCCTTGATTATGCTTCAGGAAATGTTGCTGGAAATAATGATTATCGTCGCTGTTATGTACCTTGGTCTTCTAAAGGGTATCGTTATCATGGCGGCTTGGGGTACTCCTTCAATGTTTCTGATAAGTTGTGGGGAGCTATTCAATATGGTTATGAGCAGAAGTATTCTCATGAAGAGAATAGTCTTTATCGTTTGGATCAACTTGCAGGATGGGGAGCTGATGCCAATCATGAATTAGGTGTCTTGCCATCTGTTACTGATTATCTTTCAACGATAGATGCGGCTAATAGTTATCTGTATGATTTTCATACTGATGCGCATAAGCCGTTTGCGATTTTTTCCTGGCAGGTGGTAGAAGATGCAAAGAATGATATTTTGTTCAAGAGCCAGTGGAACTTCAACTTCTCGCATGAGAATATGCGTTATAGAAGGGCATCTCTAGACAAGGAACTCTCTCGTAATTTAAGTTTCCTGAACCCGGAGTTTACCCTATATTGGAGCGGAAATAGAAAAAACAGAAAGTTTTCTAGCAGTCTGGTCTATTCTATAACTCAGGTAGCTCCTCAGATGCTCTATCTGTTTGATTATATAGATGATGCAGACCCTCTGAATGTAAAGCGTTATGGAAATGAGAAACTGAAGAACTCTATGTTGCATCATCTGCAATATGTCTATAATGGAAGTTTCAAGTCTCTGATGTATGATCTTAAATACGATTATACTTCTACCACCGATGCAGTGGCTATGGGCTTTATATATGATAAAAACACTGGTAGGCGTACTTTCTCGCCAACCAATGTGAATGGTAACTGGAATACAAGCTTGCGCTTAGGATTGAGTGGCAATGTTGATAAGAAGAAACGACTGATATTTAATACGGTTACCTCTTTGGGCTATGTTAACAGTGTTGATATGATTAGTGATGCTGCAACTGTGGAGATGAAGAAGAGTATAGTAAAGACATCCACCATTTCTGAAGATTTGCGTCTGGACTACAAACTGGGTAAGCATTCTTTGGGAGTGAATGGTTATGTTGCCTGTCTTCATTCCAATGGCGAACAGAAGGATTTCGAAACCCTTGATGCTTACAACTATCATTATGGGCTGAGTGCAGTATTGGCACTTCCTTTCAGGTTCTCGTTTGACACCGACCTTTCGATGTATAGTCGACGTGGATATGGTGAGTCTGTGATGAATGATGACAATTTATTATGGAACTTCCGCCTTTCCCGACCATTTTTCAAGGGAAAATTGGTTGTGAAGGCTGATGCATTCGATGTGTTCCATCAGTTGAAGAAAGTGGATAGAACTATCAATGCGCAGGGCAGGGTAGAGAAATACTATAACACAGTGCCCCGTTATGTGCTCATCCACGCCATTTATCGTTTTCATGTAGCAAAAGGTAAAAAGTAAGTCTTATCAAGTCGGCTCGAAGTACGGGGGTGTAATTTAAACTGTGTCAAGGCTTGTTCTTAACTTTCATTCCCACTCCCTGCTGGGGGCATGCCCCCAGCAGGGAAGCCTTTTCGGCTGCAAAGTTACATAATTTTAAATCTATCTCCAAATTTTATTGCCAATTGTTGAGAAATTTGTCCCCAATTTGCCAGTGGCATAGTCCATTTCTTACGGATGTTGCGGTAAGCTAAGTACACAAGCTTCTCCAAAGAATTATCCGTAGGAAAGACCCCTTTAGTCTTTGTGACCTTTCTTACCTGTCTGTGATACCCCTCAACCGTATTGGTCGTATAAATGAGTTTACGGATGGCTGGAGTATATTGGAAATACTCTGTCAGACGTTCCCAATTGTCACGCCATGACTTGATGACAATTGGGTACATCTCTCCCCACTTAGACTCTAACAGGTCTAAATTAGCAGCAGCGGAGTCTTTGTTTACTGCACCATATACTGTTCTTAAATCCTTGATAAACTCCTTTTGATGCTTACTGCCAACATACTTGATGGAATTGCGTATCTGATGGACAATACAGAGCTGCACAGAACTCTCAGGAAATACGCTTTGGATGGCATCTG
>OGLM01002746.1_pt1 | contig 15511 bp, 9 predicted proteins | sample 1572531 | NCBI WGS metagenome assembly OGLM01 (sample SAMEA2581909, study PRJEB24529) | metagenome | biome: Human gut stool | place: China | collected 2011 | reverse complement strand
CATTATAAACTCTTGGTCTTTCTTTTTTTCGGGACTAATCTTTTTTCACAGCCCCCTCCCGAAACTTCTAATTGTTACTGTCCAGCGCCAATCTTAAAAATGCTTTGCATTTCCCTGATGTGGCTTATCTTAGCTTACAGCTTCCTTATTTTCTTCTGCTCTACCATCTTTTTTTGCCTCAGCTTTCTTGTTGGCTTCTTCTATTGCTTTCTTGGCTGCCTCTGCTGCCTCCTTGTCAACAAGCTGTCCTTCGTATATCTCATATACTTCGTCAGATAAGTAGTTAAGCTCCTCTGTATCATGACAAGCTATTATTATAAGCGAACCATTAGCCTTAAGCTCATCAAGAATACCCTTAATAAGTCCTGCACCAGCTTCATCAAGTGCATTAATAGGTTCATCAAGAATAACTATATCCGGCTTCTCCATAATGGCTGCTGCTATTCCGAGTCGCTGCTTCATACCAAGTGAATACTTCTTAAATGTTCTTGGATCATCAGGCTTAAGACCAACCTTTCTTATAGCCTCCCTTATCTCTTCATCACTTATCTTGTTCTGGATAGAAGCAAGTATCTTAAGGTTCTTAAAACCTGTATAGTTGGCTATGAATGACGGATTCTCTATAAGAAGTCCGATACTTGGTGGAAATGAAATCTGCTTTCCAAGCTCCTTGTCATTGATAAATACCTTTCCCGATGTAGGAAGAATAAGTCCGCTGATTGCTCTCATAAGCATAGTCTTACCAGAACCATTCTTTCCCTTAAGTCCTATAACCTTTCCACTCTCAAGTGTAAGGTTGATGTCATCAAGAACTGTTACTTTCTTGAAATTCTTTGTGTAGTGCTCTAATCTTACTACTGTACCCATATATGTACCTCCTCCTGACTCTCTGATTGTTTTAAACCATATATAATCCAAAACCCTTAAAATTATATATGCCCCTTTAAACAATCTTTGTGATGGCAAAATATGCTTTCGTCACCAACATTATATATTTATATTAATATGTGGGGCATAAGCTCAAAAATCATATTATGCATGTACGAATAACTTTTGACCTTTTACTCCTTACATTATATTAACACTTTATACTACAAATGTATATATAATTTGTAATATTACTCTAAAAATTATATCAGTTTTTATTTTTTATGAAAATTCTATGAAAATTATGCTATATAACAATATATTCAGCATACATTAGTATGCAGTACATTTTATACAAATTTTCATACAATATTTTATGTGATATTTAGCACAACGTTTTACATCCGCATATTAAATAATAAAAAAAAGTGCTATATATACCTGCCTTCTATCTTTCGATAAGAACACACATATTATATCGCACTTTTTTTCTTTTGCGCTCATTATATGATAAATTATCTGTCACGCTGTGTTTAGTTTACAGTTTAGAATCCATCAACTCCGTACTATCCTGCTAATCCTGATGTATACCCTATACGTTTTCTGATAATTCTTCTGCATCGTCAGCATCATAATATGCTTTCAAAACTGCACTTTGAAGATTCTCCCTTGCACTCTGATTGATTGGATGTGCAATATCCTTAAAGCCACCTTCAATCATATGCTTACTAGGCATAGCTACAAACAAGCCCTTATCTCCTTCTATAATTCTGATATCGTGTACCACGAACTCATCATCAAAAGTAATCGACACGTAAGCCCTAAGCTTTCCTGTACTGGCAATCTTCCTGACTCTAACATCTGTAATATTCATTTGTTACCCCTATCCGTCTGTTAATGACTCTTCTACTCTTTAATAATATGATGGACTGTCTTCAATAACGATCTTAACTCCATTCTCTCCAACATATCTTGAATTAGCCTTAATAGTGCTGTTGCTTTCTACTATACAGTTCTCAATATATGCATTATCTCCTATGTATGCATTGTTCATAATAATAGAATTCTTAACTACAGCATTATTACCAATGTATATCTTCTTGAAAAGTACTGAATTATCTACAGTACCATTAACTATACATCCGCTTGATACAAGGCTGTTAGATACATTAGCACCATAATTGTACTTAGCTGGTGGTAAGTCTTCAACCTTAGAATAAACATCCGGATACTGCTTAAAGAAGTAATCCCTGACATCTCTCTTAAGGAAGTCCATATTAGTCTTATAATATGAATCAACTGAAGATATGTTATTCCAGTAAGTATCTAACTTATAACCATATATCTTCTTGATATTCCTGTATCTTACAAGTATATCTCTTACGAAGTCGTATCTGTCCTCTTCTGCTGCTTTCTCAAGAAGCTCAATAAGAAGACGTCTTCTTACTACATATATACCTGTTGAAACTGTTGAAAGATTAGTTTCCAATGGCTTCTCATCAATATCTGTGATACGTCCATCCTCTGCGAGTGCAACTACTCCGTATCTTCCAATATCTTCTCTGTTATCAAGTTTCTTTACAACCATAGTAACATCAGCCTTCTTCTCGATGTGATACTGAAGTACCTTGTTATAGTCAAGCTTGTACACACCATCGCCGGATGTGATAACTACATATGGTTCATGACTTGACTTAAGAAAGTCTATATTCTGATAGAGTGAATCTGCTGTTCCTCTGTACCAGCTGCTGCTCTCTGCTGTTATAGTTGGTGTGAATACATATAATCCACCCTGTTTTCTACCAAAATCCCACCACTTAGATGAGCTTAAGTGTTCATTGAGAGATCTTGCATTATACTGTGTTATTACTGCAACCTTCTGTATATGTGAATTAGACATATTGCTAAGTGCGAAATCTATCGCTCTGTAGCTTCCTGCAATAGGCATGGAAGCAATGGCTCTCTTGTTTGTCAGTTCACGCATCATCCTGTTGTTGCCGCCTGCTAATACTATACCTATCGCTTTCATTCTACGTCACCTGCCTTAATAATAATACCACCGCTTGGTAATAAGCCATCTGGATAATCTTCATTAGTTGTAACTCCAGATATAGCTGTGTTCTTTCCTACCTTGACTCCATCAGGAATAACTGAACATTCTCCGATAGTTACAAGACCCGAGTTATATATCTTAGGAAGCTTGACATTAGGTACTTCTTCACCTACACCAAGTTCAACATTATTTCCTACAACTACTTCTTCAGCTATAATTGACTTATTGACTATTGTGTTCTTGCCGATGACAGTATTATTCATAACGATAGAATCCCTGACTACCGCGCCTTCTTCAATAGTTACACCTGAACCGATAACTGAATTATATATTCGTCCATATACTTCAGTTCCATCGCCAACAATGCTCTTTTCAATAAATGTATTATCTGCAACATACTGAGGTGGAATAGTATCTGTTCTTGTATATATCTTCCAGAATTCCTCATAAAGATTAAATACAGGAATTATATCTATAAGCTCCATATTAGCCTCCCAATATGAGCTTAATGTTCCAACATCCTTCCAGTAACTGTTATATTCGTATGCAAATATTCTCTTGTTGTTGTTAAAGCAGTAAGGTATTACATGCTTACCAAAATCACATTCATTCTGGTCTTTAAGCTTGATAAGTGCATCTTTTAATACGCTCCACTTGAATATGTATATACCCATAGAAGCAAGATTGCTCTTAGGATTAGCTGGCTTTTCTTCAAATTCTGTAATTCTGTTGTCATCATCTGTAACAACAATTCCGAATCTGCTTGCCTCCTCCATAGGTACTGGCATAGCTGCTATTGTTATGTCAGCATTATTAGCCTTGTGATAATCAAGCATTATCTTATAATCCATCTTATATATGTGATCACCTGAGAGAATAAGTACGTATTCTGGATGATATTGTTCCATATATTCAAGATTCTGGTAAATGGCATTGGCAGTTCCTGTATACCATTCGCTGTTTGTACTCTTTTCGTAAGGAGGAAGTACTGTTACACCACCTACATTACGGTCGAGATCCCAAGGAATACCTATTCCTATATGGGAATTAAGTCTAAGGGGCTGATACTGTGTAAGTACACCTACAGTATCAATTCCTGAGTTGATGCAGTTGCTGAGTGGGAAATCTATTATTCTGTACTTTCCACCAAATGAGACTGCTGGCTTTGCGACTTTTGCTGTTAAAACACCGAGTCTACTGCCCTGACCACCGGCTAACAGCATCGCTATCATTTCTTTTTTAATCATGCTACCACCTCTGATGTTTAATTTACTATCTTAAGTTGTATAAATTATATCATATAATTCTAATTAAGTAAAAATAATTTTGTCTTTTTTTGGTGATTTTTCATACAATTTATTTGACATTTTATTGTTACATTTTAACATATGAATATTTTCTACAATTAAGACCGTATTTTACATAATTACTATTTGCGATATACATTTTATGCGTGTTTATCAGCTATTATTACTAATTTTTTAAGTTTTTGGCTTAATTTTCATTTGAAAATATGACTTTGCGCTTAATATTATAAACCTTCTATGTTTGTATATATAATTAAGCAAGTAAAGAAAATGTACTAATTTTATTTAAAACGCCAAAAGATAATTCAATTATCTGCCCCTGCACACTTTATGCGTTTTTATGTTTGAAAAATACATACATTAGGCATATAATCTCTATAATGACTTTTTAAGGTGTCATTTATTACAAACAATACGTTTTCTAGGAAGAAAGGAACATCACATATGTTTAATATTGATTTTAATAGTCCAATACATGTACATTTCATAGGAATAGGCGGCATAAGCATGAGCGGTCTTGCCAAAATCTTTCTTGACAGACACTTCACAGTTTCAGGCTCAGATGCACACGAATCTGAACTTACTGCTGAACTTGCAAAGGATGGCTGCCATATATCTTATCCACAGTCCGCTGATAATATTACTGACGGCATCGACCTTGTTGTATACACTGCTGCCATCCATCCTGACAACCCTGAACTTAAGGCTGCTGTTGATGCCGGCATTCCAACTATGACAAGAGCCGAGCTTCTAGGTCAGGTTATGAAGAACTATCACACAGCCGTAAATGTAGCTGGTACACACGGAAAGACAACAACTACTTCAATGATTACAGAAATTCTCCTTGCAGCCAATGCCGACCCAACTATATCAGTCGGTGGAATACTCCACAGTATCGGCGGCAACATAAGAGTAGGAAAGTCTGATTTATTTGTAACTGAAGCCTGTGAATACACTAACAGTTTCCTTTCCTTCAACCCTACACTTAACATCATATTAAATGTTAAGGCTGACCACCTTGACTTTTTCAAGGATATTGATGATATACGTCATTCCTTTAAGTTATTCACAGAAAAGCTTCCATCTGATGGAACCTTGGTTATCAACACTGACATTGACGACTATGAATATTTCTATAAGGATACTGACTGTGAAGTTATCACTTTCGGTTCAGACCCTGCAAAGTCTATGTACAGTGCCGCTGACATTAAGCATGACGAATATGGACGTTGTTCATATACTCTTCTTATTAATAATACGCCTTCTGGAACTATCCAGCTTTCTGTTCCTGGTGTGCATAATGTATACAATTCGCTTTCAGCTATCGCAGCCTGTGTTAAGCTTGGTATATCTATGGAAGATATCCGTGAAGGACTTAAGAACTTTACCGGTACGGACCGCCGTTTCCAGAAGAAGGGTGTATTTAACGGAGTAACGGTTGTTGATGACTACGCACATCATCCTGATGAGATAACAGCAACTCTTAACTCTGCTGCCATGTGTCCTCACAACAATATATGGTGCGTATTCCAGCCTCACACTTACTCAAGAACAAAAGCTCTTATGCCAGAATTCGCAAAGGCTTTAGCACTTGCTGATAAGGTTGTGCTTGCAAAGATATATCCAGCCCGCGAAACTGATAATCTTGGCATAAGCTCTGCTAATCTATGTGAACTTATTAAAGCAGAGGGCAAAGAATGTTACTATTACGAAGATTTTGAAGAAATTGAAGACTTTTTGAAAAAAAATTGTATCAACGGTGACCTGTTGATAACTATGGGTGCCGGAGACGTTTATAAAATCGGCGAAGACCTATTAAAATAGGCATTTAGAACCAGTTTTAGAGTTTTTCAACAAAGTTATCCACATTATCCACATTTTTATGTTGCTATTCACAATATAAAAGTGTGGATTTTTTTGTTGACAACTTTAATCCACAAAATACAGCAATATTCGATATTCCCCACAACTTGTCCACGAGTTATCCACATTATTCACAATATCCACAACAATGACCACCTGCTTTTAACACACTTTTCATTTAATTTTTACTATGCTATAATCGGCACGGGCAGAAAATATGCCGGATACACAAAGATTATATTCAGGAGGACAAGTGCTTTTACTATGGGCAGTCTTACATTAACAACTAAAGCTGACTACGGATACACATCCGTTTCCAATATATTTATTAAAAACTTTATACCTGGTGCAAACGGCGAATTCGTAAAGGTGTATCTTTACCTTCTTCACCTTATAAGCACGGGCAATACAAACATAAGTGTCTCACTTCTTGCAGACACATTTAACCAGACCGAGGCTGATATTATGAGGGCACTCCGCTACTGGGACAAGCTTGACGTTATTTCACTTACATTTGCAGGCACTAACGACAGTCTGTCTAATGTAACTATCAATGACCTTAGCGGCTATGATATTAACGGCATGGGCGGCAGAGGTATTAACAGCGGCAGTATGGCTTCTGACACATTATCTGATAAGGCTGTGTCTGCAGGTGGCAATGCAGCATCTGATAATTTAATGAGTTCTTCTGTTTCACTCACAGATAAAGATAACTTTAACGGCGCTGCTGCAAGTATGAAACACCATGTAGAGCCATCAAGTATGCAGTATTCCGCTGAAAAGATAAGTGAGCTGAGCGCTGATGAGAATTTCTCTATGCTGCTCTACGTCATAGAATCTTACCTTGGCCGTCCGCTTTCCATAAAGGAAACTAACGCCATAGTATATTTTTATGATTCACTGGATTTTTCTATTGAACTTATAGATTACCTTTTTGAATACTGTGTTGAACACAATAAAAAGAGCATTAATTATATAGAAAAGGTCGCTCTTGCATGGGCTGACAAGGACATTCACACTGTCACTGAGGCAAAGGAGGAGGTTTCTAACCACACCGATTCTGTATATCAGATTATGAAAGCATTTGGTATCTCTAACAGAGACCCCGGTCAGCATGAACGCGCCATGATATCAAAGTGGGCTGATACTTACTGCTTTGATACTGATATTATAATTGAGGCCTGCAACAGAACCATTAAAGCCATCCACCAGCCAAGCTTTGAATACGCCGATACTATTCTTTCAAAGTGGAAAAACGCTAATGTAACCACTATGGAGGACATAAGAAAAGATGATGCGGCATACGCTGCAAGTAATAGCAGCAAGACAAAGTACCAGAACACCGCAAAGTCTGGCAACAGCCGTTTTAATAACTTCCAGCAGCGTGACAAGCGTTCTGATGACTGGTATAATTCTTTACTGGGTAACAACAGTTAAATAAGCTTAATATAGAAAGGGGTGTCATTATGTCACTTACCAACACGCAATACGCAGCAGTTATGCGTATGTATGATGATATTCACACGCACAACGTAGCCATACAGAATTCACGCTACAACGAAGTAGTTGAGCTTTGTCCACAATATCAGACTATTGAAGATGAGATAATCGCCCTTTCTATGAAAGAAGCTGTCAGGCGTATAGGCAATAATTCATCTGACACGGATACTGATGAATTCAGCTCACACCTGAAAGCTCTTATAGATAAGAAGATTAAGCTGCTTGCCTCTATAGGAAAGCCGGCTGATTATCTTGAGGATATATACACCTGTAAAAAATGTCATGATACCGGATATGTCAACGGCACACGATGCTCATGCTTTAAGAAAAAGGCAATCGACCTTATATACCATGACTCTAACTTAAAGAACATCACTGCCAATGAGAACTTTTCAACATTTTCTTTTGACTGGTATGATAAAACTACTATTGATTCTGCAACAGGACTCACACCTTACAATAATATTCGCAAGGTGTACGATATATGCCAGTCCTTTGTAAAAACATTTGACACTGAATTCTCTAACCTTCTGCTGCTTGGCGAAACCGGAGTTGGAAAGACATTTCTTTCTAACTGCATAGCCAAAGAGCTGCTTGACAGTTATCACAGTGTTATATATCTTACTGCGATAGAGCTTTTCAAATGCTTTGAAAACAGTGACTTTAACAAAGGTGAGGACGTTGAATATCAGGACGTGAGTTACTTTATTGACTGCGACCTTCTTATTATAGATGACCTCGGAACAGAGAGTTACAACTCCTACACTATTTCAAAGTTGTTCTATGTTATTAATGAAAGAATATTAAGAAGAAAGAGTGTCATAATATCGACTAACCTTTCTATGCCGCAGCTTGAGAATACATACTCTGAACGTATATTCTCACGTCTTATCAGTGCGTATACGATACTCAGGATATTCTGCGAAGATATACGTGTCCAGCAGGCGACAAAGGGTATGCCATCCGCTAAGAGGAATTAAACTTGAGAAAATTTATACAGAAAATAAGCTGATTATGATTGACTTATATAATATTTATGATTATAGTTAATTATGTATGTGTATTTAGAATTTAATAAAGGTTTATATGCATTATTTTCACTCATATTACAGAATATATGTATATGGAATAACTAATTAAGTTCTTAATATTAATAAATATTTTATCTATACAATGGAGGATAATACAATGCCACGAGACGAACGTCATACTGCAACAATTCCATACGGAACACTCGGAATTATTCCTTTAAAGAGCTGCTCTGCTATGGGCGAAAAGGTTGATGAATACCTTGTAAACTGGAGAGAACAAAGAGAACACGAAAATCAGTCTAATCTTGCATTTAGCGGATATAAAAGAGACAGCTATGTTGTAAGTGCCAGCACACCTAGATTCGGTTCAGGTGAAGGTAAAGGTGTACTTAACGATTCTGTCCGTGGTTATGACTTATATATCATGGTAGATGTATGTAACTACAGCATCGAGTATTCTCTTTGCGGTAATACAAACCATATGTCACCTGATGACCACTACGCTGACCTTAAGAGAGTTATAGCTGCTGCCGGTGGAAAGGCAAGAAGAATTAACGTTATTATGCCATTCCTTTATGAAAGCAGACAGCATAAGAGATCTGGTAGAGAGTCACTTGACTGCTCTCTTATGCTTCAGGAACTTACAGCTATGGGTGTTGAAAATATCATCACATTTGATGCCCACGACCCAAGAGTACACAACTCTATTCCACTTAAGGGTTTTGAGTCCGTATCTTGTACTTACCAGTTCATCAAGTATCTCTTACTTGGTGTAGATGACCTTATCATCGACAGCGACCATATGATGGTAATCAGCCCTGATGAAGGTGGTATGGGACGTGCTGTATACTTTGCCAACGTACTTGGTCTTGATATGGGTATGTTCTACAAGAGAAGAGATTATACAAAGATTGTAAACGGACGTAACCCTATCGTTGCACACGAATTCCTTGGTACTAACGTTGAAGGAAAAGACGTTATTATCATTGATGATATGATATCTTCTGGTGAAAGTATGATTGATGTTGCTTCTGAATTAAAGAAGAGAGGCGCAAAGAGAGTATTCTGCGCTACTACATTTGGTCTTTTCACTAACGGATTTGATAAGTTTGATGAAGCTTACGAAAAAGGCATTATCGATAAAATCCTTACTACTAACCTTGTATACCAGCCAGATGAACTCCTTTCTAAGCCTTGGTATATCAATGTAGATATGAGCAAGTATATGGCTCTTCTTATCGATACACTTAACCATGATTCTTCAATCAGCGACCTTCTTAATCCTGTTGATAGAATTCAGAAGAGAGTTAAGGAATATAATGAAAGATATGCTAAATAATATTTATATTTGCTCATTTATAGTATAATGTGCAAACAGGGAATTAATATATCTGTGTCTTATACAAATATGGCACTAATATGTTAATTCCCTGTTTTAATAGTTATTTATTAATCACTATAACTATAAATGAGCAAATTTAAAATATTGTACCTAAGACTACTTTTACTTAAGATTAGCTCTCTGCTGAAAGGTATACATTCTACTCTCTATTATCTTTAAGGCTTTCCACCATATCAACCCTGTCGGCCTTCCTTCGCACCATAAGCAGTGATACCACATAACATAATACAACTATCAATACCGTGAGCACGATACTTTTAATCGTCACATATGTCTCATACAGCACGCCCTCCATGCCAGAATATACTTTAAAGACAACATCCATTATTCCATAACCTGCTCCTATGCCGGTTACTATGCCTATCGGAATAATCATATGATTAACATCAAGAACCATCCGGTTAATCTCTCTGTCCTTAAGTCCAAGCACCTTTAACATAGATATGTTGTGCCTGTTTTCTGAAACAAGCATATTGACGGACACGTACAGCGCCGCTATACAGATTATCGCACCTATAACAGCAAGCGAGTATATTATAGCGCCCATCTCATCAAGCACCGTGTTCATCTGCTCCTTTATATCATCTGACGTAACTGTCTTTGATATTTCATCACCAAGCTGCAACGCCCTGTCTGACAGAAGCCCATTATAAGTATCCTTCTGCCAGCCCAGAAGCTCTCTTGCATCGTCCATATTACTTATAAGAAGCTTCTGTGTGTTATTGCTTATTATGCCTTCTATCTTTACAGTCTTTTCCTCCATAGTTGTCGGATTAACAAATGTAAAGTCATCCCCGGCTTTAATTCCGTATGAATATGCCATAACATTTGATATATAATAGCCTTTATCAAGATTAGCCCTGTTTCCGTCAGTAGTGGTCAGATTAAGATATTTTACATCACTGTCAGCACCTAACAGCAAAAATGTACTTCCATCATATTCATACTTTCCAATAACAAGCTTATCTGTATTATCAGCAGCTACACCTTCAATATCTTTTGTTTCAAGCCTGTTTAGTATGTACTCATATTTAAAGCTTCCCATACTGTCTGAGCCTGTATCTATTACATTGTTCAGTGAGTCAACAAACATAAATGCAACGAGTATAATAAGCGCTCCAAGAAATGCTCCTAAGAACACGACAAAGCTTCTGCCGGGATTGGAAAGTATGCTTCTTACTGCAAACTTGTTTCTTACTTTTCCCTTTTTTCCGACCATTACGTGTCTGCTTCTGCTCTCGTCTGCCACACCATTTAACATAGCAACAGTGTCCTTTTTAAGCAGCTTATTTACTTTGCCCATCGCTTTAAGTACATATATAAGTGTAGGAACTATTATTCCAAGCAGTGCTATCGGTATCGGAAGCACAAACTTAACTGGCATAGGCTCATAATCCGCCAGACTCAGCTCTCCGTATGGCTGCTGGATAATCTTTGTAACAATGCTCACAAGCACACCGCCCACAATGCCCGGTATCATCGCAAGCACGCTGTAATGCCACATAAGCTGGCTCTTTTTATAACCGAGTGCCGACAATGTTCCTATCATTTTCTGCTCGCTCTTTATCTTTCGTCCGATTATGATAGATATGAGCGCAACTGTAATCAGAGGTATCGTAACAAGGAACACATATGCCATTATAAGAAACATCATTGCCTGGTCATCAACCATTGTTATTCTGGTATTATCGTCCTTTGACAGATATTCGCTCATCTTATAGGTATCATTTATATCTTTTCTGAACTGTGCTTTATCACTGTCTTTGCCATACACAACCTTATACTGACACGAATTAACATTAAGCTTGTCGTAAGCACTGTCCGTCATATACGCAAGAAAAAATGAGGAAATATTTTTATAGCTGTCATCCACATTTTCAAGCATATACAAATAATCAGGACGCAGAAAATATCCCGTAACCGTATAATTCTTATCCATAATCTTAAGCTTATCGCCTATATTAACCTTCATATTAACGGCGTATCCCTTGGATATAACTATCTCATTATCCTGGCTTACATCCCTGCCATCGACTACCTCATACAAGTCTATCTTTTTGTTAGCCTTAAACAGCCTGACCTTATAGTCATCCTCATTAATATTAGTAAAGTATTCTTTTTCAAATGTTATGTTATATTTATCTTCTATCTTTTCTATCTCATCATCCGGTATCTCTATATATGTAGAAAATGTTGCATCCTCAAGGTTATTATCCTCAAAAAACTTATCGCCATAGCCCTTTATGCCAGTTCCTGCTATATAAAACAGATAGAACAGAAGCAGCGCCACAACCGTGAGCACCGATGATGCTATATAAAATGAAAGATTTTCTTTAATATTTCTTTTATATCTTTTATTAAGTGTCATACTTTCCTCTTTTCCTGCTACAACTCAAGTTCGTCTGCTGCAACTCTCTCTTTATTATTAATACAATCTGCAACTTTGCCATCCCTTATCCTTACGATTGTGTCTGCCATATGCGCGATGGCTTCATTGTGCGTGATTATAATAATCGTTGTCCTAAAGCTCGTATTAACTTTTTCTATAACCTTAAGCACATCCCTTGATGACTTAGAGTCAAGCGCACCAGTCAGCTCATCACACAGCAGTATCTTGGGATTTTTGATGAGTGCCCTTGCTATAGCTACTCTCTGCTGCTGTCCTCCTGAAAGTTCCTTTGGAAAACGGTTCTTATACTGCGCTATTCCAAGCGAGTCCATAACCTCATCGATATCTAACGGACTTTTTGCTATATCTGCCACAACCTGTATATTTTCCTGAACGGTAAGGTCTGGTATAAGGTTGTAGAACTGGAAAACAAAGCCTATATCCTCACGTCTGTAATCTGTGAGCTGTTTCTTTCCTGCATCGCTTATATTCCTTCCCGATATAACTATGTTGCCAGAGTCAAGCGAGTCAAGACCACCTATCATATTAAGCAGTGTACTTTTTCCTGAGCCGGAAGGCCCTAATATTACATATATTTTCCCCTCATCAAGTGAAAGGCTCACATCATCTAATGCCTTAATAAGCGCCTCTCCCTCTCCATAATGTTTTTTTGCATTTTTAATCTCTATAAACATCGTCATACCTCCTGACTTTATAAATTCTAAATATATTTATAAATGCTTTTACCAATATTATTTTATTAATTTTATAAATGCAGTTTTTTGATGTAAGCAGGGTTACAAATCAAATAACCAAAAATGGACTATGCACTTAATAATCTTGTAAAAATGCATCAGGTTAGATTGCACTAACCTTAGTTTGATAATACCACTTGGTTATTATGATTTCAACATATTTGTTATATGATAAATGAAATTATAAAATGTGATTAAAAAGCAGAACGAATTATTATATCCCACCTGTTATTATGGTTATAAACCTTATTCCACTTTTTACAGAAAATTATTTTAAGAACTTGAGAAACAGAATTCTGTTATCAACAACTTAAAAGATACAAAGAAACCTGATGCTGTCGCATTAGGTTTCCATTATGGGATTTTACCCACACACTTGACATAGAACCAAAAAACGACACCCTTAACTTTCACAGATTAGAGACATGTGACGTCAGAAGCATATAAAAACGGTTACCATATTATCGCTATGTAATATAGTAACCGTTACTGTAAGTTATTCAATTGTTGCTCCTCCAAATCATTATCTTCTTTTAATTAATTATTCTGCAATGAATATAATTATTAATAATGCTTGGTATGTGTTATGTTTCCATTGGATTATACCTTCCTTTCTCACTCAATTCCTTATATCTATATTAACATTCTTGATGAATGGTATCGATATATTGTCTATGTATTAATATATTATCTGTTGAACTTGTCTCTTTAATATGATTAATATATGTCTTTTATATCGATTATTAATATGTTTAAGGTCTTGTTTGTTTGTAATTGTATATTAACACTCACTTGTACATTTGTCAACTCTTTTTTTGATTATTTTTAAATTATTTTCTAATTATTTTTGTTTTTTATATTTGTCGCCGAATTGTGTGAATTGTTTTTAAATTCAAGCATATTGTATACACATAATCTATACATTATTTTATTATGTTTTATCTCCTATATGCAGCATATCTCTTTAATTCTTATCTAAATTTAATATATTTCTGTTATTTTACAACCATGTCACTTTAAATCAGAAAAGCATCGTTATCAGTGCAAACACAAAAAGATTATTATATAATCTTGTCATCTTAAATCCCCCACCACGCCAGACACTTAAACACTGGACACTGCCGTATTGCTTAGTTGTTATATCGCTTACTATAACAATAACAAAGGAGCTGTGATAATAAGGTTTATTATACAATATGTGTAGATGTATTATGCATGTATGATATTCTTAACAGTTATATATTGCATAAATTGTGCTTAATACTACAACCCCTTGTCTTTAATATCTTGATTGTGAATAATTATTGTATGTTATATTCCTTATACAGTCTCTCCAATTCTTTCTTATCAGCCACTTTTATAAGTTCTTCTGAACGTCCGTCTTCCTTTAATTTTGCTATCAAATTGAGTAGCTTTTCTGTCGTCCGTTCTTCACCTTCTATTTTCCCACGCGCTTCGCCTCTTGCTTCTCCTTCCGTCACACCATCGGCATAACTCTGCTTCTTAACTCCTTCTATATACGCTTTCTCATCAAATTCTGTCAGTAACATATCTGTCACCTCCGCCTTATTTTTACTAAGTATATCTTTGAGTACATTATCGCGTATTGCTTCGTTAATTGCAAGTTCTACTGCCTCTGCAAATATCTCTTTTTTATTCACTGTCTTCATCTCTTTCCTATATGCCTCAGCCAACTGCGCGCTTTTCTCTCTTACAAGCGCAATAAACTTTGAATATTCCATCAGCTTCTGGCACTTCTCCATAAGCTCCCTGTTACATCCATAGTTAATATTAAGCATCTGCACAACAACCTCAACGCTAGGCTTCTTTTTAGGAGTTTTCGGAGATTTCTGATTATCCTCACTGTCTATGGTATCTGTGCTCTCTATATCTGCCACATTTTTCTCCTCAAACAATATTGTAAATGCTTTCGACAGCCTTAACTCCTGCTCCTCCGGCTCTTCATCCGTCCCATTATAGAACACAACATACCTTGGAAATGGCAGCTTCACCAGCTTCTCATTGTATATAAGAAGATTGTTCTGCTCAATATAGCCCTTATACAGTTCAGCAAAATATATCAGTCCCCTCACTGGCATATTATAATTGATGCTGCTCTGGTGCTCATAAAGGTTCAACTCACTATTAATAATAAATGAAATGTCATTCTTATAACCTATATATATCGCATCTTCTATTGTGTTAATTGTTATAAGGCTGTCATCTGTATGACTGGTGTCATTCAGAGCGTTATACAAACTCAGCAAATCCTTCTTGTTATTAAAAACTTTCCTGAATAATGTATCCTTGTATTTTCTGTTCAACTTTAACTCCATATCCTCTC
>OGLM01002744.1_pt1 | contig 15516 bp, 8 predicted proteins | sample 1572531 | NCBI WGS metagenome assembly OGLM01 (sample SAMEA2581909, study PRJEB24529) | metagenome | biome: Human gut stool | place: China | collected 2011 | reverse complement strand
CGACCGGGTCTCCAAACACGAACACCGAAGACGAATAAGTAACAAAATAATTCTAGGATTTTTGTTTCTTATCCCGGAAAAATGTTGTAACTTTTATAGGCCATTTAAAATCGGGTGTGTCATGATATTCAATAGTACAGAACGGGAAGGGGTACTGGTCATGCTGTTATTGATCACAGGCCTTATTGTTATTCCGCGGTTTGTCCGGTCGGGGAAACCTGCATTCTTTTTGTTGCCGGAAGTAATCAATATAGAAAAGGATTCTCTTCGTCCGGTATCACATCGGGAAATTTCTCCTCCCTTGGAATTGAATACGGCGGACAGCAGTGCGTTGGTCAGAATCCGGGGAATCGGTCCTTACTATGCAAGTAAAATCATCAAATACCGACAGAGATTGGGAGGTTTTTATGCCGTCCGGCAGCTGAAAGAGTTAAAGATGAATCACTTCAATGTCGATTCGTGCGCTGGGGTATTTACCGTCGATCCTTCAAAGATCGTGAAATACAGGTTGGACACCATGAGTTTTAAAGCTATACTCCGGCATCCCTATCTCGAATATGAGGATGTACAGATGATCTTCAATGCCAAGCGCAAATACGACTCTCTTTCTTTCCAACTGCTCGAAGAAAAGAAAGTACTTCCGGCTTATAAACTCAAAAAAATAAAGCCTTATTTCCAATAAGTTCACAAAATAGAATAACTTTGTGAACAATCCGGTGGACACCGGCCGTTTAAAACAACTAAAAAATACTGACGATGAAAAAAGTATTCATTACACTGGGTGTACTCATTCTTGTTGTAATTACAGCTTTAATGGTCATCCCTACTTTTTTTAAAGGAGATATACTCCAAATTATTGAAAAGCAATCCGCCAAATACATCAATGCGAAATTGAAAATCGGCGATATGAACCTGAGCATGTTCAAAAGTTTTCCTAATCTGAATGTTGCCTTGAAAGAGGTGATGATTACCGGGCAGGATGAATTTGCAGGAGATACCGTCGTTTACATTCCGTTGTTCGAGGCTTCGGTGAATTTGAAGTCACTGATAGCAGGAGATGAACTCATTGTAAACCAACTTTTGCTTAAAAATTGCCGTATCGCTCCGACAGTAAATAGCGAAGGGAAAGCCAACTGGGATATCCTATTGTCTTCCGGTTCGCAAACTTCCGCCACTACGGAAACTCCGCCCGATGAACCGAAAGGCAAGGCGGAGAGAGGCCTTCGTTTAAATGATATCGCCATTGAAAATTTATTCATCACTTACAATGATTTTCAGCATTCGACTTATGCCAGCATTGCAGATATCGATTTAAAACTCAATGGGAATTTTTCGGAAACCAATACGCTGATCGATATTTTCCTTGCTCTGCAAAATATTTCATATCGGCACCAAAACAGTGTCTGGATCAATAAGACCGATCTGAAATGGCAGGCCGTTATCGGAGCCAATCTCAAAGAGATGACTTTCGATATTCAGAAAAATGACCTGGCCCTGAACGATCTCAAACTCGATTTAACCGGAAATATCGGGGTCGGAGAGGACAAATATAAACTGGATTTGCAATTGAATGCTCCGGATACCAAATTTGCCAGTTTGTTGGCTATGGTGCCCAAAACGTTGCAACATTATATCGAGGGATTGGAAACCAGTGGTGATTTTAAGCTGAATGTTACGGCTAAAGGAGAATATTATGCCGATCATCTCCCGGCTCTGCAGGCAAATTTACTTGTCAATAATGCTTCTGTAAAATATCCCGAATTACCGGAAGCTATCCGTCAAATCAATATCGATCTGAACGTGAGCAATCCCGGAGGACCTGTCGATTCAACACAACTGAACCTGAAAAAATTATCGTTCGATATAGCGGGTAATCCATTCAGTATGTATTTGAATATCAGTAATCCTAACGATCCGGTGCTTGCCGGAGGTGCAGTCGGGGTTATTAATTTCTCCAATCTGAAGAAAGCCCTTCCACTGAAAGATATTACCCTGCAGGGAATCGTCACGACCGATATGACATTCAACGGGAAATATCAATATATCGAGAAAGAACAATATGAGAAATTTATTGCCAAAGGAAATATTATTTTAAAAGATCTTCTTTTGGTCAATGCTGAATTTCCGGAAGGTATTTCTATCCCGCAGGGATCTGTTACGATTACTCCGGCTCAGTTGAATCTGAAACAGTTACAGGCAAAAGTTTTTTCCTCGGATTTCACTTTACAAGGAAATATTTCGAACTATCTTCCTTATGTTTTCAAAAATGAAACGCTGAAAGGTAATTTCTCTCTGCATTCGAACCGAATAAATTTGAATGAATTCATCATCGCCCAAGCCAAAGCGGCCCGCCAAACAAAGAGCGATACTACGGCCCGGGCTTCGGCCGACTCTATCGCCTTGACGAACAAACCGACCGCAGCAGAAGGAGCTTTGGAGATTCCCAAAAACATCGACGTACAATTTACCAGTAATATCAGCACTATCCTTTTCGATAATCTGACTATCCGTAATGTAAAAGGGCAAATTTCTTTGGATAATGCGGTCGCCACACTGAAAAATCTCAGTATGGATATGTTGGAAGGTAAGATGGTGATGAACGGACAATATAATACAGCCAATCCGAAGATTCCGACAGTAGATTTCAAGCTGAATATATCCGACTTCGATATCCATGCCGCCTACGAGGCTTTCACTTTCCTGCGGAAGAGTATTCCGGTAGCGATGAACTGTAGCGGACAAGTTTCGGCTGCCATGAACTTCAGTTCTACCCTGGATAAAGAAATGAGTCCGGTAATGACGACAGCAAACGGTGGGGGATATCTCGAATCAAAAGGTATTCTGATCAACGACAATCCGGCGATGAACCAGTTGGCTAGTGTGATGAAGAACGACGAACTTAGCCGGTTGAGTATCAGTAAGCTGAAAATCGATTTCAAACTCGAAAACGGGAATATTATCGTCGAACCGTTTAAGACCAGTTTTGCAGGTAATCCGGTGACCATTTATGGAAATCAAACCGTCGACGGGCAGCTCGATTATACCTTATCGATGAACATCGACCGTAAATTTTTCGGCAAGGACATCGACAACCTCCTGAAATCTATTCCGGGTTCGGACAATATTAAAAATCTGGATATCGATGCAAAGGTCGAGGGAACGCTGTCGAAGCCGGTTATCAAACCCGACCTTTCCAAAGCGATCAAAGCGGTCACCAAAGCAGCAGAGAAAGAATTGAAAGGTAATCTGTTACAGGGAATACAGAATCTCTTTAAAAAGAAATAAATTTCTTCTAAACGGGAACAACAGAGTAAAACAGCATATTCTCCGTTTGCTCCGTTGTTCCCGTTTTATCTTAATAACTAACCGTCTCTTCAGGTATTATTATCTAATAGGGAGGAGTAAATTTTCCTTCTGCCGGAAAATCCGGTGAATTTTCCGTTGTCCCATAAGGTTTCGGATGATCGTCTAAAGTCTCCGATTCTTCCTTCAGCTCATCCATATAATCGGAGAGGTTGTCTTTGGCGTTCTGATCGTCATTCTCGATAAGCTCATCCATAGTTTTATTATAAGCCTTTGTCTGTTGGGCAAAAATCCCTTTCGATTGGTCACTTTCTGCCCGTTCGTAATTTGAAGCTCCCTGAATATCGTCCTCGGTAGTCTCATCATTAGCCATCTTTTGGCTTTTTCCTGGTTTTTCGGTATTACCACAACCACAGCCTTTAATTGTAGTTGGCTTGGACTGTTTATCGGATTCTTTTTTCACGTCCTTCATAGCTTTGTCGTTTTTAGTTATATATGATTCAACCGGGTAAACCTCTGCAAGATAGCCCGCTTCAGCAAGTATCCGTTCTACCGATGCAACAGCTTTCTCATCTTTGGCCTTTATTGTCAAAATCCGGTCAGGGCTTTTCAGATCGATCGACCAACTTTGGATTTCATCTGTTATATCCAATTGTGATTTAACCTTGGCAACACAATTATTGCATTTCAAATTCGTTTTAAACTTAAATGTTTTCATGTCCTATTCTTAAAAAACTTTATAAACTTAAATTTATCGTCCCGATAAATTTAACTACACTCATACGAACGCTTAAACTTCAGAATGGTTACCCAATAATTGGAAATTGAGATTTAAAAATTGAAATCAGATTTTTTTTGCTTTGATGCGTAAGCTGTTCGTAACGACGGAAACCGAACTGAAAGCCATCGCAGCGGCAGCTATCATCGGATTGAGTAAAAAACCGCAACAGGGATAGAGAATGCCTGCTGCCAGGGGAATACCGATCAGGTTATAAATAAATGCCCAAAACAGATTTTGCCGGATAGCAGCGACCGTTTGCTTCGAGAGGGCCCAGGCTTTCGGGATAGCATTCAGATCAGAGGTAATCAAAGTGATCTTCGCCACATCGATTGCAATATCCGAACCTTTTCCCATTGCGATGCTGACATCGGCTTGGGCCAAAGCCTGCGAATCGTTGATACCGTCACCTGCCATCGCTACAATCTTGCCCTGTTGTTGTAGTTCCTTCACGAAATCGGCTTTATCCGATGGCATGACTTCTGCCTTGAAATGTTTCAGGCCGATACTATCGGCTACGGCCCGGGCTGTGATCCGATTATCTCCGGTGAGCATATATACTTCAATACCTTCTGCCTGCAAACGTTCGATAGCTTTTACAGCCCCTGGCTTCATCCGGTCGGCGATGACAATTAAAGCCAACACTTGTTTGCTATCGGCAAAATAAACGACGGTTTTCCCTTCCAGACTACAAGCATCGGCTTGTTCTGCCTGTTCACTTTCCCGGGAGATTCCGTTCATTTCCAGCAAACGGCGATTCCCTACAAAATAGGATTCCCCATTGATCATACCTTGTATGCCCTGTCCCGTCAGACTATTGAATTCTCCCTTCAGATTCGTCTTTATCCCTTCTTCCGTCAGATGGAGTACCACAGCATCGGCCAGAGGATGTTCGGAACGGCTTTCCATAAACAATAAAACTTCCATACTGTGCCGTAAATCTATCCCCGGATTCCAGAAAATATCGGTAACCACAGGTTTCCCTTCGGTAATCGTTCCGGTTTTATCTAAAACTACGGCTTGTACTTTACACAATTGTTCCAGGCTCTGTGCATCCCGGATCAGAATATTGTTCTCAGCCCCTTTGCCGATACCTACCATAATTGCCGTCGGGGTCGCCAATCCCAATGCACAGGGACAGGCGATAACCAATACAGTTACCGAGGTCAGCAAGGCATGTGTAAAAGCGAGTTCTCCACCGGCAATCATCCAGCCGATAAAAGTAAGCGCTGCGATACCGATTACGGCAGGTACAAAAATAGCAGCAATTCTGTCGACCAACTGTTGTACCGGAGCTTTACTACCCTGGGCCTCCTGTACCATCTTGATAATCTGGGCTAAAATAGTCTCGCTCCCGACTTTTTCGGCCATGAATTTAAAACTCCCTTTCTGATTGATCGTACCTGTATAGACATGTGTACCGGTCACTTTCTCGACAGGTACCGGTTCGCCGGTAATCATGCTCTCGTCGACAAAAGAAACTCCTTCTGTGACACTGCCGTCGACCGGAATTTTATCTCCGGGTTTCACCAATAGTATGTCTCCGGGTTGTACTGCTTTGATCGGGATCACCTGTTCCGTACCGTCTTCGAGAATCCGGATCACCTCTTTGGGCTGTAATCCGATCAGTTTACGGATAGCTGTCGAAGTATTCGATTTTGCACGGCTTTCCAATAAACGGCCTAATAAAATTAAAGCGATGATCACTGCTGCCGCTTCATAATAAATATGAGCTTCCAGTCCCCGGTCCGTCCAATAGGTGGGCCATAGGGTATTGAACAGACTGAACAGAAAGGCAACTCCTGTACTGACCGCCACCAAAGTATCCATATTGGCATGTCCATGTTTCAATTGTCGCCAGGCATTAATGAAAAAATCCCTTCCGAATACCAGTAGGACCGGTAAGGTAAATCCCAGCATGATCCAGTTGCCATAGGGCATATGCATAAAAAACATCCCGATCACAAAAACAGGGAGGGATAGCAATAACGCTCCTATCGTTTTCCGGTGTAGTTTATCATAGGCTTCTCGTTGTAAAATTTCGGCCTGTTCAGGCTCTGTCTCATTTTCCAACAACAGATCGTAGCCTGCTTCCTGTACCGTTTTTTGCAAATCTTTATCGGAAACAAGCGTAGGGTTATATTCCACTATGACGTCTGAAGCGGCGAAATTTACTCTGGCTTCTATGACACCCTTACGTTCGGATAATGCCTGTTGAATATTGGCAGCACAACCGGCACAACTCATACCGATCACATAAAATGACTTTTTTTCATTCATAACCTATCCGTTTTATCCCTTTACGTGAACTCAGGGGCTTAGTTTCAAATCAGTTATAAAATCCTATTTCTCCTGTTTCCGAAAGGCATCATGGATGGTAATCCCGGTAGAGATCCACCGGTATTTGTCTCCTCTTTCCTCTGCAATAAACACATGATATTCGAAATCATTGACCGTTTGACGTAAAGCAGGGAACTTCTGGCCGATGAAATGCCAGACTCTGTAAGTATACCGGAAAGCCAACTGGTTATTGGTACTTACTCCGATTTTATACGAAATGGAAATATTCTTTATATTGCCCTTCAAATAGTAAAGGACACCATTGAAATCACCGTATATGCCTGAATATTTTATCGGTACAAATGGTCGGCACTTTGTAAAATCTTATTTTTCAGCAGAACGGGATAATCAGGATGTTGTTCCAGAAATTGCCGGACTACTTGTGCCGCTTCCGGGGAATTATGTCCGCGCAATGTAGCTGAAATCCAGTTCTTGGGGAAAAAGATATCTCCGGTACGCTGCACTTCCTGTAATTCCTGTAAAGCCGGCCTGATGTACTTCACGGCTTGCTGTTGCCGGAGAGGGTGGTTGAGATATCCGACGATCTGGGTAACCCAAGGTTCTATCCGACGGTTCCCGGCGATCAATAAAGACCGAAATAGGGAATCCCGCGTTTCTGTTTCAGGAGCTACGGCCCGGACAATAAAGTTAAATTCTCTTTTCCGGTCGGGGTCCTGAATACGGGTCGCCTGTGTCGCCCTGATTTCCTCATATTTTTCAGGCATACGTACAGCCAATTCATAAGCCATTTTAGTATAATCGCTCTCTCCTAAAGCCAAGCCGGTAAAAGATTTCTGTTCTTTCCACATCCGGTAAATTTCCTGTGTCGTCGCCGGTTGCCGGAAGGTTCCGAGCAAAGCCCTGAAAGCAGCCTGTTGACAACCTTTTCCTCCCGGTTTGCGTGCTAATCCGAGCAGGCTTTCTTCAAGCTCTTCACTTCCTGCAATCTGTCCGTGCAGGGCCATCTCATTCAAATAGGCGATCGAAGTAGAAATAATCAAAGGTTCGGTTTCGGTTTTCAAATTACTGATCAACATCCGGGCAAAAGCCAAACCATCTACACGGCCGTGCAGACGGTTTTCATTCAAATTGATCAATAAAGCCAAACGGGTTTCAGGTGCTTTCGCGAAAGTATTCAAATGCGCTAAAGCATAGGTAATCGTCCGCTGATCCAGTACGAAATAGCCATAGGCTTCACCATTTTGATTCAGAAAAATGCAGGACTCATCCGCAGACCGGTTCTGAAAAACGGTCACCGCAGAATCGGATACCAAAGTCACTTCATGCACAGAGGACTGGAGTGTATCTGCATTTTTTCCCTCATAGAGGGCTACACTTATATTTTGTGGCCAACTCAATCCTCTATGCCAGGGATCTTTTTGCCGCACGACCAAGGTCCGGTCGTGCCACGAAGCGGAAATTTCCGGCATCCCTTTTTCATTTACCCAACTATTACTCCAGGCCACCAGATCCTTATCGGTATACTTATTGAGAATAGTAATCAGATTATCCCATGTGGCATTCCCATATAAATAAGTCTGCAAATATTCCCGGATACCTTTTTGAAAAGCTTCTTCTCCCAATAGTTTCAGTAACATATTCATAACGATGGGCGCTTTATCATAGACAATCTGTCCGTAAATCAAACCGGCATCCTTTAAGTTTTCCAAAGGTTGTTTTATCGAGGTAGAGCCGGCTGTACGGTCTTCCGCATAAGCCGGAATATAAAAATTACGCAAATCGTTCAGAAGGTGATTGACTCCCGGAAACTCCGGCCGGGTCATCTGGGAGGCAAAATAATTGGCGAATACTTCTTTGGTCCACACATCGTCGAACCAGGCCATTGTCACGGCATCTCCAAACCACATATGTGTCGTTTCGTGAGCGATCAGTTCCATCCGTCCCAGTTCTTCTTCTATGGTCGGATGCGGCCCTAAGAACATGCGTTTATCATTGTATAACACCGCACCCGGATGTTCCATACCACCGAACTGAAATCCCGGTACAATCACCAGATCGTATTTATCGAACGGATAGGGGATTCCGGTATAGTCCTCGAGCCATTTCAGAGAAGCGAAAACCTGATCGAAAATGATCGTATGCTGGGCCACTTTCTGAGGATCGGTTTCCCGGTAATACATGACTATCGTTTTACCGTCCCGGCTTTCTGCCAGTTGTTGCCATTTCCCGGCTACAAAAGAAAATAAATAGGTACTCAGGGGTTGGGTCGGCTGAAAAGCGATCAGTTTCCGGCCTTCATGGAGGGTTTCGGACTCGACGGCTGCATTGGCTACGGCTACCCATTGCTCCGGGATATCCAGCTGCAAGGTAAAAACAGCTTTCATGTCCGGTTGGTCGAAACAAGGAAATAAGGTTCGGGCACGTTCGGGTACCAACAAGGTGTATAAAAATTCATCGTTCCGGTTCAGGGATTGATTACCGGCAATAAAATCGATCTCGATCTCATTCGCTCCTTTTTTCAGGTAATCGGTCCCTACTACAATATGTTCATTCGAAATCCGGATCGAATCCGGTCGTCCATTCACTTTCAGTTGTTTCACTTTGTGGGGATCTTCGCGAAAATCCAATACGACAGGCTGTACTTTTTCCTGCTTCAGTGTGATCTGTACTTTCCCGATGACCTCTTCCTGTTTATTTTCAGGAATCCGGAATTTCAGCCGGTATTGCAAATTGCTTATATCTTGTTTGCGTTGCCGGGCCAACCCGATGCTTACTCCGGTTTCCGGTTCCTTCCCTTCGGGGCGGCATCCGGCCAATAATTCTACTACTCCCAACAGGATTATAAAAAACAACTGTTTTTTCATAAATCTATGGATTTTAAATTTAATCTTTACTCTGCGCCTGGCGTATTGAAAGGCCGATTCGTTTACGCCCGGGTTCCACTTGTACAACCTTTACCATCACTTGTTGATTCAGTACCAGTTCTGCTGCAGGATCGGTTACATAACGATCGGCAATTTCTGAAATATGTACCAAACCGTCCTGTTTCACTCCGACATCGACAAAAGCTCCGAAACCGGTAATATTGGTAACGATTCCCGGAATTACCATACCCACCTGCAGATCTTCGATTTTTGAAATGCCTTCGGCAAAACTGAATACTTTCGCCATTGTCCGGGGATCTCTCCCCGGTTTTTTCAATTCTGCCACAATATCTTTCAGGGTCAGCAGGCCCGTTTTTTCATCCACATACCGTTGAGGTTCTATCCGGCCGCACAGTGTTTCGTTTCCGATCAGTTCATGAACGCCGACACCCAAATCGCGGGCCATTTTTTCAACGATATAATACGATTCCGGATGAACAGCAGAATTATCCAAAGGATTTCCGGCCCCTTCGATCCTCAGAAAGCCGGCACTTTGTTCAAAAGCTTTCGCTCCCATACGTTTCACTTTTTTCAGTTCTTCACGGCTTTTCAACGCTCCGTTTTCCTGAATATAAGCCACCACGTTTTCAGCTAAGGCCGGTCCTAAACCGGAAATATAGGTCAGCAAATATTTACTGGCGGTATTCACATTCACTCCGACCTTGTTCACACACGATTCGACAACCCGATCCAACGCTTCTTTCAGTCCGCCTTGATCCACATCATGCTGATACTGTCCGACACCGATCGATTTAGGATCGATTTTGACCAATTCGGCTAAAGGATCCATCAATCGTCTGCCGATCGAGACGGCCCCCCGCACCGTCACATCGTATTCCGGAAATTCTTCCCGGGCAATTTTAGAGGCAGAATAAACGGAAGCACCACTTTCACTGACGACAAACACCTGTACCTTCCGGTCGAAGCGTAATGTCTGGATAAATTTTTCTGTTTCCCGTCCGGCCGTACCGTTCCCGATAGCGATGGCCTGAATGTCGTAGGTCGCTACCATATTCGTCACTTTGGCTGCCGCTTGCTTATACTCATTGCGGGGAGGGTGGGGGTAAATATTTTCATTATGAACCAGTTTGCCGGTTTCATCCAGGCATACCACTTTACAACCTGTACGAAATCCCGGATCGATAGCCAATACCCGTTTATTACCTAAAGGAGAAGCGAGTAACAGTTGCCGTAAGTTTTCTGCAAAGACCCGGATAGCCTCGCTATCTGCTTTCTGTTTGGATAAGGTCATATATTCGGCTTCGATGGACGGAAACAACAATCTTTTGTAGCCGTCTTTCATTGCCAGCCAGACTTGCCGGGCACTCTCATTGTCTCCTTTTATAAAAATCCGCTCTAAATTCTTTAAGGCGTTCTCTTCGTCGATGCTTAAAGAAACTTTGAGAATCCCTTCTGCTTCTCCACGCCGGATAGCTAGTATCCGGTGAGAAGGGCAACGTTTCAGACTTTCCTGGAAATTGAAGTAATCGGTATATTTTTCACCTTCCTGCTCTTTGCCTTTCACTACTTTGGCCGTGATAACCGCCTCCCGTTCCAACAGACGGCGAACCCGGTTACGTGCTGCTTCGCTCTCGTTTACCCATTCGGCCATGATATCCCTGGCTCCCTGTAAAGCTTCTTCTGTGTCCTGTATCTCACCTTTTACGAAACGGGCTGCCTTGACCGCAATATCCCCGTTTTCCTGCCGCATCAGAAGAGCTGCCAGCGGTTCCAATCCCTTCGCTTTGGCCTTCGCTGCCCGGGTTTGCTTTTTAGGTTTAAAGGGCAGATAGAGATCTTCCAGTATCCGGATATCCTGACATTCCCGGATCTGTTTTTCTAAACCAGGAGTCAGTTTTTCCTGTTCCCGGATCGTATCTAAAACAGCATTTTTCCTTTTTTCGAGTTCCTGAAACTGAGTATATAAAGTTTTGATTTCCCCGATTCGTACTTCATCCATATTACCGGTTTTCTCTTTACGATACCGGGCAATAAAAGGAATCGTAGCTCCTTCTGCAAATAAATCGAGTAGGTTACGTACCGCCCGGTTCTCTCCTCCGGTCTTTCCTACGATAAAAACAACGGGATCTATATAATATTCCATATCTGTTTATTTTTGTTCTTTAACAATCAACATATTTTTTCGTGAACGGATTGCTGAAAAACTTCTGATGACAGCAAAGATACAGAAACAATAACCAAAATGAAAAGTTCATAGAAAAGAAAACCATACAGGGAAAATTTCAATGCTCTGATCAGGCAGAGACTGTAGCTAAATTAAAAGCCAACCAACAGGAACCGGGTATGACCCAAATACGACCCAAGCACGGCAACTGATTGAATTTATGGGCGATGACTATATGAGTGTAAAAGGGGTGATGGCACTATTGAACGTCTGTATCCTGACCAGCCAAACACCCTGAACAAAAATACCGCCTGACGGAAGCTGCCAGGAAATGGAAAGCGAATGAACAATAAGTGTACAGGGCAACTGAATGCCGTTGATCCGGTAATCCTGTGGGGGAATTTGCTGCCGACGGTTGTAGGCTGAAAATACCATGCATTCAGGGAAAATAACAGGGAGAGGCTGCAACGTAATCCCGGTATCCGGGTTATGGTACAGCCTCTTCTACTGTTTTATTATAAATGTGGTTATTCCTGCTATTGGATGTCTCTCACGGCGCGGATATAGCCTTCGTGTCCACTCGTACCGGCACCCGTTGCTCCGATGGAGTTCTCCTCGGCATTGAAACGGAAACCACCGCCCTTATTCGGTCTGCCATTCTGACCATTGAAAGTACCGTCTCCACCTCCTGTCGTATAAGTTCCCCGGCTGAAAGTGGTATAGCTCAGGTACATGGCTCTGCTATAATGCCACGGACTAATTAACGTAAATCTGCCTTGATAAGTTTTCCACGCTTCCCGAGGCAGACGGGTCTGCATAATCAGCAGTTCGCGCAGGTTGGGTACGCGGAACCCCGACGGTGTGACGTTTTCGTCATTCTGATATATGACCCAATCGCGATCGTTTGACCAGCTCTCATTACCCCGAAAATCAACTGACAAACTCGGTGTGGGATAATCCTGATCTACAGTCGCCACCTGGAACTTGGTGTACGGGCGGTTATAAGGCGAGAGGTCGTTGTGCACGGGCAGATGACCGGTTTCCATACTCTGGCGGCGTGCCTTGGGGCTGAGGTTAGAGCAGTCTATCACGTAGGTGCCGTCACTTTCTGCGCTTGTCACTTTCGGAATAAGTGCCATAGGTTCAGTGTCAGGGTCGGCAAGGTCGATACCGAGGTTACGCACGCACCGATAGGTGAACCTGTTGTTCAACTCTGTCACTCTCATGCCGCTGGTTGCCGCTAAAGCAACACATTCCTCGGCATATAATCCCCATGCCCCACTACGGCCGCTCTGTCCTCCATCGTAGGCGGTGCTGGTGGTGTAACGCCAATACAGATGTCCGCCCCGATCGGCAGGATTGACGGGATAGAGGTGCGAGGCGTCGTCTAAGGCACTCTCGCCGATGTAGAAGTCCACAAGCTGGTCTTTGGCGGCCAAGTACCAGCGGATTTCCGAAGGCTGCACGTAGTCATCCCCGTTTAGGTCGCGGTTACGCATCAGCACAGCGTGCAGGGCGTCCTTGTGCCCGTCGTTTAGCTTATACGAGTCTGCGGTATTCAGTACATCGGTCCAACGCAAATCCTGAACTTCTTCGTTATCGTAATTATCTCCCAACAGGCATCGTAGGGTGTTCAGACGACCGTTATTGTTGGATGTACCCCGGCTTATGGTGGAACCTACATCCACTAAGTCTCCCTCCATGCGGCTCTCCAATCCCCAGCAGGAATTTATATTCGGATTAGCCACGTCATACACCGTGCGGATGGATTTCTGCCTGAAGGTCAGCAGGGACGACATCACGCTCGATGCCCCGTCGGGGCTGAAGCGGGCATTGTCCCCGTCGATGATGTAGAGCAGCCGGTCTTCGGCACCCACGTAGTCGCGCCATTTGCCCAGCAGGTAGTTGGTTTTGGCATCGTGGCGGAGATCCCACGGGTGGCACACATACACGTACTCGTCAATAAAGGCGGTGACGGCAACTGTGCCTGTCGTCAACCCCTTTTTCGTATAGTCATCCCTCAACCGCTGTATAAGCTGATGTACGTCGAGCAAACGGGCATTCTCCGGATGTGGGGCATATCCCGACTTAGTTCCCCCGTTATCCAGGCCTTGGTAGTTATGGTCACCGGGGTATTTCACGAACTTTGTGGGGTCCGTCTGACCGTAATCTTCGTTGATGGCAAACTTAATCCACCGGTAGTCGTTGATACCGTATCCGGCATTCTCATCCTCGATATTAGCACCGTCTATGTAACCTCCCGGTTCTGTTTCATTCTCAAAGCCTTTGATGTCATAGATGGCCTTGTTATACGGAGTACGTACTCCCCAGGTCATTTTCATTGCCTTGCTGCGGTCGAGGTGTATCAGTACACGGTCGTAGTGGGCATCCAGGTTGTACAGATTGGCTTCTGCGATATATATCAGATCGCCCTCGTAGCCGGGGCGGTCTTCCCGCTCATCGTCTTGTGCTCCTGCCGTCACCTCCACCACTATATCGTTGACGCCACGCAGGGTGACGGTGTAGGTGTAGTGGGTGTTGCGCTCGGTGTTGTAGTCGTCGGGGTCAGCGTTGACATAACCTAAATGTACCGTAAACTTCACGTCGGCATTGACCGAATAGCCTTCTCCGTCCACGTAGGACAGTGTCCCCGTCATTTCCACGTAAGTGGCATTCTCGGGGGCGTAGGTGAAGGCTCCGTTCTCGTATTTCTGCCCCGGCTTGCTGCTAAAATCATCACCCGGTTCCTGTGCTGCCTTATCCCGCTTTTCACGCAGGGCATACCGCGCTGCAACCTCCTTCTCTCCGCCTTCGGGTGTAGGGGTTATTTCTGCCTCCTTTATGCTCTTCACGGGTGTCTGGCGGTTTTCCGGCATATAGAATACAAAACTGCAAGTATCCAGCATATAGTCGGCATCGCAACCTCTCTCTCGAACGGCATCTCTTTGGTATCGAAGTATTCGCACTTCTCACCGCCGGTATCGCCATCCGTCTTGGGAAGTACCAACGACTGAGCGGGCACGTTCACCACCCGCCAGCCTTTGGGGCGGAAGTCGAACTTGTCCCAATTTTTGTCAGCGGGAACTTCAGTCTTCACGATAAACTCCACCTTGGCGTCCAGGCGTTCCAGCTTCAGCGTACACTCGAACGAAGCTATCCCGCCACTCTCGCTTCCGGGGATATTGAATATCTCATTGCCCTTACCGTCTGTAACCCAGCCTGACATAATGAATTGTGACGAACGTTCCAATGTCTGCTCATTCAGATTTGCCAGCAGGGCAAGCAACTGGGGCTTCGTCTTCACCTCTTTCAGCTGGTTTTCCGTGAGTTCATAAGTGGAGTTGACGTTGCCCGTCGTGATGTTGGCAATACCCGCAATTTGCGCATTGTTTTTCGAACGGGCCGTAAAGACAATATTTCCTGTAACCTTTCCATTATCATCCGTTGTTGTATTAGGATTACTGTAAAGCCCGCTTCCTTCTTTACAGACATTTCCATCCTCGTCGAACACGAACACATAGAGGTTGTTCACCCGCATCTCGTTCTCATCGTACAATTTTTGCCGGAAGCCCTTCCTGCACACGGGGACCTCCTCCCACAATCTCCTCGTCGGCACACGAAAACAACGCTACCGACAGCGCCGCCACCGACAACAGGCGGCTCATTCTTCTTAATCTTATCTTCATAACTTTGAATAACATACCGGTTTGTTTAATTGAACGGCGGAACGGTGATTTCTTTCTTGCCCCAATCCACCACCTCATATTTCAGGATCAGGCGGACATCTACGCTCAGCGTGGCACGGATGTTTACCTGTGTATTACGGGCGATGGAGTTCAGTGCCCCCTCGGTGATGAAAGCCTTTTGGGGATAGGTCCCTTTCGCCAGCGTGGCGAACCCGATGGTATAGGGCGAGTCCGTCATTTCCGGCAGCCAGGCGTAGGAAGGATAGATGTAGCATACCAGCATCTTTTCGCCGTATGCGGGGATTTTGATGTAATCCGCCTCCGTTTCATAGGGATAGCTCTTGGCTTCGTACGCAGTACTGCCGGGCACATCCAGCGACTGTTCGCCGAAAAGATAGA
>OGLM01002743.1_pt1 | contig 15518 bp, 13 predicted proteins | sample 1572531 | NCBI WGS metagenome assembly OGLM01 (sample SAMEA2581909, study PRJEB24529) | metagenome | biome: Human gut stool | place: China | collected 2011 | reverse complement strand
ATCTTCCGAAGCCACTTATATCACCAGTTTTTCACTGATGAACTGTTCAAACTCCCTGCGTTTGACCAGCTTTTTGGACCCAACATAGAGAACAAACGGGCAATTCGGACTGCGCAGCATACTCTCGATCTTGTTGATCCCAATGTTGCTGTATGCTGCGGCTTCCTTAATCGTCAGCGTCATTTTGAGATGGATCGGCACTTGCAATTCCTCGACCATACTGTTACCACCTGTGTGTTACATTCCGGACTGTTGACTTAGAAACGTAGCATTTGGGGAAAGTAAGAGTTCGTCTGAGCTATCATCTCTTTCCGTATCCAAGTCCAGCAGCCATTTGTCTGGGATCGTGATCAGATTGGGTCCTGTGTTGCAGATCCGTTTTACAACATCTGCCTGGCACGAAAACAATGCGCCTCTATCCAGCTCTGCCTGCATTTGCTTCCCCTTTTTCAAGGCATACGCCTCCGAAAGCAGCTCCAGACTGAACAGATACAGCGGAAGCATAGATGCTTTGCAAATGCCGTTTTGCTGCAAGTACCGCTGAAACCGATACAGCGCCATTTCATCCAGCGCCAGCTTCATCAGCCGCAGGCCCATCTCATCGACGGTGAAATAATGAAAGCTGCTGTTCTTGCTGAAACGGATCAGACGGCTACGCGGGTTTACCCCGTGAGCCATTTTTGCGTCCTTTTGTGGAAGAATGAAATTCTTCCTTCCGCCGCTCTCCATGGCCATGCAGAAATAGAGAAACCGGCTGCCGGTGCTGAGTGCGTGGAACTGCTTGGAGAGGAGCAGTGAGTTTCCAACCTGAATGAATCGTTTTTCTTTGTTATCCACCTTGGCGGATAAGGCCGGTACAATCGTAGGTCCGTGTTTTCGTTTGCTCAAATCAAACTCCTTCTTTCGTGTGAGAATAGGGGGGTGGATGTCTCATTCCTTCGTAATAAATGTAGAAAACCGGCCCTGTTTGACCACCCATTCAAGGCAGAAAAAATTACACTCAATGTAAACTTTCGTAAACACAGAATGGTCTGAATCTACATTAGGTCTACACTGAGTGTAATGCTTGTGAGTATGTTTACTGATTCCAACATTAAGCGTAGTGCGGCATCGAATAGGTATCTTCCGGTACACAGCCGAGAAAGGCGACTCTTTTTGCGAATCGGTCGCGGAACACTTCTCCGGCAGGATCTGCGCCGCATGCTCAGCTGCCAATATCCAGCTCGTAGGTGCAGAGGTAGAACAGGAACGACGTCATCTGGTAGCGGCTGATGCGGGTGCCAGCGGACGCCAGCAGCTCGTCAAGGTTGCTGTCCCGGGTGGTGATGTCCCTCTCATCGCACCAGAGCATCGCTTTGGCTGCCTCTCTGCCAAGATCGGGGGCATCCCGAAGAAGCTGCCTGAGCTGCGTCTGATTCACGCCGGTATCGACGCCTGCCATGATCGCGTAGCGGCGGATCAGTACGCACGCCGTCTGATAGTCCACCTTGTCATCGTATTCGGTATTGGGATCATTTTGCCGGAGCAGCCTTGTCTGATAGGCCCAGCACACGGCATGATAATAGGGATGGGCCGCGTTGAATTCCTCGTTCTCGTAGTCAGCCGGAAGGGCGGTGTTGTCCGTTTCCGGCCGGCCCGCGATGCGGTAGAGCACATCGACAAACTCGCCCAGCCTTGCCGTGGCCTTGCCGCCGAAGGTGTCCGGCGCTTCCGGCTCCACATAGCCCTTGCGGTACATATAGAGGACGCTGGCCTGATTGAAAATGCTCTTGATGTCCGTGAATACCACCGTGTCCGCAAGACTTCCGCCGCTGGACTCCCTGGCAAAGACGTGGGCGTAGTAATCGCTGTTGAGGATGTTGCCGGAGAGCTGGAACCTGCTGTCCACATAGAGCCGGTAGGCTTCCGCCAGCTTGCCGGAGACTGTGGTATTCTCGTCGGCGGGGATCACGGTTTCCGTACCGGCGTCATAGCGGAAGGTCTTCGTCAGAAAGGACTTATCCGACAGCACCGCTACATGGATGCCGCTGGAGAGTACATCGGTGCCCGCCAGCAGGCGGGAATCGTAGTCCACGCCGAAGAGATTCAGCAGTGTCGGCAAGATGTCCGCCGTGGAGCAGTATTCATCCACCACGATGTTCTCTGAAAGGCCGGGAACATAGCAGATGAAGCTGTTGCGGTACTTCTCAAAGGTGGTGTCCAGCGTCTGCCCTGCCAGCTCGTTGTACTCGTCTTCGGTCAGGCCGTAGGGGTAGTGGTCGTTGGTCAGGACGATGCAGGTCTTGTCGGCAACGCCAGCTTCCTCCAGCCGCTGCATCAGGTACTCCAGTGCGTATTCCAGCTCCAGATTGCAGGCAATGTACGCCTTCACCGGCTCAGAATAGGGCAGATCTTTCACCGCGTCGCGGTTTTTGGCGCTCATGGCGTTGTCCCAGTTGTACTGGTAGTGACCGCTGAAGGTCATGTAATAGGCGTGGAAGGGTTCTCCGCTGTTGATGTAGTCGTCCACGGAGGCCTCCATCATCTCCAGATCGGAGGAGGGCCAGTCGATCTTCATGGCCAGACCAGAATCCGCCGCCTTGAACGTGTAGCCCATGTTGGCGTGGGTGATGTTCCGGTTGTAGAAATCCCCGATGTAGTCGTGATAGCCCCAGGCTTGATAGCCCATGCCCTTGAGCGCATTGCCCAGGCAGAACGGCAGATAGTTGGTGCCCGCCACATTGAAGCTGGAATCCGTCTTCGTGCGGGACATATCCGGATAAAGCCCCATGCACATGGTGTATTCGCCGTTGGTGGTGACGGACTGGAACGTGCCGTAGTAATTTTCAAAGAGAATACCCGTATGGCTCAGCTTGTAGAGCGTCGGCGTCAGCTCCTCGCTGATAAACCACGGGCAGAAGCTCTCGGCGCAGATGGTGATGAGGTTATAGTCCTTAAGAAGTCCTGTGTAGTTGTTTTTGCGGGTGGGTGTTGCATTTGATAGATACTCGTCTGTGGCCTTGAGAATATCGCTGTCGGTACTGTCTGCAAGAGCCGTAAAATCGATGCTTTCGATCACGTTATAGGAGTTGCTGCTGTATGTCCGCGGAACATCGCTTATATTCAAGGACGACGGCGTGATCATAATGCTGCCGCTGCCGCTGAAGAGCATGTATCGAAGCTCCTGCGCCGTGGTGGCCAGCATACCGATTTTTTTATAACTGCTGTCGGTGGAGGTGTTCACATTGGTGAAGGTACGATAGACGGAAAAGGCGTTGTCCCGTCCAACATACATGAGTCCCGTGACCGTCAGCAGCAGTGCGAGGAGCACGGCAAAGGAGGCCATAGTCTGTTTCCAGCGCAGCCGCAGCTTCAGAGCCTGCCCCCTTCGCAGGGCAAGGCAGAGGATCACGGCAATCAGCGGCAGCAGGAGGAGCAGGATCTTCAGCAGATTTTGGCGGATCCCATAGAGAAGCTGCGAGTTGAAATTGACGACCACATTTCCGCCCATGCCGATCTGGCTGACGGGCATGAAATCTCCGAAGATGCAGTGATAGACCAGCTGCACCTCGGCCAGCAGCACCTGTGCCGCGACCAGGAAAACCCCTGTGATCTGGCGCAGAACCTTTGGCAGGCTTGAGACTACCAGCGTGCAGAGTGCGCCACCCAGCAGGCCAAACAGGGCAGGATATCCCGCGTACCGGTCCATCGAGCCGAATACGCACAGATGCAGGCACAGCTCCACATAAACGCCGGTCAGGCAGAACAGCAGGAGATTTTTGCGCCACGTATTCCAAAGGCCATGGCTCATGGGCACTGCCGCTTCAGCAGCAGTGCCAGAGCCTTGATTTGTATTTGTCATGGATACATCGGATGTTTTTTCTTTGAGCATATTAGTTCTCCTGTTGGGACTTTTTTAAAAAGCTTCGTAGAATTTCAGCTGAATATGACAGATAGAGAGCTTATCTTAGAACAAATATTGAAAAAAGGCAACGGTTTCTGTAAAAAAACAGGAAAGATTTACAGGTCACGCGGAGAATTCTATGCACCAAAGTCTGTCAACCGCAGCTTTGCAGCCCGCCTCCGGGCTGCAAATAAGGACTCTGCACCTGAAAATTGTACAAGATACATACAGACACATTGCAAAAGCCGTGCTATACTGTACGGAAAATTGAGAGTACCATTGTTTCAAGGAGGTGTGTGATGTGACGGAGACTGTGTTTCGCTTAAAGCGGCATTTGACTTCTTTTCAAATTATGATCCTCGGCTTTGCGGGCGTGATCCTGCTGGGGGCGCTGGTGCTGATGCTGCCTATCGCCACAGTACAGCGGGTCTGGACGCCGTTTCATGAGGCACTGTTCACCTCCACCTCCGCTGTCTGCGTGACGGGGCTGGTGGTGCAGGATACCGGCAGTTACTGGTCCGCCTTCGGTCAAACAGTCATATTGTTGCTGATCCAGATTGGCGGGCTGGGGGTGATCACCGGTGCGGTGACCTTCCTGATGCTCGCCGGGCGGAACATCACGCTCAAGGAGCGCAGCGCCATGCAGGACGCCATCTCCGCCCCTGCGGTGGGCGGCATCGTGCGCCTGACGAGATTTATCCTCAAGGGGACCTTTCTGGTCGAGCTGCTGGGCGCGCTGGCGCTGCTGCCAGCCTTTTGCCGGGACTATGGACTGCGGGGCGTATGGATGTCCGTTTTCCATTCCGTTTCCGCCTTCTGCAATGCGGGCTTCGATATTCTGGGGCGGACGGATTCCCTCTACCCCTCGCTGACGGCCTATGCCGCAGACCCGCTGGTCAACATTGTGATCATGCTGCTGATCATCGTGGGCGGCATCGGCTTTCTAACGTGGGACGATGTCTGTACGCACGGTCTGCACCTGCGGCGTTACCGGATGCAGAGCAAGGTCATTCTGAGCGCGACGGCGCTTTTGATCACGATTCCGGCGTTTCTCTTTTATCTGACAGACTTTGCGGACCTCCCCGTGGGAGAGCGGGCTTTGGCCTCGCTCTTTCAGGCGGTCACACCGCGGACGGCAGGCTACAACACGGTTGATCTAACGAAAATGAGCGATACCTCGCAGGCGGTCACGATCCTGCTGATGCTCACCGGCGGCGCGCCCGGTTCCACAGCAGGCGGCATGAAGGTCACAACACTGGCGGTGCTCATTGCCAACGCCGCGGCAGCCTTCCACAGGAGAGAGGACTCGCGGCTCTTTGACCGCAGATTGGACTATTCTGCCGTCCGCAATGCCGCCGCGATCTTACTGCTGTACCTGTCCTTGACGTTTGTTGGCGCGGCGGTCATCAGCGAGGTCGAGGGCCTGCCGCTGGGCGCTTGCCTCTATGAGACTGCCTCCGCCGCGGGCACGGTGGGACTGACGCTGGGACTGACGCCGCAGCTCGGGACGCTGTCGCAGAGCATTCTCATTCTGCTGATGTTTTTTGGGCGCGTCGGGGGACTGACCTTGATCTACGCCGCGTTTTCCGGGCATGACCTGACCTATGCCCGGTATCCGAAGGAAATGATCACCGTAGGCTGAAAGGAGCGCACGATGAAAAACGTATTATTGATCGGACTCGGCCGCTTCGGGCGGCACCTTGCCATGCAGCTGAGCGAGCTGGGGCATCAGGTGATGGCGGTGGATCGGGACGAGGAGCGCGTCAACGAGTGTATGCCCTTTGTCACCAACGCGCAGATCGGTGACAGCACCCGCGTGGATTTTCTGCGCTCGCTGGGCGTTGGAAACTATGATGTCTGCTACGTTACCATCAGCGGAGACTTCCAGAACTCGCTGGAAACGACGTCGCTGCTCAAGGAGCTGGGGGCGAAATATGTGGTGTCCCGCGCCGAACGGGATGTACAGGCAAAATTTCTGCTGCGCAACGGCGCGGACGCGGTGACATACCCGGAAAAGCAGCTGGCGAAGTGGGCGGCCATCCGGTATACAGCCAACCATATCTTCAGCTACATTGAGCTGGACGAGCAGCACGCCATCATCGAGGTTGCCGTACCGGAGGACTGGCAGGGGCACAGCATCGGTGAGCTGGACATCCGCCGAAAGTATGGCGTCAATATCCTCGGCGTGAAGCGAAGCGACAAAACCGATGTGACCATCTCGCCGGAAACCGTGCTGGACAGCAGCATGACGCTGCTGGTGCTGGGCGAGTATACGGCGCTGAAAAAGTGCTTCCGGCTGTAAGGCTGCATCCGTCGGCACTCGTGCGGTTGCAACCGGCTCGCTGGAGTATGTTACGCTGCCAAGCTCTCCGCTCAAAACTTCGGGTCTGAGGCTGCCGGTATAGGAAAAGCGCTCCTGCGAGGATCGACCTCGCAGGAGCGCTCTTTTGTTTCAGGTGTCGGGAGAGCTGTGTTTACTCGCCGATGTCATCCAGCGACAGTGCCTGCTCATAAGAATCTGCACCGGCGATAGAGCCGATGGGCAAGACCACGTGGAGCTTTCCGTCACCGTCAGCGTATGTGCGGACGTCCATGTTGATGTTCTCATCGGACAGCGTCCAATCGCGGCGTTCCGTCAGGAACTCATCCGTATCACCGCCCGCAATTGCTCCATACTGTGTGTCGAACTTTGCAGCGGCAGCGCGGCGTACCGCCTCCAAGAAGACTGTTTCCTCCACATCCAGTGCCTTCAGCAAGTCCGCTGTGGTGAGCTGCTGGCCACTGACGATGTTATACAGATAGACATTGTATTCGTTCACATCGGCATCCCAACCGCAGGAGACGACCAGCGACAGGATATTCTCATACTGATATGACTCCCATGCCACATAGAAACAGGACAGGCTGACCTTATCCGAGACATCTTCAAGCACGCCATTCACGATAGGGGTGTACGCATCGGAGATGGCCTTGTTGATGGCCTCCGCGCCCTGTGTATCGGCCTCGATTTGGGGCACGCGGTAGGCATAATGGCCGCTGTTGCCCACGCCGTCGGTATAGTCGAAGTCCTCGTTATACAGTTCGGTGATTTGAGGTGCTTCATAAGACGCGTCGGGCGTCTCGGCCTGATGGTCGTCCTGTGTGTTGTTATTGTCTGTCCCATTGGGCGTTGCGCCGCAGGCGGCCAGTGCGAAAATCATTGCTGTGGCCAGCAGCAACACAAAAATCTTCTTCATGTAAATGTCCTCCTTACTTCCACGAGAACCGACCCACAACGGCTTCCGTATACTGATCGTCCGTGATAGCCGTATACCTCTCCCCGTCATACCAGTCGGTAAAGCCGTCGTCCGTCTGATAAATCTCGCCGGTCTCCGTGTCCATCACCCGCTCAAAGCCCATGGTGGCGTCGCTCTGCTTCTGGCTGATGATGTCCTGACTGGTATTCCGGCTTTCCCATGAGGACATGATGGCATCCTGCATCTCATTGGCGGATTGGCTCAACTGCTGGGATTGCCGCATCGCCGCGTCGCTCTGCGCCATGGCGGAGGAGGTATAGCTGCCGGAATAGTCCAGGCTGCCCAAGCTCCGTGTCAGGATGTCCTCCCAGTTCTGGAACATCCCCTTTTCAGCGGAGACGATGGTGGTGCTGTACGCCATGTAGTACCCGCCAAGGCCGGGGATGGGGAAGGGGACAAGCTCCACCGAGCACATACCCTCCGCCTCGACACCGTCCTGCGTAAACTCCGCACGCAGCACACCGGCTATCCCGCCCAAAGAACCGGTCGCGTCAAAGGTCTCTGTCACCGTGAAATCCTCATACTGCGGGAAGTGGAGGCTGCTGTAAAACGGCTCTGCGGCAACCGCCGACAGATACTGCGGCAGCACGTCGAAGTAACCCTTCACGGACTCCTCTGCCATTACGGGGAACGCTGCGTAGGCAGCGTTCCAGTATGTATAATTCTGCTTCAGGAAGTCATCCGCAAACAGCGGCTCTGCCTTTAAGATATACAAAATCTGATTTACGCTGCACGCGGGGTCATACGCTCGCAAAGCGTGGTACATACCCGCGTTGGACGTGGCCGCCTCCACCATCCAGCCCTCCGGAACGCTCATAGAGAAATCCGCACAGCTATATGACTCCAGTTCCAGCCCGGACGCCATGGGCGTAATGACGAATTCTTCCTGCTGCGTGTTTCCGCCGTAGTCCTGTGCGTCATCTCCGCCGCTTTTACTGCCGCAGCCGCACAGCAGTGTTATGGTAAAGGCTAAAATGATACAGATAATTCTCCTCATAAGTCCCCCTCCTTGCCAATTATGCTCCAAGTATAGCACAAGTTCTGCCCCACCGCAATGTGTTCTGCGATGAGACCTGCCCCAAAGCCACCATGCGTATATTTTCTTGACGAAGATACGCGGCAAACAGCAACTTCCTGTCAAAGAAATGCAAGAATGGCAGCAACATCCGGAACGCTGTTGGCCGCGGCAGCGGTGTGCCGTTCTAAGCGTAAGCGCACACGATGAGTATGATCGTACATGACCGTTAGCACAAACAGCAACGACTGTGCCGCTGAAAGAAGATGCTGTACACAAAAAGGACTGGCACGCGTTCGCATGCCAGTCCTTTTCGCATGGATATATTTGAGGAAAGAAATACCGCTTTACTTCTTCACACCCTCTACGGCGGCGGTTTTGGCGCTCAGATCCTCGCACAGGTCGCGCTGGGCAAACTCCGGATTGCGGGGCAGCGTCAGGTCGAAGCGTTCGATCTGGTTGATCTTCAGTGTCAGGTGATCGGCGGACAGGCCCAAAATGTGGCCGCCCTGGGTCTTGTCGCCGCTGAGGTAGTGGAAGTGCCAGCCCGGCAGGTTGATGCCGTTCACATACCGGGGACACCAGACGGCGATAACGGTGCCGTAGGTGTTGGCGAAGTGGAACTCCCGCTGGTTCTTGCCCACCTCAGACAGGGTGGGATAGGGCTTCTGGCTGGCAAAGCAGCTGCGGACGTGCATGGTCTTGAACTCGCCGGTGGCCTTGATCATGTAAAAGATGTTTTGGTTGCCCTCCACATAAGGTGCTAACGCTTTCTTCATGGCTTCGATGTCCGCGATACCCCGCAGCTCCACGGCGGGAACGCTCTCATCGAACTTGGCCACCGTGCCGAAGGCTACGCCGTCCTCCGGCTTCATGACAACGACCTTGCCGTCTGCGGTGGCCTTGTAGGCCACGCCGTCCAGCCCGGCGCAGGTACCGATACCGGTATCGGCGTGGTGAAGAAAGTCCTTCACGCTGACGGTCTCATCAAAATTACCCAGCATCAATGCGTTCAAAGTGGATGCCTAGATCAGTGTTTTCATATGTACACACTCCTTTTTGCAAATCGGTATAGAAGATCGGATGGTTATACTTCTGCAAAAGGCTGAATGGGCGAAAAGGACAGATGGCATTTTATCTGTCTTTGGACACAGAGAGAAGTAGAAGACCATCGGCTATTTGCCGATGGTCATCTCAGCCTGTCAAAGAACGCCAGTTCTCGTTATGCGAGAGCTGGCGTTTTAGTCGTATCAAAGAAGAAATAGGGCAGAAAAACAAAGAAATCAGAGCGGCTCCACTTCCAGAGGGCCAGTTTTTTGAGATTCATAGCAGCATATTTAAGCCTCACCCATGCCGAGACACGGGCCAGACCTCGGTGGTGTGTATAGCGCATGGCATGTTTTTCTTTTGCATCCGCAAAAACACGCTCAATGGTTTGTTTTCTCATGGCATAGATTTCTTTGCCGCGTTCCGTTTTCCGCAGCTGTTCAACTAAGTCGAGAAATTCCTGCCAGATATGGGTTGTGAGCATCCGCTGTCCGTTTTCATTTGCACCACAAACGCTTCTGCAGGGACAATCTTTGCAGACCTGGGTGGCACTGCGGTAAGTTCGTTTTCCATCTTTGCTGGTAGTTGTATGTCTCAGTTCATGTCCTCCGGGGCAGACAAAGCTGTCATTTACCACATTGTAGGTGAAATCCCAAGGCTTGAACTTATCCTTCTTTCCTTTGTATCGGGTATAGGGCAGAATTGGGATCCTGCTGTCCTCAATTACTTTTTTGGCAATCCACGGGGTCTTGTAGCCGGCATCCATCGTTACAAATTTGACTTCTGGAAATCTGTCTGTGACCTTGTCATATACTGCGTCCCATGCCACGCTGTCACTTACATTTCCTGAGGTGACTTCAACACCCAACACAAAGCCGTGCTTGTCGCAGGCTGTATGTGCTTCGTATGCAAATTGCCGTTCGTGTTCTCCTTTTACGAACATTCCGCAGTCCGGGTCTGTGGTGGAAACAGTCTTTTCTGCGGTTTCCTGTGAGCCTCCAACCCCCTGGGGATGGTTTTCATCATCCTCATCTTCAATGGGCTTCTTGCCCAGCTTTTCTCTTTCCTCATTGACCTCTCTGCGAAGCTGACCAGAGTAGACCTTTGCTGCCTTCGCAACCTGTTCCTTCTGGAACTTTTTCTTGTTGGCGCTGGCTTTGATATGGGTGCCGTCAATGAAAATTGCGCTGGTGTCCAGCATCCTGTTATTCAGTGCCTTGTTGAGGATGTGCTCAAAAATCTCACTGGTCAGCTCATCTGGAAAGCGTTTGCAGAAAGCATAGCTCACTGTCGCAAAGTGCGGAATATGATCCAGCAGCCCATAGCCTAAAAACCAGCGGTAGGAGAGCGTATCCTGGATCCTCTGGTAGGTCTGCCGCAAAGACGGTATTCCAAATAAATGCTGAATGAGTACCATCTTGATAAGCACAACCGGATCTGTGCCGGGACGGCCATTGTCATGGCAGTAGTACGGGTCCAGCCGTTCATACAGCCACTCATAATCCATGACCTTTTCTATTTTCCGCAGCAGATGCTCCTTTGGCACCAGCGCCTCCAAATCTACGATGATTGGCTCATGCCGTGCGTCTTTTCTCCAGCCTTCCATGTAAACACCCCCGTTTCTTCTATAATAGCAGAAGCAGGGGCGTTTGCATAGTTTTTTGCCTGTTTTGGGGCGTAAATGCGCGCTGGATTTCATTTTCCCGCTCCCGGTAAGGCGGTTTGGTAGTTTTGCACAGAAATCATTTCCTCCTTTTGGCGTTGCCGGCAGCAGATGAGTATTGACATTTTTCTCCAAAAACAGTATTATCAAATACAGGATAATACAAGATAACACAGGATATGAGAAGTTGTGCGGAGAGAAGCTATGAGATGGATCGCAGGGATAGATGGCGGCGGCAGTAAGACGGCAGTTCTACTGCGTACTGTGGATGGAAAAGAGACGCGAACGTGCCGCGTGGGCAGCATCGATCCCGCGGAGTACGGCGTAGAGGGCTATGCCGCCGGTCTGCTGGCCGCGTTGACACAGCTGGGTGTGACGGCGGAGCGCGTGGCCGCCGTATGCATCGGCATTCCCTGCTTCGGCGAGTATCCGGAGCTGGACGCCGCCGTATCGGTGCGGACGCGGCAGCTGTTTCCCAATGGCGCGGTGCGGTGTGAGAACGACTGCTATGTGGGCTTTGCCGGTGCGTTTGGACTGAAGGCCGGTATCAATGTGGTAGCCGGAACCGGAGCCATCGCCTATGGAGAAGACGAGGAAGGACATGCCGCCCGCAGCGGCGGATGGCACCATGATTTTTCGGATGAGGGCTCCGGCGTATGGCTGGGGCGTGAGTCGTTTGCGCTGTTTGCCCGGCAGATGGACGGCCGCGCACCCCGCACGGCGTTTTATGAGATCTTTCGGGAAGGACTGGGACTGCGGCGGGATACGGATGTGATCGACTATTATGCGCGGCGCTGCGCGGGAAACCGGGCGGAGCTGGCAAAAACGCAGGAGCTGCTGCTGGCGGCCGCTCAGGCCGGAGACAACAGCGCCGCCGCGCTGTACCGAAAGGCGGCCGGCCACTTGTGTGAGACGGCAGCGGCGGTGTACCGGAAGCTGTGCTTTCAGGAGCCGGTACACATCTCCTATTCCGGCGGCGTATTTCAGGTCAGGGACTTTTTACTGCAGCCCTTCCTTCGGCAGGTGCGGCAGGCGATCCCCGGCTGCGTGGCGAACTCTCCGCTGTATACGCCGGAGGAGGGTGCGGCGCTGGCCGCGGCCCGGCTGCTGGAAAAGGAGGCGTGAGCGGGGATGGGCTTATACTATCAGGCGTTTACCGGCGGCGCGGCAGGGCGTGGCGTTGCCGCGGAGGATATTCTTCGCAGACTGCGGAACGTACCGGTACAGGCTGTGATCGTGGGATGGTCGGAGGATCCGGCGCTGTATCGGGAGCTGGGGGAAGCGCTGCACCGCCGCGGCGCAGAGCTGTGGCTGTGGTTTCCCGTGTTCTCCGAGCATACGCTGCGGGAGGGCCTGCGCCGCCAGACCGGTCTGTTGACCGGCGCGCCTTTGGGCGCGCGGGTATTTGACGGAGACGAGACATTTGATTTCTGCTGCCCCTCGCAGGCGGGGCTGGCGCAGCGCCTGCTGGAGAAATACGACCGTGATTTTGCGGGATGTGCCTTTGACGGCATGTTTTTGGACCGCATCCGGTACCCCTCTCTGACCGTGGGCGCGGAGGCGCTGTTTGGCTGCGCCTGCGGGGAGTGCCGCGATTGGCTGGCGGAAAACGGGCTGCCGCGTCAGGTGCAGGATGACCTTGCGCAGCGGATCGCGGCGCGTATGTCGGATGAGGATTGTATAGACCCGCTGGGACTGCTCCAATACTGCGCGGGACAATACATCTTTGCGGATCCGGCGCTGGAGACGCTGCTGCGGCTGAAGTGCCAGCGGATCGAAAGCGTGGTGCGTGTGCTGTGCGGCGGTTTTCGGAGCCGGGGTATGAAAGTGGCGATGGATCTGTTCGCGCCGTTTCTGGCACCGCTGGTGGGGCAGGATTACAGGCGGCTCGGAGCGATGGCCGATTTTATCAAGCCGATGCTGTACCGGCATACCTACACACCGGCAGGGCTGTCCTTTGAACTGGACGCCATGGCGCGAGCCGTCAGCGAAGCTGCGCCGACGGCCTATGCGGCGCGGCGGGCATATTTGAGACAGGTGACCGGCATGGACGGTGATACCGGCGGCTTCTTTGAACGGGAGCTGGCGGCGATCCCGCCGGTGGGGCGCGTCGTGCCGGGGATCGAATTGCATACGGCGGAAGGGCTGCCTCCGGTGCGGCGGACGGATATTGCGGACAGCGTACACCGGGTAGAGCAGGCGGGCTATTTCGACCGCGTGGCCTGCTGGGACATTCTCAGCGCGGATCAGAAAGCCATAGAGACGTTTGCCGGTATTGCGGGGAGGGATCAGGATTGAGCGGTTGGCTGGAATTTGAAGATATTTGCAAAAACTTCCACGGCGTAGCGGCACTGAAGCATATCAGCTTCAAGGCGTACAGCGGACAGGTTTTGTCGCTGGTAGGCGAAAACGGCGCAGGGAAATCCACGCTGTTGAAGATACTGGGCGGAGATTACCAGCCCTCCTCCGGAACCTACCGCATCAACGGGGAGGAGAAACACTTTGCTTCCCCCTACGAGGCGATCCGCGCAGGCGTGGGGCTGATCTATCAGGAACGGCAGATGGCGCCGGAGCTGACGGTGGCGGAAAACATTTTTATGGGTGCGCTGCCGAAGAAGGGGCCGTTTGTGGATTTCAAGACGCTGTATGCCAGGGCCAAGGCGCTGCTGGAGGAGTTCGGACTGGACATTGCACCGACGGAGAAGCTGAAAAACCTCTCTGCCGCGATGCAGCAGATGGTGGAGATCATCAAGGTCTATTCCCGCCGTCCGAAGCTGATCGCCTTTGACGAACCCACCACGGCGCTGACGGAGGCGGAAGCGGAAAAGCTGTTTTACATCATTGAGGAAAAGCTGAAGAAGCAGGACATCATCATTCTGTATGTATCCCACCGGATGAACGAGGTCTTCCGCCTTTCGGACCGTATCGTGGTGTTTAAGGACGGCGAACTGGTACACACCGCCGTCACGGCGGAGACCGACGAGGAGGCCATCGTGCAGCGCATGGTGGGCCGCCCGTTGGAAAAGGTGTTTGGCGAGCTGAAGCGGAATGCTCCGGCGGAGGACTGCATCCTGCGGGTAACAGGCTACTCCGGCAGGGGCTTTCAGGACGCCTCCTTTACCCTGCTCCGGGGCGAGGTCATCGGTTTTTACGGATTGGTGGGCGCGGGACGGACGGAGCTGATGCGCGGCATTTTCGGCGCGGATGAGATCAGCGGCGGACAGCTGGAGCTGAACGGTGAGTGCCTGCGTTTCACCTCGCCGGGACAGGCGGTGAAAAAGGGCGTTGCCTTTTTGACCGAGGATCGGAAGGATCAGGGAATATTTTCCCAGCAGGGCGTGCGGGAGAATATCAGCGTCGTCAGTCTGAAGAAATTGAAAAACCTGTGGTTTCTCAGCAGCCGGAAGGAAAATCAGTTTGCCCGGGAGCAATGTGAGAAGCTGACGGTGAAAACCAGCTCCATTCACAAGAAGATCGCGGAGCTCAGCGGCGGCAATCAGCAGAAGGCCATCGTGGCGCGCGAGATCGACAAGGACCCCGAGCTGCTGATCGCCGTGCAGCCCACGCGCGGTCTGGACGTCGGCGCCATCGAGTACATCCACAAGCAGCTCGTCGCCCAGCGCGACGCGGGCAAGGCCGTGCTGCTCGTCTCGCTGGAGCTGGACGAGGTCATGGACGTGCCCGACCGCATCCTCGTCATGTACGAGGGCGAGATCGTGGGCGAGCTTGACCCCAAAAAGACCGACGTGCGCGAACTGGGGCTTTATATGTCGGGCGCAAAGAGACAGACTGCCGCAAAGGAGGAAAAGGGCGATGAATAAAAATGATAAATTCAATAATTTTCTGAAAAAAGACGGCACAAAGTCTGTTGCCGCCTCGTTGCTCTGTATACTCGGCGGCATGCTCGTCGGCTTTGTGGTACTGTTTATTCTGGCGCTGACATCGAGCGATATAGATATCTCCGAGGCTTTCTCCGGGCTGGCTATCATTCTCGGCGGACACTTCGCCGCGGGAAGCGCAAAGGATGTGCTCTTCCAGTTCGGCGATATGCTGCTTGAGGCGGCACCGCTCCTCATGACGGGTCTTTCCGTCGCCGTGGCTTTCAAAACGGGACTTTTCAATATAGGTGCACCCGGGCAGTATCTCATGGGCTCCATGACCTCTCTTCTTGTCGCTCTCGCAATTCCGACCACGCCGGATACAGCCTTTTTCGTGTGGCTGCTGGCGCTTATCGCAGGCATGCTCGCGGGTATGCTCTGGGGAGCCATCCCGGGATTTTTCAAGGCGGTTTTCAATGTAAATGAGGTTATCGTCTGCATAATGACAAACTGGATAGCCGCAAACGCGGTCAGCTGGGTATTTTATCTGACAGGCGACCGATTTATCAATATCGCGGAGACAAAGACAAAATTCATCCGCAAGACCATCACAAACGGCGTGGCAACTCCGAAATTCGGGCTGGACAAGCTTTTCCCGGGTTCACATGTCGATATCAGCCTTTTCATTGCGATACTTTTCGCTGTAGTAATATATATTATCCTGAATAAAACGACCTTTGGCTATGAGCTGAAAGCCTGCGGCTTCAATAAAAACGGCGCGAAATACGCCGGCATG
>OGLM01002736.1_pt1 | contig 15548 bp, 9 predicted proteins | sample 1572531 | NCBI WGS metagenome assembly OGLM01 (sample SAMEA2581909, study PRJEB24529) | metagenome | biome: Human gut stool | place: China | collected 2011 | reverse complement strand
ACGTGGGTTACAAGAACAAGCAGGTAAAGGGCATTTCTCTTTCTCTTGGTCAGAACACAGTCTTGAACGAGACTTTGGCTGAGGATGCTGCTCAGTTGGAAGACGTAGTGGTTGTGGCTGATCGCAACAACAACATGCGCACCGACCGTGCTGGTGCTACAACAAGTATTAATGCCGACCAGATTGAGGCTGTTCCTACCGTATCTCGTAGCATGAACGACCTCTTGAAGTTGACTCCTCAGGGTGCCAACGTAGGTAGCGGTTTTGCTGTAGGTGGTGGTAACTACCGTCAGTCTTACGTTACTGTGGATGGTGCTGCGTTCAACAACGCCTTCGGTATTGGTGGTAACCTGCCAGGCAACGGATCACCAATTTCACTCGATGCTTTGGATCAGATTTCAGTATCTTCATCTCCATACGATGTTCGTTTGAGTGGATTTACAGGTGGTGCTATCAGTGCCGTAACCAAGAGCGGTACCAATGATTTCAAGGGTACAGCTTATATGTACACTACCAACTCTCACTTGCGTGGTAACAAGGTGAGCGATTACGAGTTGAATCGTCTCCAGTCTCATTCTACTACATGGGGTGCCAGCTTCGGTGGTCCTATCATCAAGGATAAGTTGTTCTTCTTCGCCAACGGTGAATATCAGAGCAACATCTCTGCTGGTCCTTCTGGTACGGCTCGTGTAAATGCTTCTGATGATTGGTCTCCATCATCTGGTACCGTTCACCGCCCATTGCAGAGCGATATGGACAATATGCTCAGCTTCCTCAACAAGACCTATGGTTACAACCCAGGTCGTTATCAGGGATATTCTCTTGATACACCATCATACAAGTTCCTGGCTCGTATCGACTGGAACATCAACGAGAACAACAAGTTGAACATCCGTTTCTCTAAGAGTCACGACAAGGATTCTTCAGCTCCATCTAGCTCAACCACTCCATTCAAGGATTCTGTCATTTATCCTGGTGGTGAGGATGCTACAGGTGGTAAGTCTCAGTCGGGTCGTACAGCTAATGCAGGTCTCTACTTCGAGAGTGCACGCTATTATCAGGAGAAGAACTTTACTTCTTTCGCTGCTGAGTGGAACTCTAAGTGGGGTGGTGTAAGCAATGTACTCCGTGCTACTTACTCCTATCAGGATGAGCCACGTACTTATGTAGGTGGTATGTTCCCAACTGTAGATATTCTGAAGAATGGTTCTTACTACATGGGCTTCGGTCCTGATCCGTTTACTCAGGGTAACCTGCGACAGGTGAAGACTTTCGTTGCTACAGATGAGGCTTCATGGGCCATGGGTATCCAGAACTTCACCGCTGGTCTCCAGTTTGAGACCAACGAGGCTACCAACGGCTTCGGTGCTGCTTCTGCAGGTTACTATGTGTTCGAGTCTATGGACGATTTCATGAACGGCAAGGCTCCTAGAAGCTATGGTGTTACCTTCCCTATGGATGGTTCAAGCCAGTTTAACGCTACCATGAAGTACAACCAGTTCTCTGCTTATGTTCAGGATCAGGTTAACTTCTCAGACCGTTTCCGCCTTACAGCAGGTTTGCGTTTCGAGTTGCCTATCTATCCAGAGCTGAAGAACAACTACAACAAGGCCTTCGCAGCCATGAAGTGGAAGAACGATGCTGGTGTAGAGTCTCAGTACACTACCGATCAGCTTCCTGATGCTCCTTTGACAGTTTCTCCTCGTGTAGGTTTCAACTGGGATATCCTCGGCAACCACAAGTTGGTGCTCCGTGGTGGTACAGGTTACTTCATCGGTCGTCTGCCTTTCGTCTGGCTCGTATCTGCTGTAGGTAACGCTGGTTGCGGTCAGTACACCTATTATTATAATACTCCATCTGACAAGGGTGCTAAATATTTGATGGATAAGTTCTATGCTAGCCGTGATGAGCAGGTAAATGTATTGAAGCAGCAGGGCTTGGCTGTTAACCGTGATGATGCAGCAGCTCCTTCTTCTCCTACCATCATCGACAAGGACTTGAAGATGAATGCTACCTGGAAGACTTCTCTGGCATTGGATGCCAAGTTGCCTTACGATATTGACTTCTCTCTGGAGGGTATCTATAGCCGTGAGTTCAATCCAGCTACTGTTATCAACCTCGACCGCTACTGGGATGGTAATTCATACATAGAGTTGGCTCCTGGTGACAAGCGTAAGTGGTATTCACGCAACTCATCTATCAACCCTTATATGATTACAAACGCTGGTCATAAGGCATACTACTACTCAATCACTGCATCTTTGGCTAAGAAGTTTGCATTCGGTTTGAACCTCTCTGCATCTTACACCTATTCAAAGGCTAAGTCTTACGGTGATGGTGTAGGCGACCAGGTTTCTTCTGCCTACTACAACAACCGTTACTCTGTAAACGGTAACAACGATAAGGAGTTGGGTTATGGTACCTACGTGGCTCCTAACCGCTTGCTCATCTCTGCTTCTTACAAGAAGGACTACGGTAAGAACTTCGGTTCTGAGGTTGGCTTGATCTACGAGGGTATGAATATGGGTTATGCTGACGGTTACAGCTGCACACGTTACACTTACCAGTTGACTGGCAATGTAGTTAACGACTACGGTTCTAACGGTTTGGTTTACATCCCAGCTTCCCGCGAGGCTTTGGATAAGTGGAACTTCAAGGACAATGGTAAATATACAGCTGAGCAGCAGAAGGATGACTTCTGGGCTTACATCAACCAGGATGATTACCTGAAGAATCACAAGGGTGAGTATGCTGAGCGTGGTGGTGCTGTGATGCCTTGGCATCATCAGTTGGACTTCAAGTTCAACCAGAACTTCTATCTCAACGTAGCTGGTCAGAAGAATACTCTCCAGTTTGGTGTAGATATCAAGAACTTGGCTAACTTGTTGAACAACAGCTGGGGTCTCTACAAGACTGTTAACAACACCAAGTTGTTGAAATATACAGCTGGCAAGAATGGTAATCCTGGTTCATTCCAGTTCCAGAAGAATGGTAAGGAAGTATTGTCTAAGACATACACCAACAACACAAGCTTCAACTCTACCTATTCTATCCAGTTCTCTATCCGTTACATCTTCAACTAATGGATAGGAGTGGTACAGAATAGATAAGCCATAAAATAAATGGATGCACTTCTCTAGTAATAGGGGAGTGCATCTTTTTTTTGTCTGCGTGTTCGGCAGTTATAGTCAGCTGTTTATATCCCAAAACACCTATTTCGGGGTCTTTTTCCAATCTTAATTGAATTTTCTTCCTCTAAAACCTTGTTATTTCAAAAATTTTGTTTAAATTTGCAGCTAAGAAGTATAAAAAGGATTAAGTAAGTCTTCTGGGAAGATGAAATCCTGTTATTATTAACCAATTTATCTGAAATTCTATGCAGAAAAGATTGCATTTACTAGTGGTTTTGCTAGCCTTTGTTGTCTCTACGGCGATGGCGCAGATTACCACATCAGGCATCAGCGGTAAGGTAACATCCGACGATGAGAGTGTCATCGGTGCTACCGTTACTGCCATTCACCAGCCTTCAGGTACGGTGTATCGTGCCGTGACGAATATCGATGGCCGTTACACCATCCAGGGTATGCGTCCGGGTGGACCATACAAGGTTGAAGTATCTTACATCGGATACAAAGACAAGAGTGTCAACAATGTAAACCTGAGCTTGGGTGAGACTACCAACCTCACCTTCTCCTTGAAGGAAGATGCGCATCAGCTCCAGGAAGTGGTGGTAGCTGGCAAGGCGGGTCTCGCTGCTTCTCGTACAGGTGCTGCCACCAGTATGAATGCCGAGCAGATCAACAATATGCCTAGTATCACCCACGGCATTGCCGATGTGGCTCGCTTGAACCCTCAGCTCACGGTTACCAATTCGGGTAACATGTCGTTTGCCGGTACCAACAACCGATACAACAACTTCATGATTGATGGTGCGGCTAACAACGACGTGTTCGGTCTGGCTTCCAGCGGTAACAACGGCGGTCAGGCGGGTGCTCAGCCTGTATCTATGGAGACCATCGAGCAGATTCAGGTATCTGTGGCTCCTTTCGATGTGCGACAGAGCGGTTTCACCGGTGGTGCCATCAATGCCATCACCAAGAGCGGTACCAACAAGTTCCACGGTTCTGCCTATTACTATGGCTACAACCAGGACCTCATCGGTACCAAGTATCCTTATCTGGATGGAACGGGTTATGCACCTAAGTATCAGAAGCAGACTCAGTATAACATGGGTGTCACCCTGGGTGGACCTATCATCAAGAACAAACTCTTCTTCTTCGCCAACTACGAGCGTACCAACAAGGAGTATCCTAACCTCTATGGCGTGGATTCCGGTAACTCGAAGGTGAATACCGAGCAGGCGAAGGACATCATGAATATGTTGCAGAAGATGGCTGAGAAGCAGGGCGTAGCATTCAATGACTACTTCAGCAACCAGGATATCTACACCAAGAGCGATAAGGCGGGCTTGAAACTCGACTGGAACATCAACGAGTTCAACAAATTTGCCATCCGCTGGAGTCTGGTCAAGGCAGAGCAGTTGAGTGGTGGCGGCAGTGCTTCCAGCCTGAATACCTATGCCTACAGCTATCCTTTCAAGAGCAATACTAACTCTTTCATCGCTGAGCTTCAGAGCCGTATCTCTCCAAACGTGAGCAATGAGGCCCGTGTCAGCTTCGTAAGAGTACGCGATAGCCGTGATATCAAGGCCAACCTCCCTATGATTTCCATCACAGGTGTGGGCAGCGGTACGGTGAACATCGGTACAGAGCGTAACTCTCAGGCCAACTATCTGAACCAGGATATCTGGACCATTGAGGACAACCTGACATGGCTCCGTGGCAACCATACCTTCATCTTCGGTACCCACAACGAGTTCTACCATTTCAAGAACATGTTCATCTCTGATAAGTTCGGTTCTTATACCTTCAAGGGTTATGACAACTTCAAGGCTTATTACGATGATTACATGGCTGGAACATTGGATCCTAACAAGGCTTACATGAACCAGTATCGATATGGACAGGCTAATACAAGTGTAACCGGCGACCCTAACTGGGCTTCTGAGTTCTCATCAGGTCAGTTTGGTTTCTATGCGCAGGATAAGTGGAATGCCAGCAACAATTTCACTCTTACCTATGGTCTCCGTCTGGATATTCCTGTGTTCTTCGACACTCCGATGGAGAATGCCGAGTTCAACGCCTTGTCTGAGAAGATGGGTTGGGGCATGAAGACCAATGATAAGCTCAAGTTCTCTCCAATGCTCTCTCCTCGTGTGGGATTCCGTTGGGATATCAACAGCGACCGTAAGTTCATCCTCCGTGGTGGTGCAGGTGTCTTCACCGGTCGCATCCCATTCGTTTGGGTAAGCAACAACTTCTCAGGCACAGGTCTGCAGCTTTCTTCATACGATAGCAACAACTCTTCTACCAAGGGCTTGGAGCTCATCCTCGACCCAAGCAAGCAGAATGCCAATGCCGATAAGATGAAGGTGAGCGCCGGTAACCAGGATGTTGCCGTTTGCGGAAAGAACTTTAAGTTTGCTCAGAACCTCCGTCTTAACCTCGGTTTCGACTTTGAACTGTTGGGTATCGACTGGACCGCTGAGGCCATCTACTCAAAGACATTGAATGATATTCTCTATAAGAACCTGGCTCAGGAGCAGAGTGGTGAAACCTACTCTCAGAAGTATGGTTACGAGTGGGACAACCGTCCGCTCTATCAGAGTGTAGTGAAGGGTACTCCTATTGCAGGAGTCTATGCCCTGGGCAATACATCGAAGGGTCATACCATCAACCTCTCTCTGAAGGCAGAGAAGCATTTCGACTTCGGTCTCGACCTGATGGCAAGTTACACCTGGACCCGCTCTCGCAGTGCTGCCAATGGCGGTTCTTCTGTGGCTAAGAGTTCATGGACTTACCAGTATACTCATCGCGACTGCAACGATTTGGAGGTGGGTAACTCTGCCTACAACGTGCCTCATCGCATCCAGGCATCTGCTTACTACCACATCGACTATGGTCATCAGAAGCAGTGGAAGACAACCCTGGGTGTCATCTACCAGGCTAAGAGCGGTTCACCTTACACCTATTATTATTATGGTGATGTGAACGAGGATGGTTCCAAGGGTAATGACCTGTTCTTCATCCCAACCGATGCACAGATTGACAAGATGCGTTTCGAGGAAACCAAGTATAACAACAATACCTTCACCAAGCGCATGTTTGGCGATAACCATGGCGATAAGCTCACCGAGGAGATGCAGCGTGAGATGCTGAAGAAGTGGATTGCAGACGATTCTTATCTGAGCAAGCACCGTGGCGAGTACTACGAGCGTTATGCTGATAACCTGCCATTCGAGCATCATTTCGATGTTCACTTCGGTCAGAAGTACAGCTTCAAGGTAGCTGGTCAGATTAACTCCATCGAGTTGACCTTCGATATTCTCAACGTGGGCAACCTCTTGAACAAGGATTGGGGTCATACCTATGGTGATGGCTTTGGCACCTACTATTCTCCTGTTAACTATCAGGGTGGTGGTGTTTACCAGTTTACCGGTGCTTATGCTTACAAGAGCTATAGCGATTACTACAGCCGCTGGCGTGGTCAGATTGGTTTGAAATATACTTTCTAAAAAAAAAGCATATTTCATTTTGAAGTAAAAACAGATAAGATAATCAAGTAAAATAAAAGTCCCTGGAGATGTTTCCATTCTCCAGGGACTTTTATTTTGTTTCTATTCATCAATGTCTATCTATATTCAAAGCTAAAAATATCTATCCTTAAAGCAAAAAATATCTATCCTTAAGGCAAAAAATATTTTCCCTTAAGGCTAATTATATTTTCCCTTAAGGCTAAATATATTTCTCCTTAAGGCAAAGTATATTTCCTCTTCAGGCTATATAAATCTATCCTTTATGAGGAATCAGCTTTCCTTTAGATGAACAAATCCTTCTTAGGCATGCCCGGCATGTATTTCTGTCTTAGTTTTTCAAAGAAAGCCATGCTGTCGTTTGAGAAGCCGTGACCCTTCCAGGTGGATGTGTTCGTTATGAGAATCCAGCACTGACCGTCGGGATACTTCAGAACCAGAGCCGATGTGCCGGCCAGTGAACCCGTGCGAATCCATGGGCGATTGCTCTTCGGCGTGTAGTTCCAGCCGATGGAATACTGATGGTCGGGCTGCTCGGTGGTCATAAACTGGATGCTCTTCTTGCTCAGGATATCCTTCACATGAGGCATACCGTCGATGCTGGCGATGAAACGGCTCAGCTCGGCTGCCGAACCACACCAGGCTCCTGCACCCGACAGGCGAGGAAGATCGGTGTCACCATAGCATTTCTCCACCAGTCGTCCACTGTTGTTGTATTCATACACAGGGATGCTGCCCTGGTGCATGTAGTACTTCGTCTCGTTGGGGCGGCGGTCCTTTAAGTAAGTGCCGGCGATGTGCATGTCGTAGCATCCGGCAGGCTGGAGCACATACTTCTGCATGAAGTTCTCGTATTTCATGCCGCTCTTCTTCTCGATAATCATCGAAAGGATCATGTAGCCCAGGTTGCTGTAGCATTTGCCCTGACCCGGCGTATAACCCAGATGGCGCTTCAGCAGAATCCTGAGCAGCGTCTTGTGGTCGGGAGGAGTAGTGAGGCGGTTTTGCATCATGATGTATCGGGTGGAAGATACCGGGTCGCCGGCGTAGTTGTTGAAACCCGCCTGATGACGAAGCAGCTGCTCCACGGTGATGTCGTAGTATCGCTGGTCCTTGATGCCATTATTATAGGTGGTATCGTTGAGGATTCCCTTCGGTCCGAACACCTTCTCGTTCAGCTTCAGTTTCTTCATCTCCTGCAGTTTCATGATGCCCACAGCCGTGATGAGCTTCGATACCGAGGCAAATCGCATCAGCATGTTAGGCTCCATTTTGATGCCCTTTTCCTTGTCTGCCCATCCGAATCCGCGGGCGTAGAGCAGGGAATCGTTGCGGGTGATGACGAGCTGTGCACCGTTGATTTCCCATCGTTTCAGGTATCTCTCTACCACGGAGTCAATCTCGTGGTATTCCTTTCCCTCGGTCAGTGCGTTCGAGATGGAGTCGTTGATGTGCGCCTTGGGCAGGGTATCTGCTTTAGCCTTCTCGTCAGATGATGAACAGCGGGATACGCAGCTGTGCGTAGTCCATCCTATGATAGCGGTGAACGTAATCAGTATGATAGCGATGCGTTTCTTTCTTAATCTTCTTGCCATTGTTTTCTTTAAAATATAGGTTTATGCCATGACGAGCTTCAGTTCCTGGGTGAGTTTGGCGATGGCTGGGTTCTCCTTCATCAGGTTGTCCAGCAATTCCCGTTTCGAGAGAATCTTGGTCACCTCGTTGGCTTCTGCCAGTCGGTAGTCGATGGTTACAGATTGGTTGCCCAGTCCTATCTTGAAGGTTTGCAGTATTCTTCCCTTGATGCTCTGAATGTCGTTGAGCAGCAGTTGGTTGTCTACCACCACTTCTATGTTCGGGTATTGTGTAATCTTCGGAACCACCGCTTTCATGCGGTTGGCAAGACCAATGAAATCCTTCACGTTCTGCATTCTCAGACACATGCCTATCCATTGTCCTTCCACCTGTTCCTGGGTAAATTCGATATCCGTAGCCGTATCTGTATGGGCAGCCTGGGCGTTCGGGTCGTCCTTCAACTGGTCGATAGGATTATACGTGCGTCGGTTAGCCTCTTCCGTTTTCTTCAGGTTGGCAAAACTCATGCCTATGCCGCTCAGTTTCACCTGGCTTATCTTCTTCTTCGCAGGAGCTGCTTTTGTAGCTGCTTTTGGCGCAGCAGTTGCCGCAGCGACAGTCGCAGCTTCTCCCTCTGGGGATGAGGCTGTGCTTCCGCTCTCTTGCCCGGCACCTGCACCCTGAGCAGCAGGCTTAAGCTGGGCAATGATTTTCTGAAACAGGGATTTTAGTCTATGGGGCGTACGCCCCGCACTAGGCACGTCCTGGTCTTCCGGTTGTGTAATCTGTCCTATCTGTATCAGGGTAAGCTCTACCAGCAGGCGCTTGTTCGAACTCTGGCGATAGTGCACATCGCATTCGTTCATCAGTTTCAGTGCCTTATATAAGAAAGGTGTAGGTGCCTTCTTGGCCTGTTCGGCATACTTAGCCTTCTGCTCGTCGCTTACTTCCAGCAGGGGCAGGGTCTGAGGGTCTTTTGCCATCATCACGTTTCTCACGTGCTTGGCGAGTCCCTGAATCATGTTGCCGCCGTCGAATCCCTTGTTCAGGATGCCGTCGAGCACCACCATCATCTGGCTTATCTTGTTCTCTATGGCGAGGTCTACCAGCTTGAAGTAGTTGTCGCTGTCCAGTACGTTCAGGTCTTCTATCACCTTCTGGTAGGTGATGTCGCCCTGGCAGAAGCTTGCCGCCTGGTCGAAGATGGAGAGGGCGTCGCGCATACCGCCGTCTGCTTTCTCGGCGATGACAGCGAGTGCCTGGTCCTCGTATTTCACGCCTTCCTTCTCAGCCACCATCTTCAGGTGGGCGATGGTGTTAGCCACGGTCATGCGCTCGAAGTCGTAAATCTGGCATCGGCTCAGGATGGTAGGCAGAATCTTGTGCTTCTCGGTGGTGGCGAGGATGAAGATCACGTGCGATGGCGGTTCCTCCAGCGTCTTGAGGAAGGCGTTGAAGGCCTGTGCACTCAGCATGTGCACCTCGTCGATGATGAACACCTTGTATTTACCCACCTGAGGCGGGATGCGGGTCTGCTCCATCAGGGTCTTGATCTGGTCAACGCCATTGTTGCTGGCGGCGTCCAGCTCAAAGATGTTGTAAGAACGCTGTTCGTTGAAAGCCTTGCAGCTCTCGCACTCATTGCATGCCTCGCCGTCTTCGCGGGGATGCTCGCAGTTGATTGCCTTGGCAAAGATGCGGGCACAAGTGGTCTTGCCCACGCCTCGAGGACCGCAGAAGAGGTAGGCGTGCGCCAGCTTGCCGCTCTTCACCGCGTTCTTCAGAGTGGTGGTCAATGCACTCTGTCCAACAACCGAATCGAAGGTCATCGGACGGTATTTTCTTGCAGAAACGATGTATTCTTCCATTACTTTTTGCTTGAAACTTTGTTGTCTTGCATTATTTTTTCTTAATTGTGATGCAAAGATAACAAAAAAATATTATCTTTGCAAACAAATTCAGACAAATAAAGTCAAATTATAGAAATTAATGAGTCAGAAACTAAGTATTATATGGAACTATCTCGCTCACTATAAGTATCTTATAGTCATTATAGCGGGTGTTTTGATTGTGGGCGTTGTTGATGATAACAGCATCCGCCAGCACATCAAGTATCAGTTGCAGATAGCAACTTTGCGTGAAGAGATCGGAAAATACCGTGAACAGTATGAAAAAGACTCCCGTCAGCTCAAGGAGATGCGCCAGGGACCCGATGTCTTTGGCAAGATTGCCCGTGAGCGTTACTTCATGAAGTCGGACGATGAAGACATCTTCGTGCTGAGCACCGATCTGCCGGATGAGGTGGTGCCGCCGGATGATGCTGACGAATCGCAGACTGAGAGTGTTGAGTAATATTGTTAAACCCTATTTATATCATAACGATGAAACAGTTAAGTAAGATTCAGAGTGCTATTTTTCTGCTTGGCGGCGTACTGATGGTTGTCGGTGCGGGCTGCTTTGCATTTGGCTTTATTTATCCTAACATGTTGCTTTACACCTGCTGGATGTTCCTGTTGGGCACCGTGCTTTTCTCCCTGGTGCAGGCGATGCAGTTCTACGAGGGCGATTCGCAGGTTATCCACCGTCTGAAGCGCATGCAGTATATTGCCGACATCTTCTTCGTGCTGTCGGGCATTTCGATGGTAGATACAGTGTACGCCTTCTTCCGCCATTGGTTCGCCAATCAGGAGACCTATATCACGTATTTCTACAACAAGTGGGTGGTGTTCCTGCTCATCGCAGCCTTGCTCGAACTCTACACCACGCATCGCATTTCGCATGAGCTAAAATGCAAATAAAACATAAATACATGTAATATTCAATTAAATTGCTTGAATTTATTTCGCTACTTCAATAATTGATTGTACTTTTGTTCACTGAATTGTGAATTACAAAGCTTATGAATAAGATATTTTACGCACTGATCACCTTAATGGCGCTCACATCATGCGCCGCCAGTTACGATATCTCAGGTACTTCTAACGTAAGCACCTTAGATGGTCGTATGCTGTATCTTCAAATCTTGAAAGACAATGAATTTAAGAAAATTGATTCATGTGATGTAGTCCATGGGCAGTTCCACTTCCAGGGAAGTGTGGATTCTGCCAAGATGGCCAACATCTTCATGGATGATGAACCCGTGCTGCCACTCGTTCTGGAGAGCGGGTGCATCACGGTGAAGCTTGATGATACCCAGCAGGTGGTGAGTGGCACGCCGCTCAACGACAAGCTCTTCGGCTTCTTCAAGAAATACCAGCAGTTGCAGAATCAGCAGCGTGAGTTGGTTCATAAGCACGACCAGGCTATCATGAACGGTAGCGATATGCAGGTGGTTACGGCGAAGCTCAACGAGGAGGCGATGCGACTCTCTGACCAGGAGGATAAGCTGATCACATCCTTCGTCACCGATAATTTCGATAACGTGCTGGGTCCGGGCGTCTTCTTCCTCGTCACCATGGGCAATCAGTATCCGATGCTTTCACCATGGATTGAGGACATCATGAGCAAGGCCACCGACCATTTCAAGAACGATGCCTATGTGAAGGATTACTATCAGAAGGCGCAGGAAAACCAGGCCATCATGAATGGTACGCATGAATCTACAGGCGGCGTGACTCCGGAAATGGAGCAGATGGCAGCACCTCAGGGCGACCCTAGTGCGGCAACTGTACCAGCGCCAACTCCAACTCCTAATGATTTAGCAAAGCCAACTATTCCGGCTGCAAAATAAAAGATAACATTATATTATGTCTAAAGTATTAATTCAAAACGGAACTATAGTCAACGAGGGTCGCTCCTTCAAGGGCGATCTTCTTGTTGATGGTGAAGTTATTTCAGAGATATATGAAGGCATGGCACCCCGTGGCATCTACGACGAAGTAGTGGATGCTTCGGGGTGTTTTGTTTTGCCTGGAGTGATAGATGACCATGTCCACTTCCGTGAGCCGGGATTAACCCGCAAGGCGGACATCGAGAGCGAGAGCCGTGCGGCTGCCTATGGTGGCGTCACCTCTTATTTCGAGATGCCGAACACGGTGCCGCAGACTACCACCCTTGAGGCGTGGCAGGAGAAGCGAAAGCTGGGTGCACAGAAGAGTCATGTAAACTACAGTTTCTTCTATGGAGCCACCAACGACAATGTGGATTCCTTTGCCCAGCTCGATATGCATCATGTTCCGGGCATCAAGCTCTTCATGGGTTCCAGCACCGGCAATATGCTGGTAGATAAGATGGAGTCGCTGCAGCGCGTGTTCAGCACAGCCCAGCAGCTCGATCTGCCCGTAATGACCCATTGCGAGGATACCGACATCATCAACCGCAATATGGCGGAGGCAAAGGCGAAGTATGGTGAAGACCCTGCCGTGGAGCACCATCCCGAGATTCGCAGCGTGGAGGCATGCTACGAGAGCAGCAAACTGGCAGTAGAACTCGCCAAGCAGTTTGGTACCCGCCTTCACATCGCCCACGTTACCACCGCCAAGGAACTGGAACTCTTTGATAATCAGGAAGAGAATCTTCCGAAGGAGAATCTTCAGAACACAGATTCAGTGAATCTTCCTCAGATAACCGGCGAAGCCGTGATAGCCCATCTCGTCTTCTCCGATGCCGATTACGCTACGAAGAAGGCACTCATCAAGTGCAATCCTGCCATTAAGACGCTTGCCGACCGTGATGCCCTTCGCCGTGCCCTGAACGACGGGCGCATAGCCACCATCGGCACCGACCATGCCCCACATGAGTTGAAGGATAAGCAGGGTGGGTGTGCCAAGGCAGCATCAGGCATGCCGATGGTTCAGTTCTCCCTCGTTTCCATGCTCCAACTGGTGGACGAAGGCGTGCTCACCATCGAAAGAATGGTAGAGTTGATGGCTCATCTGCCAGCTCAGCTCTTCCAGGTAAGCCAGCGAGGATTCCTTCGCAAGGGATATCAGGCAGATATCGTCATCGTCAGACCGCAGTCGCCATGGAAGGTGACTAAGGAGGTGATTCAGAGCAAGTGCCAGTGGAGCCCGATGGAGGGACACGAATACCAGTGGCAGGTGGAGCAGACCTTCTGCAACGGCCACCTTATATATAATAAGGGAGCCTTTGATGCCGACTATCGTGGCGAGGAATTGAATTTCAGAAGTTAATGAATAAGATTTATAACATATCAGAATTGACTCCGTTCATCAACTGGCTCTATTTCTATCATGCCTGGGGATTGAGCGGAAAGCCAAGGGAAGACAAGGAGAAGATGAAGCAGGAGGCATTGCAGATGCTTGCCTCCTGGGAGGAGAAATACCATACCCATGCCATTTTCCGGCTCTTTGAAGTCTGCAGCGAAGGGGATGACTTGATCTTCTTCCTATCCGAAAAAAAACTCCGATTCCCGATGCTTCGCCAGCAGCATCCTTCGGCACCAGGCGAACCCAATCTCTGCCTTGCCGACTTCATCCGTCCTCTTTCCCAGGGCATTAGAGACCAGGTAGGAGTGTTCTGCACTTCGGTGGATGGAACCATCATCGACGAGTATAGCCATGACGACTATCTCAACATGATGGCACAAACCCTGTCCGACCGACTCGCTGAGGCTACGGCAGAGAAACTCCACGAAGAGGTGAGAAAAGATAGAGCGTATTGGGGCTATGCACCCGATGAAAACCTCACCATCGAGCAGCAGCATCGCGAGGAATACCAGGGCATCAGGCCAGCCATCGGCTATCCGTCGCTGCCCGATACCAGTGCCAATTTCCTCATCGACCAGCTCATCGACATGAAGCAGGCAGGCATCCGACTCACCGAAACCGGAATGATGACGCCTCATGCCAGCGTCTCGGGATTCATGTTCGCACATCCCAAGTCGCACTACTTCGAATTGGGAAAGATAGGCGATGACCAGCTTCGCGATTACGCCCGCCGCCGTGGCGTGCCCGTAGAACTGATGAGAAGGTTTTTGGCAGTTTATAGTTTATAATTTATAGTTTATAGCTGGGCATATTAAACGATAATACGATAAGATATAATAATATAATCATAATGATATGATAGCAAGAATTCTAATTCCCATCGTGCTGTTCTCTGTATTGCCTTATCTCTGGATAGACAGGCAGTATCTGCACGTGCGCAAGGGATGGAGAAAGATTTTATATTGGCTGCCTGTAGCCATCGTGATAGGATACAGTTCCTATCTGGCGCTGGGTGCCGACTTCATGCCCGACGACCCGATGCTCATCGACATCTGGTTCGGAATGATGGCGGTGCTTGCCGTGCCGCAGTTTGCCTTCGCCCTCTGCAGCTTCGTGGGCTGGGAGTGCATGCGCCTTTCACGCCGATTCAAGCACCACCGCAATACGCCAAGCCGTCATGCTTCACGCAACTGGGGCAAACTGGTGGGTGGCGTGCTTGCCGTCGTGGCATTCTTCAGCTTCATCTATGGCTTTACTAAGGGCATCAGGCAGTTTGAGGTCAAGCATATCACCGTCTATGTCCCAGATCTGCCGAAGGAGTTTGATGGCTACCGCATCGTACATTTCAGCGATATCCACTTGGGGTCCTTCTACGGATGGCGAGGCGACCTGCCGCAGCGCGACATCGACAGCATCAACGCCCAGCGTGCCGATCTCATCTGCTTCACGGGCGATATTCAGAATGTAAAGCCTTCAGAATTAACGCCTTATCACGAATTGCTCAGTTCGCTGAATGCCAAGGATGGCGTGGTGAGCGTGTTGGGAAATCACGATTACACCTATTATATGCACATCGATGATGACGACCCGCTTGCCAAGAAGGAGATGGAGCTCAGGGTGCAGAACTTCGAGCGATCCTGCGGATGGCGACTGCTGATGAATGAGCACATCGTGCTGCATCGGGGCAAGGATTCCATCTATGTGGCAGGCACGGAAAACTACGACAAGCCTAAGCGCACGCAGGTGGCACAGGCACTCTATGGCATCAAGCCGGGACAGTTTGTGCTGATGCTCCAGCACATCCCAACGCAGTGGGAGGAAATGCTGCCGTCTACCATCAACGAGATGCACGGCTCCCGAGACTCCGTGCTCGTGGCTCCGCAGTTCACCCTCAGCGGTCACACCCATGCCGGACAGGTTTCCGTGCTCGGTCTGCGTCCGTCCATGTTCGCCCCGTTCGATTACGGACTCTACGAGCGTGAGGGTTGCCAGCTCTATACCACAGCCGGACTCGGCGGCACCGTGCCAATTCGCATCGGAGCCACCCCGGAAATCGCAGTTATAACTTTAAAGAGAAAATAAACAAGAGAAAATAAAAAAGAGAAAATAAAAAAGAGAAAATAAAAAAGAGAAAATAAAAAAGAGAAAATAAA
>OGLM01002726.1_pt1 | contig 15593 bp, 18 predicted proteins | sample 1572531 | NCBI WGS metagenome assembly OGLM01 (sample SAMEA2581909, study PRJEB24529) | metagenome | biome: Human gut stool | place: China | collected 2011 | reverse complement strand
CCTATCATCTATAAGCTCGAGAACAATTGCGAGTTCTTCGGTCGACCCACGGACCCATGCATATGGATTATCGGCTCTCCGCCTATGCTGTCACGAATGACCGTGCCTAGACCGAAGAACTCGCAATTGTTCTCGAGCTTATAGATGATAGGTTCGTGATGACCGTTGTTGGTATCGCAAAGACCTACGACAAAACTTGATCCGGCGGCCACGTTGCCTTCCAGCGTATAGTAGCCGTTCATTATGTCATGCTCTTTGGCAAAGCTCTCGATGGACTGCTTTATCGAATCCCCGTTCTCAAGCTTTAAGACGAAAATCCTTCCACGCGTCATCTCGCGGAACTTCATCCGAATCACCTATACTTGCTATATCTATCCATGAGTCTGCAGATCCTGTCATACTCGTCCTTTGTGAGATTTCCCTCGTCGACGAATGTCTTGGCATAGTCTTTCGCATCGCGCGTAGATATGCGCGAGGCCTTCGCTATGACCGATGCCAGGAACGACGATGCCATGACGGGGTCCATCGAAGACTGGGACAGGATCTCGTTCATATCGTACTTGAAAGGAGCGATCTTGTGGGTGTTCAGCATGGACTGCCTCTTAGAGGCCTCTTTCGGCCTCTGACCCTGACTCCCCCTCTTAGTCTGTCTGTTCGGAGACGACGGCCCGCGACTGTTGGCCCTCTGTGAGGATCCGCGATAGGACATGCTGTAGTTGGCATCGGTCTTCTTCGGGAGTTTGAGGACCTTCTCCTCCGGAATTCCATCCACGGGCACGATCGCTATATCGTCATCCCCTGCATTCTTATGGACAGGTGCCGAAGCGGGTCTTGCGGACGATGTCCCCTGAGGACGGGGACCGGATCCCCCGCTCTGTCCAGCAGCAGGGCGCGGCCTTCCGCCGTACCCTCCGCTGCTTCCACCCTCACGGGGCTTGTAGTCCGTCCTCGGACCGGAAGCGGAATGCTGGTTGGAACCTTGCGGGCGCGAAGTCCTGTCACCCTGCCCGGTAGATCCCTGAGAACGGGGACCCCTGTATCCGGAACCTCCCTCTTTAGGGCGGTCGCCGGCGCTGCGGTGCTGACCCTCGGTTGTATTTGCACGTGAATCCGGACGGGATGTGTGTCCGGAAGTCGGCGCATTCGTCCTGCTCTTAGGTTTGTCGTCTTTAGGAGCAGGCTTGCGCGGGGATTCTCTGTTCTCTTCCAAATATATGACTCCAACGAAATCCGATGGCCACAATATTTAAAAATATATTGTAGAAATTGTGCATCGTTTGTACCGGGCATATGTCTTCTTTTAATTTATTTTAATATTTGAAACCCATATGGAGGGACAGAATGGAAGAGTCTGCTAAAAAGAACAAGCGTAAGCCGGTGAACGAACGCGCGGGATACATGATGCTTCTCGTCATGGCGTTATTGTTCGTGGTCATCTCATTCGTCATGAAAGAGTATGAAGGCATGCTGGTGTCCGTACCCACGATTATCGTAGTAGCGGTATTTCTGGTACGTAACGGCAGATTCTACGTGCCTCCGGCCCTGATCGTACTGATGTCCGTCGTCCTGTTACTTTTCATGATCGCGAAATACAGCGTCAAGATACAGAACGAGCTGATATTCGGCGGCGTCGCAGACTTGATGATGGGCGCTTTCCTCGGGCTCATCGGGCTCATAGTCGTCTATACGATGCTGCGCTCCATGCCGAACTTCGACAAGGACAATGCGTTCTTCGTCAGTCTCAGCGCTTTCTGCATAGGCGTCTCCCTATCGGTCATAATCCTCCTGCTCAACTACACCATCGTCTCCTTCCAAAATGAAAGCGGACTCGAGTACAGCGCCCCTTTCATCGCAGTGAGGGAGGTCCTGATGGTCATTGCCGGAAGCGGATTCGTGAACATCCTGTTCTACCTCAACCGCCACAACGGACTGTTCAAACACACCCTCGAAAAGTTCCTGTCGGAGAATGCTGACACATTAGGCATAGAGGACCAGGAGATACGCAACATCGAGAAGATCATCGAGACGGGGGAGACATCCGTCATCGAATTCAAATCCACGATAAGGACGAATCTGAAGACGGGGGAGAAGGACCCCCGCATGGAGAAGGCCGTCCTCAAGACCTTGGTGGCGTTCCTCAACAGCAAGGGGGGCACGCTCCTGATAGGGGTGGCGGACGACGGCACCGTCATCGGAGTGGACGAGGACTCTTTCGAAAACCGTGACAAGATGATGCTGCATCTGAACAATCTGATAAAGACCCAGATAGGAGGAGAGTTCCTCCCGTACATCACATACAGGGCTTTCGACATGGATGGCAAGACCATAATAAAGATCGACTGCAGCAGGAGCGAGAGTCCCGTATTCCTCAAGGAGGGCAAGGTGGAGACATTCTTCGTCCGCTCCGGCCCATCCAGCATAGACCTCCATGGAACCGACATGCTGGCATATGCCAACCATAACTTCGGCAGCCAGCTTAGGAAAGTATACAACAAGATCAAGTGACCCACATGAACAAAACGGAAACAGTCCCGGAGGGACTCCGCGGATTCTTCGAGGACAATCCCCGCCTCGCCCTGGCATTCTCCGGGGGATCCGATTCGTCATATCTGTTCTATGCGGCAAAGGCATGCGGTGCTGACGTCCGGGCATACTTCGTAAAGACCCAGTTCCAGCCTCGTTCCGAAATGGAGGACGCCATCAGGACCGCAAGATATCTGGATGGGGACCTGTGCATCATCGACAGGGACGTCCTGGCCGATGGAAGGATCGCCTCCAACCCGCCCGACAGATGCTACTGGTGCAAACACGCCGTCTTCGGCGCCATATCCGAGGCCGCCAGGAAGGACGGGAGGGACTCCGTCATCATCGATGCGACGAACGCATCGGACGATCCGGAAGGACGCCCCGGGATGAAGGCTCTGAAGGAAATGGGTATCCGCTCCCCGCTGAGGGAGTGCCAGATATCCAAACCCGAGGTAAGGGAACTTTCCCGCGAGGCAGGTCTGTGGACCTGGAACCTCCCATCCAACTCCTGCCTGGCCACCAGGACGCCCTTCGGGACGGTTCTGACCGAGGACGGTCTCCGCAGGACGGAGGAGGCCGAGCGCAGAGTGGGGATTCTGGGTCTTTCGGATTTCCGTATCAGGACACGGGGGGACTCCGCCTTTGTGGAGACAAGGGAGGACCAGATGGACATCCTGGACAGGATACGGCCCGAACTGGAATCGGTCCTTTCAGAATACTACTCCGGCATCATCGGATACGGGATAAGGAGGCCGGGCCTGTGAACACGCGGGAGGTCCTGGAGGCCGTAAGGGACGGAAATATGTCCACCGAGGAGGCCCTCGTAAAACTGAAGACCGCCCCCTTCGTAGAGTTGGGATACGCCAAGGCCGACACCCATAGGAGGATTAGACAAGGGTCCACCGAGGTGGTCTACGGTGCGGGGAAGACCCCCGAGCAATCCCTGGGGATCGTCAAGGCCCTTGCAGAGGACGGCGGATGCGTATTGGTAACCCGCTGTCCGAAAGAAACCGCCGATCTGCTGTCCGAGAATCTTGGATGCGTCGAATACGACCGGGTGTCGGGGATATGCACCGTAGGGCCTAGACCGGTCCCGTCACCCAACAGCCTCGTATGCGTAGTCACGGCCGGGACCAGCGACATCCCCGTGGCCGAGGAGGCCGCGAGGACGGCCGAGGCGCTGGGGAGCAGAGTGGTGCGCATATACGACGCAGGAGTGTCCGGCATACACCGCATCCTGTCCAAGACCGATACCCTGGCTAGGGCCCGGGCAGTGGTGGCCGTCGCAGGTATGGAGGGGGCCCTCCCGAGCGTGGTGGGCGGACTCGTCGACGTCCCGGTGGTCGCCGTCCCCACCTCGGTCGGCTACGGGGCCTCTTTCGGCGGCATCACCGCACTTTTATCAATGATGAACTCGTGCTCATCGGGTGTAAGCGTTGTCAACATCGACAACGGTTTCGGGGCAGGATACATAGCCAGCATGATAGACAGAAGGAGTGCGCCACTTTGAAGACATTATATCTGGAATGCAACGCCGGGGCCTCCGGCGATATGATACTGGGATCTCTCACTGACCTTCTGAAGGACCCGTTCGAATTCAAACAGATGATCGAATGTGCGGGCATTCCTGGAATAACCGCAGAGGTAACGGTCGACGACCAGTCATCCGTCGCCGGCATCAGGGTGCACATCATGGTGGACGGGATCGAGGAGGGAAGCAAGGAGGAATCCGGACACCACGACCACCACGCCCTCAAGGACGTCATATCGATAATCGGGGGACTGAACGTCTCGGACATGGTCAAAAGCGACGCCGCACAGATCTACCGCATAATCGCCGAGGCGGAGTCCAACGTCCACGGCAAGCCGGTGAACGAGGTCCATTTCCACGAGGTCGGCGCACTGGATGCCATAGCGGATATCGTCGGCGTCTGTATGCTCATCGAGAAACTGGCCCCGGAGCAGATCATCGCATCCCCCCTAAGGACCGGGTTCGGGACCGTCAGTTGCGCACACGGGATCCTTCCGGTCCCCGCCCCCGCCACGGCCTACATCCTCCAAGGGATGCCGGTGTACGCAGGCGACGAGGAGGGCGAGTTCACCACCCCGACCGGTGCGGCCATCGTCAAACATTTCGCAGAGGCGTACGGACAGATGCCGCTGATGAAATTCGATGACGTCGGATACGGTCTGGGCAGGAAATCGTTCAAGACCGCCAACATGGTACGCGCCTACCTGGGAGACGTGGACGAGGCACTGCCGACCGTGAAGGAGATCTCCTGCAACATCGACGACATGACCCCGGAAGACATAGGGGGGATAATCGACCTCCTGATGTCGGCCGGCGCACTGGATGCGATGATCACCTCCGCCATGATGAAGAAGAGCAGACCCGGCTATATCCTCACCTGCATCTGCCGGGAGGAGGATGCGGACGAGCTCGCCACCGTCATGCTCGCCCACACTTCGTCCATAGGCCTGAGGATGCACACCTGCGAAAGATACGAGATGGGGTCCAGTTTCATCACGTACCGCACGGACTTCGGCGACGTACGCATCAAGGTCTCCGAAGGATACGGCCTCCGCAAGTGGAAGCCGGAACACGAGGACATGGTCAAAGCGGCGATATCTTCCGGCGTCACCGTGGACGAGGTCCGCAAAAGCATCCACTTCGACCCCGACGAGGAGATCGGGGACGACTGACCGGGGGCGGGAAAACGGCCGGCGTCACCGTGGACCTGAACGAGACGGAGTTCGACCTTCTGGCGGATTACGCCGTGAGACACGGCGTATCCATGGCCGATGCCGCACGTTACGCCATATCTCTCATGCTCGAGGCCGAGAGATGTGCCAGCATAGCCGACGATGCGCTTAGGGAAGTCCTCGGCGGGAAATAAGACGCCTGCCGGACATGGTGCGGGGGAGGGGATTCGAACCCCTGAACCGCTAGGGACCGGATCTTAAGTCCGGCGCCTTTGGCCAGCTCGACCACCCCCGCCTGCGTGAGGGGGACACCGTTTATCGCACATAAAGGTTGGTCCCGCCCCGACGGACGGAGACCCTACAAAGCGTTAATATCCAGATGCCAATCCCGTCCGCGTGAAATTCAAGATCCCCGACCAGGATACCGTTTGCAAGGCGGTCAGCAGGGTCATGCTGCGTAATCAACGCATAGAGAGCCAGAGGGAGCTTTCCGACCTTGTGCAGAAGGAACTGTCCTCCGAGGATCCGGAATACCGCATCAGCGGCGAGCGCATAAGGAAGGTGGCGGTATCCTCCGGTGCGGCCAAGGTGGAGATAGAATACAGGGAGGCGGTCAAGAAGAAGCTTCCCGACATCTGCCCGGTCTGCGGCAACGCCATGTCCCCTATAATGAACATGACCCTGGAAGGAGACGTGACGGAGGTCAAAAGGAACTGCACCGTATGCCCGTTCACCGCAGGACAGAAGGCCTGCTCCCCAGGGAGATACATATTCGTCAGAACGCCTCCGCACGAAGTTCCGGAGGAGGAGATCCGCATAAGGAAGCTGAGGAAGGCCGCATCGCACCTCAGGGCCGCCGAGAAGCTGATCTCCGAGGCCTTGGAAGGGACGAACTTCCCCGACAGGGGCGCCATAGCCACTGACAAGATATCGGAGATACTGAGGTCCAAGGATGCTGCATGGAGCATACCCAACCTGGAGGCCGATATACGGGACATCGGTCATGAGGACCCTCTGTGGACCAATCCCCTGGGATCCCCCAAGTACCCGACCCGCAAATGAATTATAGAAACCTCTTAATTACACGCATAATAAAAGGAGCTGACATACCTTGAAGAGCTGGGAGTTCACCAAAATCGAGGGAAATAAGATCAAGATCGACAACTGGCTGTCCGACACCATGGGGCTCGTGGACGGGGGATGCATCTACAGCACCCTGTTCAAGTATCCTGATAACGGACCCAAGCGGTACGAGCTCATACTCTCGATGTACCCGCAGGAGAACTTCCGCACACTGGCACAGGTGACCGTCTGGGCCGAGGATGTGCCGGGGTCCACCGTCCAGTCGGCAAAGTTCCTGACCGACCAGGAGATCAGGATCCTCAACTCCGTCTCCCTTACCGGGATCTCCGACACCACGATCATCTGGAACATTCTCGCGGACCTCAACTTCGCAGGAGAGGGAGAGCTCATCAAGGAGAGGTTCGAACAGCTCAAGGACGCAGGGGACCCCTCCGTGGACAAGATCAAGTATGTCAGCATCAAGCCCGCCAACATCGGGAGGATCTTCCGCGAGAAGAATGACACTGGCTCATTGAAGACCGAACTCAGGCACGGAGCCCCCGTGACATACGAGAACGGATGTTTCGACCTGTCCAAGGAATACAGCGACATCCTGAACGATGTCGACGGACAGGAGGTCATGATCACCCTCGACCCCGGATCGTGGCTCGTATCGGTCGTCTTCTTCAAGCCGGACACGGACCTCATCAAGATCAACATGAATGTGCCAGACTGCATGGGTTCCATCGATACGGCTCTCAAGATGCTCGCAGAGGCAGGCATCAACCTCATCTCCGTCTTCACCAAGGTCATGATATCCTACCAGACCATGGACATCGAGGTAGTCGCGGACAGGAAGGCCAGCAAGATGACCGTGGAAGAGATCGGAAAGAAACTCCCCGAATACTTCTCCAAACTGAACGGAGTATACGAACTCAAGGGAGTAGAGCGCCTCTGACATGATAGGTCGTTTCGTCAAGACCACCCTGGCGGACTGGAAAGGCCGGGACTGCTGCCGCATAGAGTTCAGGGGATACGATGTGAGGTATCCCTACCTCGGAGGTTCCGACATCTATGACCGGGAAGGACCCTGCATAGATCCGGACGAGATACTGTCATATATACGGGAAAGAGGCCAGACCCTCGACGGCATAGTCCTCGGCGGAGGAGAACCTCTGGCGCACGAAGGCCTGTACGGATTCCTCAAGGAGCTCAGAAGAACCAAACGCCCCATAATGCTGGAGACCCAAGGAATGCGTCCCGATGTTTTGGACGACCTCGCCGGAGCCATGATGTTCGACATGGTCCGCCTGTATGTGCCAGCATATCCGGGTTCTCCTAATTTCCAGAAGGCCACCGGAGGGTTTGGCGACCCGGCCCTCATGAAAAGGTCCATGGAGATTGTCAACGGCCTGGATGTCGACAGGGAGTTCTTCGTCTATGCCGTCCCCGGGATCGTGGACGGATAGGAGATAGAGAACATAGCCAGATCCGTCGGGGAGAAGACGTACCTGACCATATCCCAGTTCGACCCGCGCCTTGCGACGGATCCGGAGTATCGGAAAATAAGGCCTTACAGCAAGACCGAGGGCTCGGCCCTCTCCGCTTCTGCTAAAAGATATGCGAAGAGGACCGCTTTGAAGGGTTTCTGAGGATCACTCCACGAAGTTGTCGACCGTCGCCTTGACAGCAGGGACGAGGGACAGGCTGCTTCTGTTCACGAACACCTGCATGTCACCGGCCTCCGCCTTGACCCTGTTGATGGTGGACGCATCCCTGGACATCACTCCGACCGCAAGTCCGCAGTCGGTCTCCATGAGGTCGGCGATCGCATCATCAACGGTGGCCACCACCCTTATGCAGAGTACCGGAAGACCCTGGTCGACGTACAGGTTGTCATCCTCCGCATCCAATCCGGTGAATATGGCGGGAGTATAGTACAACCCGTTGGAAGTGTATTCCTTCCTGACCCTCTTGCCTCCGAACAGGAGGAAGTTCTCCTCTTCCTTGATGAACTTGAGGAATCTCTTCTCCGTCTCATCGGACATCAGAGGTCCGCATGCGGCGGATTCCTCTCCGGGATCGTCTACGGAAAAGTCTTTGGCCCTCTCGACCAAGGCCTTCGTGAAGTCCCTCTCGTCCTCGGCCAGTACTATGACCTTGGATGTGGAGTACAGATGCTGCCCGCAGTAGGAGAATGCCGATTCGAGGACGTCAGCCGCAGCTTTCTTCATGTCGGAGGGGTTGGCCACGATTATAGGGGTCATCCCCTTCACCTCGTTGACGAATCCGAGGCCCTCGTCCACCGGAACGAACATCAGCTCGTCCATGGCCTTACCGCATCCGGACGCGACTACACCGGAGACGTTCTGGTCATCCGACAGGGCGGTCACATACCTGTCCAAACGGTCGGACACGATGTTCATGACACCTCCGGGAAGACCGGCCTTCTCGAACATGCGATAGAGGGTATACACGGGGGTCGGACAGCTTCCGCTGGGACTTATGACGACCGTGTTCCCGGCGGCGATGGCGGCGGCCGCATATCCCACGGCGGAGGCCAACGGGGAACTGTTGAGGGCGATGACCGCCCATACGCCGGTAGGCCTTCCTTTGACCGTCTCCGCATCGGCGGCTGCCTTGTCCAAGACCTCGATGAGCCTGTCGACCTCGGCGACGGCCTCCTTCCTGACCATACCAGTACCGAGAAGAAGCTCGGCCGCCAGCTGATACCTCTTCGTACGGACGTCCTCGGCCACCTTGGATACCACCGAGGCCCTTTCGGAAGGAGAGGTCTTGGACCAGGTTGCGAACGCCTCGTCCGCCTTCTCGGCCGCGACGGCGGTGGTACCTTCCTCGGGTTCCTGGAGGGTACCGAAGATGATGGTGTCGTCCACCGGGCTCACGAGGGGCATGTCCGTACCGGAGGCGACATACATCCCCCCGATAACCGCTGGGTAATCGTGTTTCTCCTTATCGAGGGCCATCTGCAAGGCGGCCTCGAACTTCGCATTATCGAAATCGGACGGCATAATGCAGAGGTTATCTGCGGTTGTACTGATAAGCGTTTACATCGGATCCATCGACGGGGATCTGGGACATGACAGCAAATTTTAAAACCGCATCACCGCTGGACCGCCGAGGAATATTTACGGAGTGTGTCGATTGTCAAAAACACCGAACTTGAATTCCGGGGCCGCACTCGTCGTCGCCATAGGGGCCGCATCGTTCGGATTCCTGGGCATACCGGTCCGCTTTCTGGGGGACAACGGATTCTCCGCCATGGACATCACCATGGTGAGGCACCTGGTGACCGCCGTCGCACTCTTTGTCATAATACTCGTGGTCGACAGGTCGCTGCTGAGGGCGAGACCGAGGGACGTGCTGTTGTTCGCCCTGTTCGGAGCGTTCAAGCTCATGTCGGACGTCACCCTGTTCAAGTCCCAGATGCTTATCGACCTGTCCCTTTCGACACTCCTGCAGATGACCGCGCCTTACTACGTCATGGTCTTCTCCCTGTTCCTTTTCAAAGAACGCATAACGATACAGAAGATGATAACGGTCATCGTGGCGTTCATCGGATGCATACTTGTCACCGGGATCGTGACCGGGAAACATGACGATCTGAACTTCGTCGGGATAGCTTGCGCATGCATGTCGGGACTTTTCTTCGGAATGTTCACCCTCGGATGCAAGATAGGGGCGGACAGGCAGTATGCTCCCATGACGACGATGTTCTACATCTTCCTGTTCGCGACCCTGTTCAGTCTGCCTCTGGCGGATGATGCCATGGTCCTCGGGTCCTTCGCAAATGCGGAGATGCTCCTGTACATACTTGTCCTGGGATTCGTCCTTTCGCTGCTCCCGTTCTATTGCACGACATGGGGCGTCAAGAGACTGGAGGTCACCAAGGCCTCCCTCATATCGGTGATGGAACTCGTCACCGCAGCCATAGTAGGAGCGGCCGTGTTCGGTGAGGAACTCTCTGCCCCGAGGATCGTCGGAATGTTCCTGGTGATCCTGTCCATCGTCATCATGGATGTCAAGATCTGGGGGAAGATCAAGGAACATCGCAGGTCGAAAGGCGTATCGGCGGACGGACATACTTAACCGTTAAATACAGAAAGAATAATCGGCAACTGCGGACTCATGGTCTAGGGGTTATGACGTCGCCTTCACACGGCGGAGGTCGCCGGTTCAAATCCGGCTGGGTCCACTTGATTATTCTAACTTTGCTAACTATTTTAACTACAAACGCCTACAGAATTTCAAGAACAGAACTGGTTCTTTAAATATTAATTGCGTAAAATGCGTTTTTCGCAATTAAGAAATTCTATAATTGCGCAGGCGCAATTTAACAAGAGCCACCTATCAAACTTTAATATTCGGAGTATGACGAAAGGTTATCCTAATAAAACCCGTACGACAGGTCGCAAATGCGGCCACTTGGCACACGGGCTACGGATCGTTTCCACACTTATCTTCAGTTTATCTTCTGTAAACTAGTAGAAGATAAGTAGAAGATAAATTCAAACTAAGCGTCCAGGAAGCGATTGAGAAGAGGCATGCGGTGAGAAGTTTCACCGACGGGAGGATCGAAGGCGAGATCAAGGATGCCCTCGATAAAGAGGTCGCGGCATGCAATTCCGAAGGAGGACTGAGGATCCAACTCGTGACCGACGAGCCGGAGGCGTTCGGCGGATTCATGTCCCGTCACAGCGATTTCTCCAACGTCAGGAACTACATAGCACTGGTCGGTGCGGACAACACCGAGTCCAGGGAGAAGCTGGGATACTACGGCGAACGCCTGGTCATACTGGCACAGAGACTGGGACTCAACAGCTGCTGGGTGGCACTGACTTTCAGCAGGTCCAAAAAGGAGGTGCCTGAATGAACCCGGTCCATAAAGGAGGGGTGCAAAAAACCCTTGCAGAACATATAAAGAACAACTCGGTCCGTACATGGCTGGTTTCGGTCCGGGAGAGGCCCTGGTATGCGCCATAGCCCTCGGATACGGGACCACCCAGGGGGAGTCGCATCCGATCAAGAGGCCGGACGAGGTCTCCAAATGCGGGACCGGCGTACCGGAGTGGTTCGCAAAAGGAGTGGAATGCGCTCTTCTGGCACCTACCGCGCTTATGAAACAGAACTTCATGTTCGAATACCGGGACAGGAAGGTATACGCCACCAGCAAAGGGATATGCGCCCCTGTGAACCTCGGCATAGTGAAGTATCATTTCGAGGTCGGCGCAGGAAAGGACAACGTCGTCTGGGGATGATGTCGGCAGCCGAGGATACCCTCTGTCCGTCTAACATGGTCGGGCCATGCTCGACCGCCCACTTATGACAACTGCTTACGGTAAAACAGGTGGGCCTAAGAAGATTTTATCAACCATATCTTCGCAATGATGTGTAAAGACCGGCGGGAAAACATCATTGCCTTTAAAAATTTTTTAATATCTAAGGCGACATGCCATATTGGAAGATACATCCAATTAAATGATTGGACTTACCAGGCGAACGGAATGATGAACAGGTGCTGCCGCTGCGGATACGAGTGGGCCCCCCGGTCCAAAGAACCACTCAGATGCCCCTCTTGCAAATCCACCAGATGGAACAAGGAGACGATCAAGGACAAATGTCTCCGTTGTGGCGCAGAATGGGTCCAGAGAGGGAGCGAGTCCCCCAAATACTGCCCCATATGCCACTCCTCCATGTGGAACTCCGAGAAGGTGACATACACTTGTCCGAAATGCGGCCTTACCCGCACCCTCCGTTCCAACAGCCGCATAGGGCTGTGCCCTGTATGCGACCGCTACGTGGATTCCCGCCCCAAGACACAGTTCGACGATTTCCGGCCGAAGGAGGCGGGGGTCAGCGACATCATACGCATATGGACCGACGGAGAAGGTCTGACCCTCGTATATGTGGACAACGGACGCGGCATGACGTACCTGTATGCCGAAGGGGACCTGGTGGGGTCGATCAACTTCTCCAGCTGGTGCAGGAACAACAAACTGTCCATGGAATACGTCCTGAGGAACTATCAGGAGGATTCCCTGTCCGAGAAACTTTCCAAACTGGCCATGTCCATGCTTTCAGATGACGAGGCCCCGTCCGACCGCATATCCATAATCGCAGAACTCCGCGGAATAACCGAGGAGCAGGCGATCATCGTCTCCATGCACGACGACGGGATGGAACCCCTGCCGATCTCGCTCAAACTGGGTATTCCCTTCTCCACCGTAATGGATACCCTGAACAACATACCGCCGATATCGGGCAAAGGCATCCGCTCCGACATAGGGAAGGATGCGAAACCGGACATGGGCCACAGAGACATCCTCGGTGACGAGAAGGTATGAGCGGTTTTATCAAGTGACAGGGGTATGGTCCGTCGTTACGGAGACTCCTGCATGATAATAGAATATTGGTCGGATTTCGCCTGTCCTTTCTGCTACATAGCCGAAACGAGGATGAAGAAGGCCCTCAGGGAACTGGACATCTCGGACGAGTGCCGCTTGGATTTCAAGGCGTTCGAACTCAACCAAGATGCCCCCAAGGTACCTAAGCGCAACATCGTCGAAGGATTCTCCCACCACTACGGCATGACCATGGAGCAGGCACAGGCACAGGTGGACAGGATATGTGCCATGGGAAAGGAGGAAGGACTGGAGTTCAACTACGCCACCGCCCGCGGGTCCAACACCTTCGATGCCCTCAGACTCACCAAGCTGGCACAGTCCAAAGGGAGGGAGCTCGGAGATGCTTTCGTGGAAAGGATGTACAAGGCGTATTTCACCGAGAACAGGATCCTCGCCGACCGCGAGACCCTTCTCTCCATCGCGGAGGAGATGGGGCTGGACAGGAAGGAATCCGAAGACCTTCTGGACGGGGACATGTATTCCAAGGAGGTCCGGAGGGACGAACAGGAGGCGTACTACCTCGGCATAAGCGCGGTCCCGTTCTTCGTCATCAACAAGAAGTACGGGATACCGGGGGCGGTGGAAACATCCCAGATGAAGAAGGTGCTGATGAAGGCGTACTCCGAAGAGGAGACGGAGGAACTGCAGCCGGGAATGACCTGCGGCCCGGACGGATGCGGACCTGCCGGGAAGGACTGAACCCTTACAGGGAACCGGTCATCCGAAGATAGCCCCGGTCGAGCGGTACGGTGCTGCCGTCCGCCTTCCGGATCTTCGAATACCCGTCCTCAAAGAGCTTTCTCCTCGCCCATCCGACGGTCCTCCCTTCACTTTTTTCGGAATAGTCCTTCGGATCCCGGGGATTCCCGGCATATTCCGCATAGACCTTGCCGAAACCTCCGTAGAACCCGCCGTAATATCCGACGGGGGCGGATACATCCGCCTTCCAGGCGGTGGACAGGAGCAATACGGATGCGATATGCATCAGACGCCTGTCCGAGACCTCCCCGCACCCGCCCATCCTCGTCCCCGGCACGGGCACACGTTTCGCCACCGATCCGTGGATGAATCCCTCCTTCTCGGAACCCAGGTAACTCCGGACGATTTCCCTCGCAGAGTCCTCCGGACCGACGGGCTCGGTACAGGTGACCACCCCTATACTTGCGGACATCAGGTTCCTGACGGTCTCCAGACGGTCGAACGGATTGAGCCGGGTCACATCCCCCTCCCCCAGTCTGATGGCGTGGTATGCCCTCCCGACCCCCGCGTTGCGCAGGGATATGCACTGTTGGCGGGTGAGGTCCCCTGTATTGACCGCTATGACGACGTCCTCGGGAGCCTCCTCCCTGGCTACCCTGACTGCGCCGAGAAGGTCCTCGAAATCGAACGAATGTATCGTCATCAGGGATATGACGGTCACATCCCCGTGTTCCGTTATCCGTCCGATATAATCGCGCAGGGTATCGTCCGACATGACGAAATCGTCCGCATCCGTCGTACCGACCGCATATTTGCAGAACCCGCAGTCGGCGATGCACGGGCCCGTTATTATCCCGATCTGTGCACCTATCTCCCCCGTGTTGTCGTTGGCGATACGACTCAGCCTGTCTGCGAAACATACGGTCATATCCGCCTCGGGCGAATCTTCCGGGAATCCGAGCAGATATACACATTCGTCCTCTGTAAGGGGCTTCCTCTCCGAGACCTTCCTCAGAAGCGATACCGCCGCATCATCCATGGACCCGGGAACATGTACCAGAGGATAATCGTAACGTAATAAGGATGGTGGACCCGGCCGGGCTCGAACCGGCGACCTCCGCCTTGTAAGGGCGACGTCATAACCACTAGACCACGGGTCCCTGTGTCCCCTTGAAAGTAGAGGGGATATAAAAGAAAAGTGGTCCCTCGAACCTTAATCTAAAATATGTGAGATGTTTATGGATGTAGCAAGCGGCTGTAGTCCAGTGGTTATGACGATGGCTTCCCAAGCCTTTGACCCGGGTTCGAATCCCGGCAGCCGCACCAATGCTTCTTGATCGTCCATATCCGTACGACCGCCTTCCGACACCCCTCGTTGTCAAATACATCCAACTTCTGCCATTATAACTTCAATAGAATAAAATAAAGGCATACCGTACGGAAGAACCTATGGTGCTGGAGATCGACAGTTCTAGAGGCGAAGGGGGCGGACAGATGGTCCGCACATCCGTAGCCTTGGCTACGCTCACCGGCACGACCACCCGTCTTACAAGGATCAGAGAGAACCGTCCGACGAACGGACTTTCTAAACAGCACACTACGGCCGTGAACGCCGTCGCGACCATGACCGGATCGAAGGTCACCGGCAACTACATCGGCTCGTCGGAACTCCTCATAGAACCGGGACACGACCAGGTGACCGACATATCCATGGACATAGGCTCCGCCGGAAGCATAAGCCTTGTGATCCAGGCCACCATGCTCGCCGCCAGGAACTACACGTCCCCCTTCACCCTTGACCTCGTCGGCGGGACGAACGTCATGTGGGCACCGCCCGTGGACTCCTATCCGATGGTCCTTTTCCCCCTGATGAAAAGAATGGGGATCAATGCAGAACTGGAGATCCTCGAAAGAGGATTCTATCCCATCGGGGGCGGACATGTGAAGCTGAAGATGGATCCCATCGGCAGGATCGAACCCCTTGCCTTGGATGATCTGGGACAGTTGAAAGGACTGCACGGGATCTGCTTCGTACAGCACCTCTCCGACAGGATCGGTTCAGACATGATCGAGGCCTGCAAACACGTCTTCGAGCCCCAATACGACATAGACATACAGTTCCAGAGGACCGAGGGTACGTCCCGCGGGGCCGGGATGGTGTTGGTGGCCGAATATGAG
>OGLM01002721.1_pt1 | contig 15603 bp, 9 predicted proteins | sample 1572531 | NCBI WGS metagenome assembly OGLM01 (sample SAMEA2581909, study PRJEB24529) | metagenome | biome: Human gut stool | place: China | collected 2011 | reverse complement strand
AAACAGATTATGGCATTGCAAGATGAATTGACCCGTAAACGACGAGCAGCGGAAGTCTTGCAGAAACGGGTACGAAATGAAAAGCAGTTTGCCAAACAGATGGAACTCAACAGCGAAGCCCGCACTTTGAAGCGTGAGATAGCCAAGTTGGAAGAAGAACTTAAAACATTAGAAAATAATCAAGAACAATATATATGGCTGACATATTAAAACATTTAGATTTGAACTCCGCAGACGGAACGCAACTCAATCTTGATGCGCTCTATCAGGTAGTACCTTCGGCATTTACCGAAGTACGTGATGACAAGACGGGGGAAATCTCCCGAAAGGTAAACTTCGAGGTGCTTCGTCGGTTGCTTGGCGACCATGCCACAGATGGCGATGGCGAGATGTATCAGTTTACATGGGTCGGTAAGAACGCCGCTCGTGCGGAGGCTGCCAAACCAACCGATAAGACATTACGCCCGGTGGTGGAAGATTCCGTGGATTGGGACAACACAAAGAATATCTATGTCGAGGGCGATAATCTTGAAGTGCTCAAACTCTTGCAACGCTCGTATATGGGTAAGGTGAAGATGATTTATATTGACCCGCCTTATAATACGGGCAATGACTTTGTATATCACGATGACTTTGCCCACACTGCTGCCGAGGAGGATTTCGAAGCCGGCAATGTAGACGAATTAGGCTATCGCTTCAGGAAGAATACCGATACGAATGGTAAGTTTCATTCGGATTGGTGTTCAATGATTTATACGCGTTTGTTGGTGGCTCGTTCTTTGCTCGCGGAGGATGGGGTTATCTTTATTTCGATTGATGATAATGAGGTGCGCAATCTGAGAAATATTTGTGACGAAGTATTTGGGGAACATAATTTTGTTGCGGATCTGATTTGGACTAACAAAGAAGGAGGTGGCAGTTCTGATTCAAAATTGTTTAGAATTAAGCACGAACACATTCTATGTTATGCAAAAGAAATAGATAAAACAGATATTAAAGGAGTCCCTATTAGCAATGCAGAAAGATACAAAGGAACGGATGAGTATTTATCTGAAAGAGGACCATTTTATTTACAAAAAATGGGGATGGGATCTATTCAGTATTCTTCATCTTTAGATTATCCTATTGAAACTCCAGATGGCACAACCATTATGCCTTCAGACAACAATAATGGTAAAAAGGCATGTTGGCGTTGGTCAAAAGATAAGTTTGAACGTAACAAAGCATTAGGCTTTGTTGTCATAAAGAAGGATTCTTCTTCTGTGTGGACTGTATATACAAAACAGTATATGAATTGTGACAATGAGGGAAATATCATTGAGAGAACGCAAAGACCAATGGGTGTTATTGATGAATATTCTAGTACACAAGCATCCAAATACCTTGATAGTATTAATCTTAAATATTTTGATTACTCTAAGCCAAAGGAGTTAATTGCTTATCTAATAAGACGAATAGATTTTAATAATTCGCTCATTCTCGACTTCTTTTCCGGTTCTGCCACCACTGCACATGCTGTCATGCAACTTAACGCAGAAGATGGTGGCCACCGTCGTTACATTTGTGTTCAACTTCCCGAAGAGACACCCGAGGATAGCGAAGCACGTAAAGCAGGCTACATCACAATCCCTGAGATAGCAAAAGAGCGTATCCGTCGTGCCGGTGCAAAAATCAAAACTGATTTTCCGCTTACTACACAAAATCTCGACACCGGTTTCCGTGTCTATCGCCTCGATGAAAGCAATTACGAGAAAGTATCACTTTCGCCAAAGGAATACAAGCAAGACCAGCTCGACCTCTTTGCCAACAATATCAAGGCTGACCGTACCGACCTCGACCTGCTCTATGGCTCTATGTTGGCATGGGGTGTTCGCTTGGACTTGCCCTTGCAGACAGAAATCGTGGATGGCTGTACCATCTACACTGTCAATGAAGGCGACCTCGTGGCTTGTTTTTCTCCAAGCATTACCGACAAGGTAGTAGCTGCGATGGCAGACAAAAGCCCCTTGCGTGTACTTTTCCGTGATGCCTGCTTCAAAGAAGATGCTCAGAAAATTAACATTTACGAACAGTTCAAGCAAGCCTTGGACTGGGCAGATAATGATGCGTTTAATAATATCAGAGTAATTTAACGTGTCCATGGAAGAGAACAACAAAATACTAATTTATACAGACAATGACGGTCTGACAAAGATAGATGTGAAACTTGAGGAAGATACCTTATGGCTTACTCAAGCGCAGATGTGCGAGCTGTATCAGACAAGCAAATCCAATGTAAGTGAGCATATTAAGCACATTTTCGAAGAAGGCGAACTACAAGAGGACTCAGTTGTTCGGAAATTCCGAACAACTGCCGCAGATGGTAAGGCGTACATGACAACCTTCTATAATCTCGACATGATTATCGCTTTAGGTTATCGTGTCCGCTCCATCATTGCCACACGTTTCCGCCAATGGGCTACCCAACGGCTGAAGGAATACATCACCAAAGGTTTCACTATGGACGACGAGCGCCTGAAAAAGTTGGGTGGTGGTGGCTATTGGAAAGAACTATTGGAACGCATCCGTGACATTCGTGCCACGGAAAAGGTGTTCTACCGCCAAGTGCTGGAAATCTATGCCACCAGTATTGACTACGACCCTCGCGCCTCAGTGTCACAGGAATTTTTCAAGAAAGTGCAAAACAAGATACATTATGCTATCCACGGTCGCACTGCCGCAGAATTGATAGTGGAACGTGCCGACTCAGAGAAAGACTTCATGGGACTACTCACCTTTAAGGGAAGCCAACCTACACTGGCCGAAGCTCGTACTGCAAAAAACTATCTTGATGATAAAGAACTTCGATCCATGGGACAGTTGGTGTCCGGATATCTTGATTTCGCAGAACGTCAAGCCGAGAAAGAGCAACCCATGACCATGAACGATTGGGCAAACTATCTGGATCGCATACTCACCTCAACTGGAGAACAACTCCTACTGGATGGAGGCCGAGTATCCCATCAAGAAGCGATGGACCATGCCACTACTGAATATCGTAAATATAAACAACGCACACTCAGCGATGTGGAGCAAGATTATTTGAACGCTATCAAGGCGATTAGCGACAAAAGTAAGAAAGGAGGCAAAAAGTGAAAATAAGATATAAACATCAACGCTTTCAAGCGGAAGCCACCAAATGCGTGAGCGACGTATTTCAGGGACAACCCAAACACGACGGCAGCCGCACCTTCTTGAACAAGTTTGGTGCGCTCAGTTTCGACGGCTTCGGCAATCTGCCCCTTGTACTTGACAATGAAAGCATTTGCGAGAATGTGCGTGGTATACAGATGGCAGAAGGATTGAAGCCCGTGGAGCATCTGGAGGGAGACGGACGTACCTTTACCATCGAAATGGAAACAGGTACGGGTAAGACCTATACCTATATCAAGACCATGTACGAGCTGAACGCCCGCTATGGCTGGTCGAAATTTGTGATTGTAGTGCCAAGTATTGCCATCCGCGAAGGCGTGTTCAAGAGTTTTGAGAGTATGGCTGAACATTTTGCCGAAGAATACGGCAAGCGTATGCAATACTTTATCTACAACTCCAAGCAGCTCGCCAAGATAGAAGCGTTTGCCTCAGACAACAATATCCATGCGATGATTATCAACACGCAGGCTTTTAATGTCTCGCTCAACGAAGATAAGAACAAGGAAGGACGTGCCGGTGATGCAACCGCCCGTATCATATTCTCACGGCGTGACGATTTTGGTTCGCGAAAGCCGATTGACATCTTGGCGAAAACGAATCCTATTATGATTATTGATGAGCCGCAAAGTGTGCTAGGCACTGATGCGAATAATGCCACACGCAAAGGTATCAAACTGTTTAATCCGCTCTTTACCTTGCTTTATAGTGCCACACACCGTGAGATATTCAACCAAGTATATCGCCTCGATGCCATTGACGCTTACAATAAGAAGCTAGTGAAGAAAATAGAGGTACGCAGTGTGCATCAAGTGGGTTCTACAGCTACCAATGGCTATGTTTATCTGGATGAAATCGTCATTAGCAAAGGTAATCCACAAGCTCGATTGGGCTTCGATGTCAAGACAACCAATGGCACACGCCAAACCATTCGCTTGGTCGGCGAAGGATTCGACCTCAAAGAGCAAAGTGGTGGTTTGCAGGAGTATGCCGATAATTTCAAAGTGGAACGTATAGACGGATTGACCAATACCGTGCATTTCCTCAACGGACTGACGCTTCATCCCGGTGAGGTGGTGGGCAGCGTGAACGAGGACATTCTCCGCCGCAACCAGATACGAGAAACCATCAAAACCCACTTGGAGCGTGAACGCCAACTTTTCGCTCGCGGTATCAAAGTGCTGTCATTGTTCTTTATCGACCACGTGGATAGCTACCGCATCTACGATAAAGACAACGTGGAAAAGGGTAAGTTCGCAAAGATGTTTGAAGAGGAGTACCAACGTGCCTTGCAGGAGTTTATGCCTACCTTTACGGATGCCTCTTACACACGCTTTCTTTCCGACCCGAAGAATGCACCCGAAAACATTCACGATGGTTACTTCTCTATCGATAAAAAAGGAAAGAGTGTGGAATCGAAGAATAAGGAAGGCGAAAACGAAGAGCGTGGTTTCGACCTTATCATGAAGGATAAGGAGCGTTTGCTTAGCCAAAGTTGCCCCGTTCGCTTTATTTTCTCTCACTCGGCCTTGAAAGAAGGTTGGGACAATCCTAACGTGTTCCAGATTTGCACGCTGAAAGACACTTCCAACGAAATCAAGAAACGTCAGGAGGTGGGGCGTGGTATGCGCCTATGTGTTAACGACAAGGGCGAACGCCAAGATGCCGATGTATTAGGCGATCGTGTATTTGATACCAATATACTGACCGTTATCGCCAGCGAAAGCTATGACGATTTTGCCAAGAAGCTGCAAACAGATATGGCGGAAGCCTGTGGTAATCGTCCGGTGATTGTAACACCTACGTTGTTTACCGATCAGCTGACGCAAACCGAGGACGGACATAATATAAAGATAACCACTGAGCAGGCTGTGGAAATCCACGAGGAACTTATTGGGCAAGGTTACATCAAAAAGGGTAAGCTAACGCAGAAGTATTTTGATGAAAAGAAAGCCGGAACGCTCAATTTTGGTGAAGTGGAAAATCTACGCTCGTTTGTCGTCAAGCAGTTGGATAAGGTATTCAATCCCGATGCGTTCAAACCAGCTAATGGGCGCAACAAGACGGAGGCTCATTTCGTGAAAGACAACTTCAACAAAAAAGAGTGGCAAGAGCTGTGGAAGCGTATCAATACACGTACCTATTACAATGTGCGCTTTGAAACTCCAAAGCTCATAAAGGCTGCCATTGATGCACTCGACAAGCATCTGAATGTGACAGAGATTCGTATCGTTGTGGAAAGTGGCGGCATGGAAAGCATCCGTGACCGAGAGGAGTTGGAAGCCGGAACTGCTATGAACGCAGCCACGGTGAAGACTATCCGTGTGACGGAAGCCATTGGTGCAGAGGTAACGTATGACCTTGTGGGCGAGCTGGTACAGGCTACGGGTCTTACTCGCCGTACCATTGTGGAAATGCTGAAAGGCATCAGTCCTGCTACTTTCCATCAGTTCAAACTCAACCCTGAGGAGTTTATCATCAAGGCCGGACGCATCATCAATGACTGTAAAGCAATTTCCCTCATCCAGCATATCCAATACGAAAAACGTACCGGTACTTTTGGCACAGACATCTTTGAAGAAGCTACACTACGCGGTACACTCGGTAGGGACGCCATCGAAAGCACCAAGTCGCTCTACGACCTTGTGGTAGTGGATAGTGAGGGAATCGAAAAGAGCTTTGCCGAATCACTGGAAGCCGAGGATGATGTAGTGGTATATAGCAAACTGCCGGGAGGTTTCTACATCAACACCCCAATGGGCAAATACAATCCCGACTGGGCTGTAGCTTTCCGAGAAGGCACTGTGAAGCACGTATATTTCGTAGCGGAAACCAAAGGTAACGACATCGAAGTATCACAACTTCGTCATTCCGAGGATGCTAAGATAGAATGTGCTCGTCGCCACTTTGCAGCTATCAGTACTGGTGATGTGGTGTATAGTGTGGTGAAGACTTATCAGGATTTGTATAATGCGGTAATAAAATAAATAGTTCGTCTAACATTTTTTGCAAAGAGAGGAATCTCTATGTATAACGACAACAGTATTATAGATTAAAAAAAATAACATTGCTTTAATTAAATGATATCCAACAATATGGGAAATATACAGCTTGATTCTGAGCAGATTGCAAAATCATGGGAAGGGCGATTTAGCTTTCGAAAAGAAACCAATACTACATCTGGACTTCGTTCTCCACAGATTGGAGCACTTCACGCATTAATGGCTCATGTCGAATGTAATGAAGAACGTGCGATAGTAGTAATGCCTACGGGGACAGGTAAAACAGAAACAATGTTAGCATTTCTCATTGCTAATGTATGTCATAAAGTTTTTGTAATTGTCCCTTCTGATGCGCTAAGAAATCAAACATATAAAAAATTTAAGACCCTTGGACTACTCCCTAAGTTAGGATTAGTTCCTTCTGATATAAATTTACCCATTGTCACAAAGGTTATGCATAATTTAAAAGATGATGAATGGAAGCAAACAATAGACTCGTCCAACGTTATTGTTACAACAATGTCATTGGCTGCTAGTATATCATATAAGATACGTCAATACATTAGAGAGAGTGTATCGTTTGCATTTATAGATGAAGCTCATCACTCCAAAGCTGAAACTTGGAATGATTTTATCGGAATTTTTCCTCCTTCCAAAGTTATTATGTTTACTGCTACACCATTTAGAAATGATGGACAAAAATTAGCTGGTAAAATTATATTCAATTTTTCATTAAAAAAAGCTCAAGAACAACATTATTACGAAGCAATCAACAATTACCAAATAACCAAATACAATACATCCGATGCCGATAAAGCTATTGCAGAGAAAGCGGTTGAGATTCTTAAAGCAGATTTGGCTAAAGGGTATGACCATATAGTTATGGCAAGATGTAAAAATAAAGCCAGAGCTAATGAAGTCTACAAAATCTATCAGCAATATCAAGACTATGATCCGGTGATTGTGTATAGTGGAATGCCTAATGCAATTGGTACACTCAAAGCAATAAAAGAAAAGAAACACAGGATAATAGTTTGCGTTAATATGTTAGGGGAAGGTTATGACTTGCCTCAACTTAAAATAGCCGCCATTCATGATGAAAGGCAGAGTTTAGCTGTTACATTACAGTTCATTGGGCGATTTACTAGAACAAATGACATCAAATTGGGAAAAGCGAGCTTTATCACAAATATAGCTTATCCTCCAATAAAAGAAGAAGTTAATAGCCTGTATCAAATCGATGCAGATTGGAATTACATATTACCTCGTATAAATGAAGAAGTATCTACTCAACAACAATCTCTTACAGATTTTTTAGAAGGCTTTCGAGGTGATTTAAAGGATGAAATATCATTGGAAGATATTCGACCTGCATTGAGTGCTGAAATATATACTACAAATTCAACAACAACCGCATTTAATAATTGGAAGAAAGGCATAAACCATGCTAACAAATATGATTATGTTTTACATACTCTTTCCACTAACATATTGGTAATAGTGTTGGGCAAAAAGTCTTGCGTTTTATGGGGTGATACAAAAACTGTACAAGATCTTTCTTGGGATATTATCATTGTATATTTTGACGCAAAAACGAAAAGAATTTATCTAAATTCGTCTATCAAGTTGAAAGGAGAGAACTTTTTAAAGCATATTTTTTCTAACCCAATAAAAGTTCAAGATGATAGTCTATTTAGAGTTTTTGCCAATGTACAGAGACTTCGACTATTTAATGTTGGTGCACGACTTCCTCAGGGAAAAGATATTTCATTCCAATCGTACTTTGGAAGTAGCGTACAGGATGGAATTGATCTTCTTTCTCAGGGTAAACTGTTGAAAAATAATTTGTATGGTGTAGGATACAAAAATGGAAATCCTATAAGTATTGGATGTTCCAGTAACGGTAAGATTTGGTCACGTGAACGATGTGATTTACAACATTATCAGAAATGGTGTAATGAAATCGGTAAGATTATATTTGACCCCAATATAGATACCAATGTTGTGTTACAAAATATGCTATCATATGAAATACTGAAAAAATGGCCGAAAGCCTATCCAATTAGTATGGACTGGAATCCTGAAATGTATGAGCACTATACACAACTAGTACATTTTGGTGAGAGTTTGTTGCCATTTGATGAAATTGAGATAACAATAGAGGAAGATACGTGTGTAGGTAATAATATAATTTTCAGTTTAAAGAATGATGGCTATAATTGCAAATACAGAATAGATATTTTACCTAATCAAAAAGACAAAAATCATCAAATGAAATACACAAAAGTTAGTGGAGATTCAATAACATTTATTTGCGCCAATTCTGAAATTTATTTGGAAGATTTTTTTGTGGACTGCCCACCTACCATATTTTATGCTGATAATAGCATGTCGTACGGTATAAAGTATTGTAAACCTAAACGTAAAGCCGAAGAAATTCCAAATAGCATGATTAGTACACTAACATGGGAAGGGGTCGATCTTTCAAAAGAATCCCAAGAATCAGCTCCGTATCGTACTGATTCTATACAATATTATATGGTACAAACTATTATTGACAAACATGATTATTTGATTGATGATGATGGATGTGGAGAAGTTGCTGATTTGGTCGCAATAGACAATTCTGAACATCAAATAGATGTCACTCTGTATCATTTGAAATATGCTAAAGGCGGGAAAGTGACAGGACAGATAGAAAACCTCTACCAAGTTTGTGGTCAGGCACAAAAGTCTATTCGTTGGAAATATGTAGGTGGTAATAAAGTATTTCAGCATATTCTAAAAAGAGATGAACAAAAGAAATCAAAAGGAAAGAGTAGTAGTTTACTAAAAGGGAATACCTCTGAAATTATAAAATTGCGAGAAGAAGCTTCTAACAAGAAAGAACTTCGTTACCACATAGTAATAGTTCAACCTGGTATGAGTAAATCTAAATGCTCCAGTGAAATGAGAATATTATTAGGTAACACAGTACAGGTTCTTCATGAAATGGCAAACATTGATTGCCGAGTCATATGTAGCGAATAAAAGATGTATATTATGGACACGAGGCAATACATGATAGTAGATTTAGAACGACGTGGCGATAAGCGTATGTTTATCACCGAACAAGTCTCCTTTATCAGCGAGAATAAGAACGGTTTTTGGGCTGTTCGGTTCTCTACATCCCCTCGTGTGTTCAATTACAACAAATCCCGTCTGTTATATTATACAGATCCAGATACCATAGATTTCAGCGAAAAAGGATTGTATATCAAGAATAAGCACATCAACAATGTGGCAGAAGTATTGCGGTTTTCTGACACTCGTCATACATTCTATCGAGTGACCTATACCAATGGTTACTATGAGAACTTTGAGGGAAATGATATCTATATCACTCGTACTCCTATTGAAAAAAATGGTGGCTCTACTTGGGAATATCTTCGTAAATTGGCTGATGAAACAGGTCTGATGACAGAGGATGAAGATAATATCTTATCCAAGCAGTATGAATTGATAGATATAATGCGCGACAATGTTCCTTTGGCTCAATATCTTGGGAACAAGTCAAAATTAGCAACATATCGCTTGCCAAAGCAGGTTTATTATCCTTTTGGATGCAATGCCAGCCAAAAGTCTGCGGTGGAGAAGGCATTGGCGCATCAAGTAAGCATTATACAAGGACCTCCGGGAACAGGTAAAACGCAAACGATTCTCAACATCATAGCCAATTTGCTTGTGGCAGGAAAAACAGTGCTTGTTGTGTCTAACAACAATTCTGCTGTAGAGAATGTGGCTGAAAAGTTAGGTGGTGAAGGTCTTGGCTTTATCGTAGCCAAACTCGGTAGTACAAAGAATAAAGAGACGTTTATTGTCAACCAATCAAATTATCCCGATATGACCGATTGGAGTATAGAAGAGCACTCAACAATTTATCAATTGGCGAAAGATTCTCTCCAAAACGTGTCACAAGGATTTGACGGGCAGTTACGTCAAGCTCAACTAAAGACGGAATATGATGCGTTGCTGAAAGAGAGCAAATATAATGCGCTATTAGGCGCAAACAGTACTGATAACAACTGGCTTCATGGTAAACCATCTGCCAAACTGATAACGCTGCTCAACCTTTACCAAATGATGGTAGAGAAGGAGCAAAAGCTCGGTTTTTGGTTTCGTTTGAAGTGGTCATTTGCTATGGGAATGAAGATATTCTCGTTCCTTAACGGTAAAGTTACCGAAGTGATAGCTGGATTGGAAGAAGCCTACTATTTCTCTCGTAAGGCTGAAATCGAGCAAGAATTGGGCTTCATAGTCCATACGCTTCAATCCATTGATATTAACCAGTCTGTAAAAGATCTGCGTTCCTCTTCCTTGCAAATTTTGAAGAATAAGATTGCCAAACGATATGGAACCAGCGAAAGGAAAAGGTTCTCTATTAGGGACATCAAGCCCAAAACAGAGGAGTTCTTGAAAGAATATCCTGTCGTACTCAGCACCACTTATTCTGCCAAAAGTTGTATCAGTAAGGATATGGTATTTGATTATGTGATTATGGACGAAGCGTCACAAGTAGACATTAAGACCGGAGCATTGGCACTCTCGTGTGCGATGAATGCCGTGATTGTTGGTGACGACAAACAATTACCTAATGTAGTGAGCCGTGAAGAAGCACTTGCTCTAAATGCAATTCAGACAACCTATAATGTAGATGACAGATACAACGCTCTGACGCATAGCTTTCTGCAATCATGTGTGGAGGTATTCACGGAAGCTCCTGTCACGTTGCTGCGGGAGCACTATCGTTGCCATCCCAAGATTATTGAGTTCTGCAATCAACGGTTTTATAATGGTGAGCTGGTGGCCATGACCACTGACAACGGCGAAGAGAATGTGTTGCAGGTAGTCCGTACCACTAAAGGCAATCATGCGAGAGAGCATTTCAATCAGCGAGAGATTGATGTCATCATACAGGAGGTAATGCCTGAATATAAGTATATGGATAGCGTGGGCATCATTACTCCCTATCGCAACCAAGCGGAAGAAACAAATAAGGCATTAGGGCATGATATTGCCAGTACGGTACATAAATATCAAGGTCGGGAGTGCGATAGCATCATCATAAGCACAGTAGACAACGAACCAACGGAGTTTTCCGACGATGCCAACTTGCTCAATGTCGCCATATCACGTGCCAAGACTCGTTTGTGCATCGTGACCAATGGCAATGAGCTGCCGAAAGAATCGAATCTTGCCCAGCTTATAGCCTATATACAATACAATAATTTCGAGGTCAAGGAAAGCAAACTCCACTCTGTGTTTGATTTGCTCTATAAGCAATACACTGCAGAACGTTTGGCGTATGAAGCTGCCCATCCTTCGGTATCGAACCATCTATCTGAAAACCTTGTTTATACGGTTTTGGTAAAAGCTATTGCTGATTTGAATTTGATTAACGCTGAAATATTATGTCATTATCCGCTCTCTCGATTGATTAGCGATTGGAGTTTGCTTAGTGAAGAAGAAAAGGCTTTTGCAAAAAGTCCGTTTTCTCATATAGATTTCCTTATTTACAATTCGCTCACTAAACAACCACTTCAAACGATTGAGGTTGATGGTTGGCATTTTCACCAGAATAGCGATGTACAGCAATCACGGGATGCCCTCAAAGACCGATTGCTCACAAAGTTTGGTCTTTGTCCGCATCGTATTTCCACTACAGAAACGGTGAATGTGGAAACGATAAAGAAAATCATTTTAATCAGTAGTTAAAAATCAAAGTTATGAGCAGATTAAGCAAACTATATCAGACAATGGAAAACCTAAAGGAATTAGGTTTGTCTATTAATGAAGATCTTATTCAAGAGGCAAATGAGTTAGAAGAAGAAATTATCAAGAAAGAGATTCTTCCGGTGTTAAGCAAAACAATAGAGCCGGCTTTGCAACCTGTAAAGCGTGAACTTGTTTTAGTTGTGGATTATGTGCCGGAACAGCCCCTGAGCGTTCATCTTAGCCGTAAGCGTAACTTTGCAGCGGAGTTGACGGATGCCAAGGAGATGGTGCTCGATCCGGAGGTAACACATCGGAATAATGGTTCTCGTCTGGATGAAAAGATAGAAAGAGGTCCGACAAGAGATATGACGGTTGTTTTTCCTGACGGAACTATAATAGCGGAGAAAACTGCTGTTGAAACACTTATAAATGTTGTCAAAAAAATAGGAGTGGCTGAGGTTCGCAAGGTGGTGGAAGAGTATAATCTCAAATTCTGCAAAGTACCCGTAATTTCAAACCGAAGGGATGCAAAGTACGGTAAAAGTCAGAAAGAATTGGGTGGAGGATGGTTATTGATTACCCATAGCAACAATCGTATGAAAAAGGCTTTTATCGAGAATGTTTCTGAAGTTTTACATCTCGGAATAAAGGTCACCTTAAAAGAATAAGAGAGCTATGGCAAAAAATATAGAAATACGAAATAGTACAGCAGAGTTCCTGATTTTTCAAATTGAGGGAAAAGAAAATGGAGTGCAGGTAATGTATCAAAATGAAACTATCTGGTGTACACAGAAAGCTATGGCGCAATTATTTGACTGCTCCACAGATAATGTCGGACTTCACTTGAAAAATATATATGAAAGTGGAGAGTTGGTACAAGTGGTAACAACCGAGTATTTCTCGGTTGTTCAGGTGGAAGGTGAACGTCAAGTAAATCGTAAGTTGAAATTCTATAATCTTGATGCTATCATTAGTGTTGGCTATCGGGTTAATAGTACTCGTGCCACACAGTTCCGGCAATGGTGTACATATGTGCTTCGCCAGTTTGCTATTCGTGGATATGTGATAGACAAGAAACGAATGGAGAATGGCTCGTTTATCGGAGAGGATTATTTTGAACATTTGCTTGCCGAAATTAGGGAGATAAGGTTGAGTGAACGACGCTTTTATCAGAAACTCACTGATATATATGCCACCAGTATTGATTATAATGTCAATGCACCAACTACGCGTGCATTTTTCAAAAAGGTTCAGAACAAGATGCATTATGCGGTGCACGGTCATACGGCTGCCGAGCTGATTGTTGATAGAGCCAATGCGGAACGAGAACACATGGGACTGACTACATGGGAGAAAGGTCCGCAGGGGAAGATAGTAAAAACGGATGTGTCCATTGCCAAAAACTATTTGCGAGAAAACGAATTGGAAGCAATGGGCAGGATTGTGAATGCGTTTCTTGATATAGCAGAAAATATGGCTAAACGTCACATTCCAATGACAATGGAAGATTGGGCAAAGCGTATTGACAAATTCATTGATGTGGCAGACCTCCCGATATTACAAGATAACGGAAACGTGTCAGCCGAATTTGCCAAAGAGTTCGCAGAAACAGAGTTTGAAAAGTACAGGGTTATTCAAGACCAACTGTTTCAATCCGACTTTGACCGATTCAGCGATGGTAATTCTCCCCCTTTGGATATTGATTGAATGATATAGAGTAAAAAGCAACGAGTTTCAATCCTGATTTTCAGGTTTAAGACTCGTCGCTTTGTAGTAATCTGCTATTTGGGCTTGTTCAATACTTTCGAAAGAAGTATCATTATGGTAATTCCAGCCGTAGCAATCAGAATAGTCCATAAAGCAGCCTTCCAAATCAATGCCGAGTGTAAAATCTCGACATTTGCTATTATGATGCTGGCGAAAAAAGAAGAGAGGGCAACCAGTATTATAATTGTGATGTAGAATGCGGTAGCCGGGATATGGATGGCATTGTCGGCTTTCTTCATTCTTCGCTCGGCTTCCTTGCATTTGCTCTCAATCTGACCAAGAAAATTGCAGAGAAGTGTTGCTCCAAATTCAACTGCCAACTTATGCATTTCTTCAGAAATAATAGGTTTGCACTCACGTATAGAACCGGACAGATTTTCAACTTCTGTTCTCAGCTTATATACATTGTTATTCAGGCTGGCAAGTTCCTTGGCATTTACATCGAGTGGTCGTTTTTCTTCTTCCAGATATTCATTCTTGGGAGTGGTTTTTATGGATTCCACTTCACTCATTTCTGCGGAAAAATCAAATTTCTTTTTCATGGGCTTAGCGTTTTAATCTTGTTTTCGGCTTTTTTCCTATTAAGCGGCTGGCAGCACGAGCGCATCTGCGAGCCCATTGTAAATCGTCTTCGTCCTTGTCTCTCCACGGAAGATCGCTTTGCGAACCTCCGCCACTACCTCCAGTCGCTACATTTGGCGTATCAAGCAGTCCGACAAATATAGCTACAGCCATATCGGTAAGTTCTTGACAGTTGGCAATAAACCTGTAATCAAACTCGTCATTGAAACAGTCAAGTACTTTTTCCGGGATATAGAATTTGTAATCCTTTCCTTCATGACTGAGGGTATAGGAAATCATATCCTGACAATCTGTGAGATATTGGGTATAGTCAATAGGAGCAACCTTATGTATCGCTGCCTGTTGAACGGTTTGGGGAGTATTATTTCTAATGACGGTAGCTGGCTGATGGTGCAGTTTCTTCCATGTCGCAGGAAGTTTCGAGACCATCAGGTTCCTGCCGATTCCCAATTCTGAAGCCTTGTATTTGGTGTTTCCATTCATGAGGGCATATCCACGAAGAATACCTTTCTTGTCCTCTCTTTCATGGACGGTATAACCTTTCCGTATAAGAGCATTCTTGTACTCATCCCATGACCACGATGGCATTGCTTTCAATACATTCATGCAGTCTCGGTTCACTTGTGGCATGTTGCGATTTCGGACTTGTGCCGCAGTCGTCCAGCCTCGTTTTTTTGCCACTCGCTCGGCAGCACGTTGCGCACGAAGATGAATGTTGTGGTCGTTGTTGATATTGCCGTCTTCATCCAAACGGCAAACCGCGGCATGAAGGTGGGGAACTTCGCCTTTAGATTCCGTATGAAGCCAAACCGAGTATTTGCTACCCGCCAAATTGGTCGGACGGGAACGGACTTTTCCATCCTTGCCGGTAATCACCAGTTTGTCGAACTCCTCGGCGAATTCCTGCCAAAGATTTTGCCAATCTTCGATGTCATAGAATTGGGTATGCTCAGGCGATGGACTCAACTCTATTCTGATTATGGAATTCTTTATAGGCCGATATTGGGATAGGGTCAACTGCGTGGAGTTCCATATTCCCATAGCGTCCGGTTCTGAGGGCAACAGATTGTCCAATACCCGATAGATTTTCTCCGGATGCTTTTTATGCTGTGATTCGCCGGTAATGTAACGGATGTCGTTTATACCGTGCGATATGGCTTTGGCTTTTGCAATCATTCTTCTTCGGATTTTGGGTTAGACGGAATTTTATTCTTCTCTTTTACTGCACTCAGGAACTGGCAGACACTTTCGGCTACATTGCCTAATTCTTTCAGCCAGCCCACCATAAACGGAATCTGATTGAACATTG
>OGLM01002720.1_pt1 | contig 15605 bp, 15 predicted proteins | sample 1572531 | NCBI WGS metagenome assembly OGLM01 (sample SAMEA2581909, study PRJEB24529) | metagenome | biome: Human gut stool | place: China | collected 2011 | reverse complement strand
TGGGTCTGCTATCTCCGATAACTAAAGCCGATGTATCATCGGCACAGGAACACGGCAAAGAAGGCAAAGACGACAAGATTTTTATAGATACCTTAAAATTGCCGCCTTGCCTTCTTCCCTCATGTCGCCGGAAATCAGTGGGTCAAAATGACCCAGACCACGCTATTATGACCATTTTGGTTACAAGCAAAATCTGCTAAGTGACCAAAATGATTACTTGCCACAGCCCGACACGCAAGCCCTGTAAAATCAACGGTTCAAAATGAGCCGTTGGTCACGCCGTGCAGCATTTGTTAACCGCACAAAAATCAAGTGTCCAAATTGACCACTTGATTTTCAGGCATCATTCATCTGTTTACAAGGAGGTACTTGATGAACAACACACCTATTCAGCAGCCCGTTTCCAAATCCGACACGCCGCCCTGCATCCGCAAGACCATCGACAAGACCACCTACCTTGTCCGAATCCATTTCAGCGAGACGGCAAAAGAAACCTTGCAGGACAGAATTCTGCGCCTGCTCCGCGAGGAGGTGCGCAAAATGTAACTTCTTTTTGAATTTGATAAAAAAGTCCTTGACAATTCGCATCCGGCAAAACCGCTAAGTCGATTTTAATTTCCTGCGGTGCAAGGCTTGCGCCCTTCGACATCGCAGAGCTGCGGGAGCTGATGAGCTACGATGAGATGGAGCTGGACACCATCGGAGACCGGAAGACGGCGCTGTTCGTCATCATTTCCGATACCGATGACACCTTCAATTTCGTCGTGGCGATCATGTATTCCCAGCTCTTCAACCTTCTCTGCGACAAAGCAGATGACGTTTACAACGGACGGCTTCCCGTCCATGTGCGCTGTCTGCTGGACGAGTTTGCGAACATCGGTCAAATCCCGAAGTTTGATAAGCTCATCGCAACCATCCGAAGCCGGGAAATCTCGGCGTCAATCATCTTGCAGTCCCAGTCTCAGCTCAAGACCATCTACAAGGATGCGGCGGACACCATCACGGGCAACTGCGACTGCACTCTTTTCCTCGGCGGCAAGGAGAAATCCACGCTCAAGGAAATCAGCGAGGTGCTGGGCAAGGAGACAATCGACCTTTACAACACCTCAGAAACCCGTTCCAACAACAACTCCTATGGCTTGAATTATCAGAAAACCGGCAAGGAACTGATGTCTCAGGATGAGATCGCCGTCATGGACGGAGCCAAGTGTATTTTGCAGCTTCGAGGCGTGAGACCTTTTCTCAGTAACAAATACGACATTACGAAGCATCCAAAGTACCGGCAGCTCTCCGACTATGACAAGCGGAACGCCTTTGACATCGAGAAATACCGGCAGCACAAGCTGGTGGTCAAGCCCGATGACACATTCGACCTCTATGATATGGGCGAGGTCGAAGCAGATTAAAGCCCCGTCGCTGCACTGCGCAGTGGGTAAAGCCTGATGGCTCATCCCAAAGCAGAACAGCGACGGGGCTTCTTTTTTTATGCCCATTTTCAAAAATACACAACCAATCTTTTTCAAATCAAGGAGGAAAATCTATGGCTTTCATCAATCAGGCTGTCACGGTTCTTCAGACGCTCGTTATCGCCCTCGGCGCAGGTCTCGCAGTGTGGGGTGTTGTCAACCTCATGGAAGGCTACGGCAACGACAACCCCGGCGCCAAGTCTCAGGGCATCAAGCAGCTCATGGCTGGCGGTGGTGTGGTGCTGATCGGCACGACCCTCATCCCTCTGCTCTCCGGTCTGTTCGGTTAATCCGGCAGCCGCGCAGAAGTAACCATCGGGGCGGGTGCTGGAAAAGGCACTCGCCCTTCACAATTCACCAACGATTTAAGGAGGAAATTCAAGTATGGCATTTATCAATCAGGCAGTTACGGTTCTCCAGACGCTTGTTATCGCCCTCGGTGCGGGTCTTGCGGTGTGGGGTGTTGTCAACCTCATGGAAGGCTACGGCAACGACAACCCCGGCGCTAAGTCTCAGGGCATCAAGCAGCTCATGGCTGGCGGCGGTGTGGTGCTGATCGGCACGACCCTCATCCCCCTGCTCTCCGGTTTGTTCGGCTAATCCACGGCAAGCCCAGCTTAACCGAAGGGTGGTGAAATATTGGGCAGCATTTTAGAAAAGATCGAACAGGCTCTCAAGGATATGCTGATCGGATGGATCGAGAGCAACCTGACCAATATGTTCACCGATGTCAACGAGAAGGTAGGAACGATTGCCGCCGAAGTTGGGCAAACACCGTCCGGCTGGAACGGCGGCGTGTACCAGATGATCCGGGGACTATCCGAAAACGTGATAGTCCCCATCGCTGGTATCATCATCACCTTCGTTTTGTGCTACGAGCTGATTTCCATGATCACCGAGAAAAACAACCTTCACGACATGGACACTTGGATGTTCTTCAAGTGGTTTTTCAAGGCGGCTGTGGCGATCTACCTCGTGACGCATACGTTTGACATCGTGATGGCAGTATTCGACATCGGGCAGAACGTGGTTTCCGGTGCAGCCGGAGTAATCCACGGCAACACGAGCATTGACATTGACGCGACGATTGCGCAGATGCGTACCGGCATGGAGAACATGGGCGTCGGAGAACTGCTCGGACTGTCGATAGAAACGCTCCTGATCAGCCTGTGCCTTAAAATCATGGCGATCCTCATTACGGTCATTCTCTACGGGCGCATGATTGAGATTTACTGCACCGTGAGCATTGCGCCTATTCCCATCGCAACCATGAGCAACCGCGAATGGGGCAGCATCGGCACGAACTATCTGAAAGGCTTGTTCGCTCTGGCATTTCAGGGCTTTCTCATCATGGTCTGCGTCGGCATCTATGCGGTGCTGATCAACGGCATGATCATCGCAGACAACATTCATTCGGCTCTGTTCTCTGTGGCAGCGTACACGGTCATTCTGTGCTTCTCGCTGTTCAAGACCGGAAGCCTCGCAAAATCCATTTTCCATGCGCACTAAGGAGGTCGGCAGCATGAAGAAGTACAGCATCATCTACGCCGATCCCCCTTGGGCGTATCGGACTTACTCCAAGAAGGGACAGGGACGGTCGGCAGAAAGCCACTACCCGACAATGTGCATTGAAGACATCAAGGCACTTCCGGTCGGTGAGCTTGCCGCGAAGGACTGCGCTCTGTTCCTCTGGATCACGTTCCCGTGCCTCTGTGAAGCACTCGAAGTGCTGACGGCATGGGGCTTTTCTTATAAGACCGTGGCTTTTGTATGGGTGAAGCAAAACCGCAAGAACGATGATCTCTTCACTGGCATGGGGTATTGGACAAGGGCGAACGCCGAAATCTGCATCCTTGCTACGAAGGGACATCCGAAGCGTGTTGACGCCGGTGTGCGTCAGGTCATCCTCAGCCATATCGAAGAGCATTCCAAAAAGCCGGATGAAGCGCGGGAGCGCATTGTCCGGCTCATGGGAGACCTTCCCCGCGTAGAGCTTTTTGCCCGTCAGTCTCCCGAAGGCTGGGACGTTTGGGGCAACGAGGTCGAATGCACGGCTCATCTTCCTATGGAGGAAACACCATGCTGCGGCTAAGACCCATCTCCCTTCGAGACGCCAACGAGTATGTCCGGCAGCATCACCGGCATCACAAGCCGGTTGCCGGTCACAAGTTTTCCATCGGCTGTGAAGCAGACGGTGAGCTGGTCGGCGTGATCATCGCCGGGCGTCCCGTCAGCCGGTATCTGGATGACGGCTTCACATTGGAGGTTACAAGGCTATGCACCAACGGGGCGAAGAACGCTTGCAGCTTTCTCTACGGCGCGGCGGCAAGAGCTGCTGCGGCTATGGGCTATAAGCGCATCATCACCTACACGCTGGAAAGCGAAAACGGTGCAAGCCTTCGGGCTTCCGGCTGGATTTGTCAAGGCAAAGCGGGTGGGCTTCGCTGGACGGGCAAGCGTCAGCCGAAGGAGGATCAATATCCCGCACAAATGAAGCTGCGCTACGAAAAGCAGCTTAGAAAGGAGGAAACAGTCAATGGCATTTGTTCCGGTCCCGAAGGATCTTAACCGCGTCAAAACGAAGGTCATGTTCAACCTGACCAAGCGGCAGCTCATTTGTTTTTCCATCGCTGCGGCAGTCGGCGTCCCGATCTTCTTTCTGGCGAAGGCGCATCTCGACTTGTCTACGGCGGCAATGCTGATGGTGGTTATCATGCTCCCGTTTATCTTCTTCGCGCTTTACGAGAAGGACGGTCAGCCCGCCGAAAAGTATCTGTACCACATCGTACAGTCCATGTTCATCCGGGACAAGGTGCGTCCCTATCGCACAAACAATCTCTACGCTGAGATTCAGCAGAAAATCAAAGAACAGGAGGAATTGCAGCTTGAACAACAGCACAGCAAAGGCAAAGCCTAAGATGACCGTCAAAAACGGCGTCGTTTACGGCGATGCCCTTTCCGCTCAGGAAAAGAAGCGGATCGTCATGCAGAAGAAAAAGGACAGGAAGGCAAAGAAAGTCCGCAAGTCCGCCCAGCAGACCATTCCCTATGTGGAGATGTGCCGCGACGGTATCTGCAAGGTGAACAGCCGCCTCTACACGAAGTCCATCGCCTTTGAGGACATCAACTACCAGCTTGCGCAGAACGAGGACAAAACTGCCATCTTTGAGAACTGGTGCGACTTTCTGAACTACTTCGACAGCTCGATTTTCGTCCAGCTCTCCTTCATCAATCAGAAGGCAAGCCTCAATGAGTTCCGCAAGCGCATCAACATTCCGGCACAGGAGGACGCCTTCAACGACATCCGCTCCGAGTATTCCGGTATGCTGCAAAGCCAGCTCACCAAGGGCAACAACGGACTGGTCAAGAAGAAGTACATCACCTTCGGCATTGAGGCGGACTCCCTCCGCACGGCAAAGCCGAAGCTCGAACGCATTGAAACCGACATCCTCAACAACTTCAAAACTCTCGGCGTGAAAACCGAGCCGCTGTCCGGCTACGAACGGCTGAAAGTGCTTCATGATGTGTTCAATATGGACAGCAATGAGCCGTTCCGCTTTTCCTTCGATATGGTTGCCCGGACAGGACTTTCCAGCAAGGACTTCATCGCTCCCACTTCCTTTGACTTCCGTGAAGGCAAGTGCTTCAAGATGGGCAGAACCATCGGTGCGGTGAGCTTCCTGCAAATCCTCGCGCCGGAACTCAATGACCGTATGCTTGCCGACTTCCTTGAGATGGACAGCAACATCACGGTCAATTTTCATATCCGGACGATTGACCAGGCGAAGGCAATCAAGAGCATCAAGATGAAGATCACCGACCTCGACAAGATGAAGATCGAAGAGCAGAAAAAGGCAGTCCGCTCCGGCTACGATATGGACATCATCCCGTCCGATCTCGCCACCTTCGGCGGTGAGGCAAAGCGTCTGTTGCAGGATCTCCAGACCCGCAATGAGAGACTGTTCCTTGTGACCATCCTCATCATGAACACGGCAACCAACCGCCAGAAGCTCGAAAACGCGGTGTTCCAGACCGCCGCCATTGCCCAAAAGTATAACTGTGCGCTCAAGCGTCTTGACTTCCAGCAGGAGGAAGGGCTGATGTCCTCTCTGCCTATCGGCGTCAATCAGGTGGAGATTGAGCGCGGACTGACCACTTCCAGCACAGCGGTTTTCGTGCCGTTCACCACGCAGGAGCTTTTTCAGGGCGGCGAAGCTCTCTACTACGGGCTGAATGCGCTGTCCAACAACATGATCATGGTTGACCGCAAGCAGCTCAAGAACCCCAACGGGCTGATCTTGGGTACGCCCGGTTCCGGTAAGTCCTTCTCCGCCAAGCGTGAAATGACGAACGCCTTCCTCATCACGGAGGATGACATCATCGTCTGCGACCCCGAAGCCGAGTATTTCCCCCTCGTGCAGAAGCTCGGCGGTCAGGTCATCCGCATCTCGCCGGTCAGCACGGATTACATCAATCCGCTGGACATCAACACGAACTACTCCGAAGAGGAAAACCCGCTGACGCTGAAATCCGACTTCATCCTCTCCATGTGTGAGCTGATTGTCGGCGGCAAGGACGGCTTGCAGCCGGTTGAGAAGACCATCATTGACCGCAGCGTCCGCATGGTCTATCAGGAGTTTCTTGCAGACCCCAAGCCGGAGAAAATGCCGATCCTTGAAGACCTCTACAACATTCTGAGAAATCAGAAGGAGCCGGAGGCACAGCGCATCGCAACTGCCCTTGAAATCTATGTTCACGGCTCTCTGAACGTCTTCAATCACAGAACGAATGTGGATGTCAACAACCGCTTCGTCTGCTATGACATCCGCGAACTCGGCAAGCAGCTCAAGAAGCTCGGTATGCTGATTGTGCAGGATCAGGTGTGGAACAGAGTTACCATCAACCGCGCCCAGCACAAGGCAACGCGCTACTACATGGACGAGTTCCACCTTTTGCTGAAAGAGGAACAGACCGCCGCGTACAGCGTGGAAATCTGGAAGCGTTTCAGAAAATGGGGCGGCATCCCGACCGGAATCACGCAGAACGTCAAGGATCTTCTTGCCTCCCGCGAGGTGGAGAACATTTTTGAAAACTCGGATTTTGTCTACCTTCTGAATCAGGCGTCCGGCGACCGGCAGATTCTCTCGAAGGCGCTGAACATCTCGCCCAGCCAGCAGAACTACATCACCAATTCCAATGCCGGTGAGGGGCTGATCTTCTACGGCTCGACCATCGTTCCCTTCAAGGACGATTTCCCGAAGGACACCCAGCTCTACCGCATCATGACCACCAAACCCGAAGAAACCGTACAGAACTAAGGAGGATTTTTGAATATGAACAACAAGATGATTACCATTCCCTATGCGGACGCTATCGAATACGGAGAGAACACCTCCGCGCTGTTTAAGGCTCTGTGGGAGCTGACCGATCTGATCCGACTGGAAAGCGATCTCAAGAAGCATCACCGCGCCTACCTCCATGTGAGGGAGGACATCGACGAAAAGGTCAAGGAGGCGCGTCAGATTATGACCAAGGTATCTGTGGATATGATCGGTTTCTACTTCAAGGTTGATGTTCCCAAGTGCAGCAACAGCGATGAGAATACCCCTTTCGCTGACGCGGCGGATGATGAAACCGTATCTATCCCCAAGGATGAGTATGAGCTGATGATCGACGATCTGCTCACGATGTCCGAAATCATTCAGTGCGTCGCAGATATGCGCACGCAGGATGTGAAGGCAATCCGTGAGTTCGGCAAGTTCGTCCCCGCCTTTGCCGCCTTTGAGAAGAACCGCCTGAGCCTCTATCGTGAGGCGGCGAAGGAAGCCGAGGAAATCTTCGACCGTTGGGCGGACGAGATTGACGATCTCGACGAGGACTTCATGGAAGATGAGGACTACGAGCCGGACGAGTATTACTCCGACTGATGCCCATTGAAATGTTGTCGGGTTTTACAGCCAACATTTCAACGGAAACGCAAATCCAACAGAACAGGAGGTACACCACCATACAACTTGACATCATTCATACCGGCGATTGCCTTGAAATCCTGAAAGCCCTGCCCGATGACAGCGTTCATTGCTGTGTGACGTCCCCTCCGTATTACGCGCTCCGTGATTACGGCATGGAGGCTCAGATCGGCAGAGAGACAACGCCGAAGGAATATATCTCGCGCCTGACGGAAGTGTTTACCGAAGTCAGGCGCGTTTTGCGTCCGGATGGAACGCTCTGGCTGAACATCTCGGACACCTACGCCGGAAAAGGCAATCAGGGAGATTTCATTGACCCGAAGAACCCCAACGGCAGAAACGGTCAGGCTGTGGCTCTCAACAACAAGGTTGAGGGCTGCAAGCCGAAGGACATGATCGGCATTCCGTGGATGCTGGCTTTTGCCCTCCGCGATACCGGCTGGTATCTGCGCAACGACATCATCTGGATGAAGGATAACCCCATGCCGGAGAGCGTCAAAGACCGCTGCGCCCGCTGCTATGAGCATATTTTCCTGTTCTCAAAGTCCAAGAAGTATTTCTTTGACTACAAGGCAATTTCCGAACCGATTGCCCCTGCAACGGCAGAACGCCTCAAGCGCGGCATGAAGGGCGGTAACAAATACGGAAAGCCCGTTCCCGGTCAGCCTCAGCCGCAGTCCATCAACCGCCCCCGTGAGCATGGCGAGATCAAGGACGCAGACATCAATCCGCTCCGCAACAAGCGCGATGTCTGGAAGATCAACACGGTTCCCTTCAAGGGCGGTCACTACGCCGCCTACCCTCCGAAGCTGGTTGAAACCTGTCTTCTCGCCGGTTGTCCCGAAGGCGGCATTGTGCTTGACCCGTTCATGGGAAGCGGCACAACCGGCATGGTTGCCTCACAGATGGGGCGTCATTTCGTGGGTGTAGAGCTGAACCCTGAATACACCGAGCTTGCCTACAAGCGGATTGGAGGTGAAATCTGATGTCCAAGGAACCGGAACTCAAAGCCCGCGACAAGGTAGTCGTGCGGATGACGCGGGAGGGCGCGGTCATGGAAAACCTGACGGCTGGCACCGAGCAGCGTATGTCAAGGCGGCTGGAAGATGCAGAGTTGGTCAAGCCCGCTGAGACAGCCGAGCCTTCCGAAGCTCTTTCTGCGGAGGAACAGAAAAAGGTGCAGATGCGCCGTCAGCAGCGTCAGTTTCAGACGGAACACGCCGAAGATAACGACACACAGCCGCCCTCGGAAACGTCCGTCACAGAAGAGAAAAGGGCAGAAAATTCACCCCAGAATGTACCTGAACCGCTGCCCTCGGAAACGCCGTTCAAGCCTCCAACTTTAGAGCAGCACGGCGTTTCTTCTCATACCGGCACGGTGATTGCCGAAACGGTTGTCACGCACAAGCTGCGCAAGACCTCTGCGGTTGAAGCCGTTGACGCGGATGCTGTCCTCTCCCAAGCGGCAGAAACCGCCTCTGCAAAGCCGATCATCGACGATGCCGTCCCGCCCACAAAGCGGATGCAGAAGCTCGAAAGAAAGTCAGAAAAGGCGCATGAGCGTCTGGACGCTGCCCGCGAGAAGCTGCCCACGCACAAGGTTCTCAAGAAGGAGCGCGTTTTTGATGAAGAGACCGGCAAGGGCAAAACCCGCCTTCATTTTGAGGATGAGCTGAAAAAGCCAAAGGGCAAAGGCAAGCTGCAATTTGAAGCAGATAAAACCGTCCGCAAGGTCGGTGACACCCTCGCTTCCGGCATTCACGGCAAAATCCATGAGGTCGAACAGGAAAACTCGGCGGTTGAGGCGGCGCATAAAACGGAGATCGCCGCTGAGACTGCCGCTCGGCATTTCAGTCATCATCGGGAAAGCAGCGTCAACAAGCCTTATGAGAAGGTCTCCAAGCTGGAACACAAGGCGGATGCTGCTGATGCGAAGCTCCAATATGAGAGAAATCAGCAGGAGCATCCTGAGATGAAGAAGCAGAACATGAACAAGCACTACCAGAAGCAGAACATCAAGAAGGAATATGCCGCCGCTCGAAATGCCGGTTCTCAGACTGCCGGGACTGCCACAAAGAATACCGGCAAGAAGCTCGGTGAGAAGGCGTCCGACAAGATCAAGGAGTTCTTTGAGAAGAACAAGAAGGTCTTCATCTGGATCGGCGTCGGAATTGCCCTTCTCGTTTTGCTCGGTGCCGGAATCAGCTCGTGTTCGATGCTCACCTCTACCGGCTCGTCGGTTATCGCTTCCTCTTATCTCAGTGAGGATGACGCGATGCTGGGCGCGGAAGCGCAGTATTGCCGGATGGAGCAAGAGCTGCAAAGCTATCTGGATAACTATGAAGGCACTCATGACTATGACGAATATCACTTCGATCTGGATGATATTGAGCATGACCCCTATGTGCTGATCTCCATTCTCTCGGCTCTCCATGAGGGCGAGTTCACGCTGGATGAGGTGCAGGGTACGCTCCAAATGCTGTTTGAAAAGCAGTACATCCTCACCGAAGAGGTTATCGTCGAAACCAGATACCGCACGGAAACCGACACATGGACGGACGCAGACGGCAACACGCACACGGAAACCTATCGCGTCCCGTATGACTACTACATCTGCAACGTGAAGCTCGAAAACTTCAATCTCTCCCATGTCCCGGTCTACATCATGTCTCAGGAACAGCTTTCCATGTACGCAACGTATATGTCGGTGCTGGGCAACCGCGAGGATCTGTTCGGTGACTCTCCCTATGTGGACAAGTACATCACAAATCCTCCCGCCGACTACGATGTCAACCCGGAATACCTGAACGACGAGAAGTTTGCAACGCTGATTACCGAGGCGGAAAAGTATCTCGGCTATCCGTATGTGTGGGGCGGCTCCAATCCCGACACATCCTTTGACTGCTCCGGCTTTGTCAGCTATGTTCTCACGAACAGCGGTCTTGTGAATACCGGACGGCTGGGCGCACAGGGGCTTTACAATGTCTGTGCGCCGGTCTCAAAGGCGAATGCACAGCCCGGTGATCTTATCTTTTTCGTCGGGACGTATGACACCCCCGGCGTGTCTCACGTCGGCATCTACGTTGGTGATGGGGTCATGATCCACTGCGGCGACCCCATTCAGTACACATCCATCAACTCTTCCTATTGGCAGCAGCATTTCTACGCCTTCGGAAGACCCGCCTATTAAAAGAAAGGAGTTTTGCATGAATCCCAAGTATCAGAAAGTCCTCTCCGACATTGAGAAGGCTGAAAAGAAGAAGTCCGAAATCGAAGGTCAGCTCAAGGAGCTGTACGACAAGAAGACAGAGCTGGAAAACCTTGAAATCATCAATACCGTGCGCTCTATGGTGATGGACAAGGATCAGATCATGGCGTTCCTGTCTTCCATGAAGGGCGGCACCAAGCCCGCTGAAAATACGGAGGTAATCGACAATGCGTAAGAAGTTTCGTTTTCTGACCGTCCTTGCGGTCTGCGTCATGGTTCTGTCCTGCTTCTCGGTGACGGCGTTTGCCTACGCCGATGATACCGAGCAGAACCTTCCCGTCACGGAGGCAACCCAGCCGGAACAGCAGCCCGCAGGCACTCCCACACCGGAAAAGCCGAAGGGTGAGCCGATTGACGATGAGGGCAACGCCTACACCCGCGACTTGCTCTATGACAAGGCAACCAACAAGCAGTTCATCACTGTCCAGACGAAGAACGGCAACACCTTCTTCATTGTCATCGACTACGATGCGCCCATCAACGAGGATGAGGAACAGTATCAGACGTACTTCCTGAACATGGTCGATGAGAGCGATCTGCTTGCGCTGCTGGATGATGATACTGCGGCGGCTCTGACTACCTGTAACTGCAAGGAAAAATGCGCTGCCGGTCAGGTCAACACCGACTGCCCGGTCTGCAAGACCAACATGAGCGAATGCACCGGCACAGCCCCCGCTACACCTGAGCCGGATAAGGATGCAGAAACCGATGCTCCCGCCCCTAAACCCGAAAAGAAATCCAACATCGGCATGATCCTCGTCATCTTCGTTCTTGCCGGTGCTGCGGGTGCAGCTTATTACTACATCAAGTTCGTCAAGGGCAGAAAGCCCAAGGATGAGGATATGGACTTCTTTGATGATGAAGGCTACGAGGAAGAGCCGTACATCAACGAGGATGATGAGCCGCAGATTGCGGAGGATGCTGAAACGGATGGTGATGAAGATTGATCTTAGTCATTGCTGAAAAGCCCAGCGTTGCCCAGTCCATCGCAAAGGTGTTGGGCGCGACGTCCCGCAAGGACGGCTACATGGAGGGCGGCAATTACATCGTTTCGTGGTGCTTCGGTCATCTGGTGGAGCTGGCAGACGCCAGCTCCTACGATGAGCGGTATGCCAAGTGGCGGTATGACGATCTGCCCATTGTTCCGGAAAACTGGATGTTCGAGGTCACAAAGGACAAAGCACAGCAGTTCAAGGTGCTGTCCGCTCTCATGAAGGACAAGCGCGTCACCGAGCTGGTCTGCGCAACCGATGCAGGACGCGAGGGTGAGCTGATCTTCCGGCTGGTCTACAACAAAGCCGGATGCACCAAGCCCTTCAAGCGTCTGTGGATCAGCTCGTTGGAGGACTCCGCCATCCGCGAAGGCTTCAACCATCTCCGGGACGGCAAGGAATATGACCGCCTCTATGAAGCGGCACTCAGCCGCTCGAAGGCAGACTGGATTGTCGGTATCAACGGCACCCGCCTTTTCACCACGCTCTATCACAAGAAGCTGGTGGTCGGGCGCGTCCAGACGCCGACCCTTGCAATGCTGGTGGAGCGTGACGGGAAAATCTCCACGTTCCAGAAGGAGAAGTATTTCAACGTCCACGTCGGCAAGGGCGATCTGACCGCCGATCTGGAAAAGGTCAAAACCGAAGAGGAAGCAAAAAGAATTGCGGCGGCTTGCGAGAAAAAGCAAGCCGTCGTTTCTTCTCTCAAGCGGGAGACGAAAACCGTCAATCCTCCGAAGCTCTATGATCTGACCACCTTGCAGCGCGAGGCGAACCGCTACTACGGCTTCACCGCCCAGCAGACGCTCGATCTCGTACAAACACTCTACGAAAAGAAGCTCCTGACCTATCCGCGCACGGACAGCCAGTTTATTACGGATGATATGGAGGACACCGCCCGTCAGGTGATTTCTATTGTCTGCCGCCAGCTTCCGCTTTTCTCCGGCGTTTCGATTACGCCGGACATTGCCCGCGTAACCGACAACAGCAAGGTCACAGATCACCACGCTATTCTCCCAACCGTCCAGCTCGAAAAGCAGGATGTTTCGGCGCTCCCTCAGTCGGAGCAGAAAATCCTCAATCTTGTCGGGATGCGCCTTCTGTGTGCGACCGGCGAGAAGCACACCTACGCAGAAACGCAGATCTCGCTCTCCTGCGAGGGCTACGAGTTCAAAACCAAGGGGAAGACCGTCGTTCAAAACGGATGGAAAGCCATCGAAGAGCTGTTCAAGTCCTCCCTCAAGACGAAGGAAAAGGATGATCCCATGAAGTCCCTGCCCGAAGTCCATGAGGGCGATGTTCTGGATGGTGTGTCTGCCAGCGTCACCGAACACTTCACAACGCCCCCAAAGCAGTACACGGAAGACACGCTCCTGTCTGCAATGGAGACTGCCGGAAACGATCAGTTTGACGATGACACCGAGAAGAAAGGTCTCGGCACTCCCGCGACTCGCGCCGGTATCATTGAAAAGCTGGTGAAGTCCGGCTTTGCAGAGCGTAAAGGCAAATCCCTCATTCCCACAAAGGACGGCTGCAACCTTGTCTGCGTCCTGCCGGAACAGATCACCTCTCCCGCAATGACGGCGGAATGGGAAAACACGCTCATGGAGATTGAGCGCGGCAAGGCGGATGCGGACGCTTTCCTCAGCGGCATTGTCCGGATGACCGGCGATCTCGTGAAAGCCTATCCGTTTCTCTCCGATGCCGAAGCCCAGCGTTTCGGCACGGGCAAGGAGGAAATCGGCAAATGTCCCCGCTGCGGCTTTCCGGTCTACGTCGGCAAGGGCAATTTCTACTGCTCAAACAGAGAATGCTCCTTCTGCCTGTGGGAAGACAACAAGTTCTTTTCCAGCAAGAAAAAGAAGCTGACCAAGAAGATTGCAAAGGAGCTGCTGGACAAGGGCTGGTGCCGAGTGACCGGGCTTTACACGCCGAAGAAGCCCCAGCTCTACGATGCAGTGATCCGGCTGGATGACAGCGGCGGCAAATACGTCAGCTTCAAGATGGAGTTTGATCGATGACCCGCCCAAAGTATGTTGCTTCATGCAGCGGAGGCAAAGACAGCGTAGCGACGCTCCTGCTGGCTGCACAGCACAATGAGCCGCTGGACGAGGCAGTTTTCAGCGAAGTCATGTTTGATCAGGACACAAGCGGTGAAGTCCCGGAACACCGGGACTTCATCTATGACCGGCTCAAGCCCTTCTGCGAAAAGGAGCTGGGCATCAAGTTCACCATTCTCCATGCAGACAAGACCTACGATGACGTATTCCATCATGTCATCACCCGCGGACCGCATAAGGGCGAGGTTCGCGGCTTCGCATGGGCTGGGATGTGTGCAGTCAATCGGGACTGCAAAATCCCGCCCGTCCGCAAGTACAATGCCGCGCTCTCGTCGGACACTGTGAGCTATGTCGGCATCGCGCAGGATGAGCCAAAACGTCTCGCCCGTCTGGATGGCGTGAAGAAGGTCAGTCTGCTTGGCAAATACGGTATGACCGAGGCGGACGCCTACAAGCTCTGTCAGGAACACGGGCTGCTTTCCCCGATCTACGCTCACTGCCGGAGAAACGGCTGCTGGTTCTGTCCCAATGCCAGTGACTCGGAGCTGCTGCACATGGTCACAAAGCACCCGGATATGTTTGACCGGCTGATTGAATGGGAGAACGAGGATAACATCTTCCATCGTCGGATGACGCGCAGAGAAACCCCGTCTGAGGTAAAGGCTCGTTTACTGAGCAAATCCCAGACGGGGTTTTCTTCGCCCAAAAGCAAATAAGAAATGGAGGTTTGAGATGGCTGAAAACAAAAATGCACAGCAAGTCCGCGAAATCACGGACAAGCTGGAACAGGGCATCAAGGAGCTTTTTGAATCCGAGCGGTTCAAGGAATATCTCCGCACGATGTCCAAGTTCTACAACTATTCCTTCAACAACACGCTGCTCATTGCGATGCAGAAGCCGGAGGCAACCTATGTTGCCGGTTATACCTCGTGGCAGCGCAACTTTGACCGTCAGGTCATGAAGGGCGAAAAGGGCATCAAGATTCTTGCACCCGCGCCGTACAAGGCGCAGGAAGAGCGTGAGAAGATTGACCCCGCGACGCAGAAGCCGGTGATCGGCGCAGATGGGAAGGCTGTCACAGAAACAGTCGAGGTTCTGCGTCCTGCCTTCAAGGTGGTGAGTGTCTTTGATGTTTCCCAGACGGACGGCAAGGAGCTTCCGGACATCATCGTCGATGAGCTGAAAGGCACCGTCGAGAACTACGAGGCGTTCTTCGATGCGCTCAAGCAGGAATCTCCCGTCCCTATTTCCTTTGAGGACATTCCGGGCGGTGCAAAGGGATTCTTCTCGCCGGTTGAAAGCCGCATTGCCATTCAGGAAGGCATGAGCGAAATCCAGACGGTCAAAACCGCCATTCACGAGATCGCCCACGCAAAGCTCCACGCCGTCAAGCCGGATGAGAAAGCCGCGCCAGAAGATAAAAAGGATCGGCACACCAAGGAGGTTGAAGCGGAAAGCGTTGCCTACACCGTCTGCCAACGGTACGGCATTGAAACCTCGGACTACTCCTTCGGGTACATCGCCGGTTGGTCATCCGGCAAGGAAACCAAGGAACTGAAAAGCTCTCTGGACACCATCCGCAAGACGGCGGCTGAGATGATCGAGGGCATTGACGCCAAGCTCAAGGTGCTGCTGGCAGAGAAAGCACAGTCCGCAGAGAAGGAAGTCGAAGCTCCCGTAAAGGAAGCTGTTCCGGAGGAAAAGCCGGAAGTCCCCATTTACCGTGAGACGGCGAATTACGCCTATGAAGCCGGTGAGTTGGAGTCATATCGTGCTTCTCTCGATGCAAACGTGGAATGCCGCAGTGCGATTGAAGCGGCGATCAGCTCCAACTACGGTGATAACCGGCT
>OGLM01002714.1_pt1 | contig 15647 bp, 15 predicted proteins | sample 1572531 | NCBI WGS metagenome assembly OGLM01 (sample SAMEA2581909, study PRJEB24529) | metagenome | biome: Human gut stool | place: China | collected 2011 | reverse complement strand
TTGGTAATTTTGCCAACCACATTACATTTTTATAATTTTGAATTTCTATTGAAATGAAATTTAAAATTTAAAGATATGACTCTGATTAAATCAATTTCGGGTATCCGGGGAACTGTCGGCGGGTATCCCGGAGATAATCTTACCCCGCTGGATATCGTGAAGTTTGTTTCTGCCTATGCAACCTGGCTGAAGACAGGTGCCGGGAAAAAAAGGGCTAAAATAGTTCTGGGTAGGGATGCCCGGGTGTCGGGCGATATGTATGCCAAATTGGTGGCTGCAACATTGACGGGTTTGGGACACGATGTGGTCAATATCGGTTTAGCCACGACGCCGACAACAGAGATTGCTGTGACTGCCGAGAAAGCGGATGGAGGTATCATTCTGACAGCCAGTCATAACCCAAAGCAATGGAATGCGCTGAAATTATTGAATAGCCGGGGAGAATTTTTATCGGCAGCCGATGGGGAACAAGTCTTGAAATTGGCGGCAAAAGAAGAGTTCGAGTATGCTGAGGTGGATGAATTGGGTACTGTTGTAGAAAAGGATTATACCCCATATCATATCGATCAGGTGCTGGCGTTAAAATTAGTGAATCGGGATGCGATAGCTCAGGCTGATCTTAAAATTGTCGTGGATGCGGTAAATTCGGTAGGAGGTGTTGTCATTCCGGCTTTATTGCGGGCCTTGGGGGTAAAAGAGATCATTGAATTGAACTGTGAACCTACCGGACATTTCGCTCATAATCCGGAACCGATACCTGAAAACCTGACTCAGATTGCTGCTAAAATGAAAGAATCCCGTGCAGACCTGGGAATCGTGGTCGATCCGGATGTCGATCGGCTGGCTTTGATCTCCGAGAATGGTGAAATGTTCGGAGAAGAGTATACCTTAGTGGCAGTAGCTGATTACGTATTGAAACACACCCCAGGCAATACCGTGTCTAATTTATCTTCTTCCAGGGCTTTGAAAGATGTGACAGAAGCTTATGGACAACAATATCATGCTGCTGCAGTGGGAGAAGTGAATGTGGTTGCCGAGATGAAACGAACGCATTCGGTGATCGGTGGAGAAGGGAATGGTGGTGTGATCTACCCGGAAAGTCATTACGGGCGGGATGCTTTGGTCGGAGTTGGATTATTCTTGTCCCATTACGTTGCCCAGAGCAAGAAGATGACCGAATTGAAAAGTACCTATCCGCCATATTTTATCTCGAAGAATAAGATGACCCTTTCCCCCGATATGGATGTAGATAAAATTCTGGAAGGACTGAAAGAGAGATATGCCACAGAAAAAGTGACAGATATCGACGGGGTAAAAATCGATTTTGCACAAGGATGGGTGCATTTACGGAAATCGAATACTGAACCGATCATCCGTATTTACTCGGAAGCTAAAGACGAGGCTGCTGCCAATCAACTGGCTGAGGAAGTGATTGCTGCAGCTAAAAGTACGCTTTAGAACGTGAGAAATTGAACTGTAAGCTGTGACCGTAAGGCTTATTTATCGTTTCCCGGTTTTATCCGGGAAACGATAGGCTGTATATTATTCGACATATAATACCAAGCCTTTCAGGTATTCGCCTTCCGGGTGGTATATGCTTACCGGATGATCTGCCGGTTGGGTTAACTGGTGGAGGATACGTACTTTCCTTCCTGTGTTGGCTGCTGCTGTGAATACGGTCTGACGGAACAGTTCCTTAGTCATGACTTGTGAGCAGGAGAAGGTGAAAATGATCCCACCGGGTTTGACTACTTCAATGCCTTTCCGGTTCAGTTTTTTATATCCCTGGATGGCATTGTTGAGTACATTCTGATGTTTCGCGAATGCCGGAGGGTCTAGAATGATCAAGTCGTATTTATTGTGAGATTGTTCCAGAAATCTGAAAGCTTCTTCTGCAAATGCTTCATGCCGCCTGTCTCCGGGAAAATTGAGTGCTACGTTTTGTTTGGCCAATTCGATCGCCCGGGTGGAGACATCTACGGAATGTACTGATCGGGCACCTCCCCGCATGGCATAAAAAGAGAAACCTCCGGTGTAACAAAACATGTTTAAGACCTGTTTATTACCGGCATATTTTTCGAGCAGATGTCGGTTTTCCCGTTGGTCGATAAAAAAACCGGTTTTCTGGCCTTCTAACCAGTCGACATTGAATTTTAACCCATTTTCCTGTGCTACAAAATGATCCGCTTTCCCATATAAATAACCGTTATGTGGATCGATCGCCGCTTTGTAGGGAAGGGTAGATTCCGATTTGTCGTAAATGGCGGTTAATCTGTCTCCTAAAGTTTCAAGTAGGGCCCGGGTGATATTTCCCCGTTCCAGGTACATACCTACGGAGTGGAATTGAACGACAGCAACACCGGCATAATAATCGACGACTAATCCGGGAAGATTGTCGCCTTCTCCATGGATCAACCGGAAAGTATCGTTGTCTGCTCTGTCGGTCAAACCGATAGCTCGGCGCATGTGATAGGCTGCTGTAATTCGTTGTAGCCAAAAAGAATAACCGATTTCTTCATCTTCAAAAGTGAGAATTCGGACTGCGATAGAACCGATCTGGTAATGCCCTGTCGCCAGATATTGATTGTCCGAACTATAGACTCTGACCAGGTCTCCTTCCTGTAATTTCCCCTCTGTTTTGGCGATTGCCCCTGAGAATATCCAAGGATGATAACGAAATACCGAACGGTCTTTTCCTGGTTTTAGTATGATTTTATTCATAAGATGAAGCATAACTGATTACTGGACTGCAAAAATAGATAAAAAACTTTGATCTGTTTCTTTAAAAGTCGATATTATAACCCTAAACCGAACGATTGCGTAATACACAAAGAAAATTTGAGAGATAGTTTCTTGTTTTTTGTTGGAAAAGTTCTTAAAAATTCATAAATTGCGAATATTGTCGGGGTATGTAATTTTGAGCTGAAGTACCCCCTAAGAAGTTTAATACGATAAATATAAATAGATGAGACTTAAAGTATTGGGTTCTGCTGAAGATGCTTTGCGTGCAATGACAGAACAATTGATAGAAAAGATGAATATGCGGGGAATCTCTCCGTTCCATTTGGCATTGTCGGGTGCCGGTACGGCCCAACAAATGTTCGGGCTTTGGATTCGGGAATACCGGGAGAAAATAAAATGGGAGCAATTGAGGTTTTATTGGGTGGATGAGCGATGTGTTTCTCCTGATGATGAGGAGAGTAATTTCAAACATGCGGATGAATTGTTGTTCCGGCCTTTGGATATTCCACATGCCCATGTCCATCGTATTCATGGCGAACGGGAGCCTGAAGTAGAGGCCGAACATTATTCGGAATTGGTGAAATGGGAACTACCCGGATATGCCTCTTGTCCTCGTTTTGACGCAATCATTCTGGGAATTGGAGAGGATGGACATACTGCTTCTATTTTTCCTTCAACGCCGGAATTACTAACGGCAAAATGTTGCTATAAAGTATCCCAACATCCGGAAAGTGGACAGAAAAGAATTACAATGACAGGTAGTTTGATATTGAATGCGAAACTACTTCTTATCCCTGTATTGGGAAATGCAAAGACAAGCATTTTACAAAGAGTGATCAATGCAGAAGAAAATTCGGTCCTCCCTGCGGCTTATATTATCAATCATGCGCCGGAAGCGATGATCTTTACAGATTTGCAAGTAAGTCTGGAGTAAAAAAAGCATTTTGTATTCTGAAAGTCATATACCTCGGGTCAGGATACCGATGGGGTGGAGATATTGATATCTTCAAAACGATAGACTATCGTATGTATTTATCTGCCGGAGGTATATGTGCTGACTTTTAAAAGAATACAAAATGCTCTTTTATTTAACATTCAAGCATTTCTTTGGCTTTTTCCAGGATCGTAGTATCGTCTAATTTTACTATGCCCCCATTCGGACCTTGCTCGATATGTAAACCGACAGCCTTGCCCTCATCATAATGGTCTCCACCGAAATAATTACGTACTGTTTCTACGTCGAGTCCCAGTTCGTCCGCAATTTTTTGCATACTCCCTGAGGGCAACATGTCTTTGATTTGTCTCAACTCATTGAAGGTAATCATTGTAGTCATATCTCAAAAGTTTTATGGTTTATCAGTGGAATAAATATAGGACTAAATCTCTGAATAAACAAGTAAAACGTTTGCGAATTTCACATAAAAAAATTAATAAAATCAATTATTTGTGTAATCTATTGATATTAAGTGTATTTCTGTAATACTCAGAATGTCTGTGAAAATTGTTTCCTTACCGGATAACTTTTTGTACTTTTGTAGAGAAAAAACAGGATCGGTCGGATCTTATCCGACCGATGAATTGAATTTCTAATGCATTGTATACATGACTTTTAATGAATTGAATATTAGCAAACAGATCTTGATGGCTTTGGAAGATGCCGGATTTGAACAACCGACACCGATTCAGGAACGGGCTTTCCCTGTCATTCGTTCCGGAAAGGATGTGATTGGAATAGCCCAGACGGGGACCGGTAAAACTTTGGCTTATCTGATTCCTTTGCTGATGAAACTTCATTATGCGCAGGGAAATTACCCACGTGCATTAGTGATTGTACCTACCCGTGAGTTAGTGGTGCAGGTATGTGAGAGTGTAGAGTTGCTGACGGAGTATATGGATATCCGTTGTGTCGGCATTTACGGAGGAACGAATATCCGGACACAGCAAGCTGCGGTATACGAGGGAGTCGATTTGTTGGTAACGACTCCGGGACGTTTTATGGATATTTATATGAATGGCATTATCCGTACCCCTCAGATTAAGACTGTGGTTGTCGATGAGGCTGACCGATTGATGGATATGGGGTTTATGCCTCAGCTCAGAAGTATTCTTGAGGTAGTACCCGAGAAGCATCAGACTTTACTGTTTTCCGCGACCTTTTCAACTACAATTGCTGAATTGGCAGCAGAATTTTTGGCTCCGGAACCGGTCCGGATAGAGACAGGTAACCCGACGACTCCGGTAGAATTGGTTACCCAGCTGCGCTATGATCTTCCTAATATTCAGACTAAAATCAACTTATTGAAGTTACTTCTCACGGATAAAGAAGAATTTCGCAGGGTCATGATATTTACCGAAACAAAGAAAAATGCCGATCGGATTGTGGAGAGACTGGGCGACCACTGGAAGGGGGAACTGAGTGTACTGCATTCGAATAAGGCCCAGAATTCCCGATTAAATGCTTTGAAAGCATTTAAAGAAGGAAAGACTCGGATCATGGTTTCTTCAGATGTTGCGGCACGTGGAATCGATGTGCAGGATGTCAGCCATGTCATCAATTTCGATATACCTTCTATTCCTGAGGAGTATATCCACCGCATCGGACGTACTGCCCGTGCCGGAAAGGAAGGAACGGCTATCAGCTTCGTGACGGAAAAAGAAGAGCCGAAATTCGAAGAAATCGAAAAGCTGATCGGGCAGCAGGTCGAATGGGCTGCCTTACCGGAAAATCTGGTGATCTCAGATGTCTTACTTGACGACGAAAAAGTACAGACTTCGAATATTGTCTATCAAAAAGGTAAACCGAAAGGTGGTGGAGCTTTCCATGCCAAATCAGCCAAAAATAGTAAAACGCCCCAAAAAGTACGTAAAGACCGAACCAAAGAGGGAAGACGGAAAAAGTAGGAAAGGCTGAAAGCAATAAAGCTAAATGCTATAGGCTAAAAGCTGAAAAAATAATTTTAACTTTGCGTCATAGCCTCTAGTCTTTAGCTTCTAGCCTCTAGCCTCTAGCCTCTAGCCTTTAGCCTCTAGTTTTATCACTTTTATTGTATTTCTGCCTTGACGATTTTTGAAATCTGATCTCCTTTCAGGTCCGACGAAATATAATGCTCTAAAATTTTTCGGGCCAGATCGCTGGCTGTTGCTTGGGGAGGACAGGAGGTGGCTGCACTATTGATCAGCGTAATGATATTATCCTTGAAATTGACCGTGACCTCCCAGGCATTTTCGCTTAAATAAAGCTGCTGGGAAAGATTATATTCAAATTCTTTCCGAATTTCGTTGATCAGTAATAATTGATATTCCTGATAAGGAAGAGAGGGAGAAAGGGTACGGGGGATAAACGAATCCGGCTTTATTCTTTCAATAAATAGAATAATCCTTTCATAAGCTAATAATTTCAGATTAAATAGCGTTTGTGAAGTAGACGACGTATTCGCTTGCTTTTCCTGAGTAGTTTGCTGTACCTGTTTATTTACCAGAATTTCTAGTAAAGCAACAGCCTTCCTGACCAAGGGATACAGTAAAATAACAAATAAGACAAGGGGAATCAAAAAGTAAGTGGTGATGTTCATCGTCTTTATTTTTTGCAAATATAAAAGATATAGCTTGTTTTTAAAAATTTCTTATCGGCTGTTTTGAAAATAACTATTGAAGTAGTTGTATAATTATTTTTATAGTTGTGCGTTTGTGTAACGATACTTGGATGGGATAACTAAAAATGAGTGAATAATGAATAAAATGGAGGAATTAACGAAGGCAGAATTGCAAATCATACAAATCCTTTGGAATATCGGTAAGACTTATTAATATTATCCTTTGGTCAATCGGGAGGATTATATGGAACGGTATATGAATAGTGTGGTCAATAATTTTTTTAGTGGTTCGGTGAAAGTTGTAGTATCTTTTTTGTTCAAAACTTGTCATTTCTAAATTATTTTATATTTTTGCAATCGTATGCAACGCAGTGGAAACATATTGCCTTTAAACCGGCTTTTTCTGAATATCAAAAAGCGCGATGAGTTTAATTTCTGAAACTCATTTATTCTTGTTGTTCTATATTTTCTGTTTAAAAGGTCCTGAGGTGAGGATGTCTGTAAAGAGTTATAGATAACTTTCCGGTTTTGTTTTGTTATTTTTTGTTTAAAACTTAATTTATATTGTTATGGAATTACCATTTTCAGAATCATTTCGGATTAAGATGGTGGAAACCATCCGTAAAAGTACACGTGAAGAACGTGAACAATGGATTAAAGAGGCTAAATACAATCTTTTTAACCTGAAAAGCGACCAGGTATTCATCGATCTGCTGACCGATTCGGGTACCGGGGCTATGAGCGATAAACAATGGGCTGAGCTGATGTTGGGAGATGAAAGCTATGCCGGAGCCCGTTCTTATTATAAGATGAAGAATGCTATCAAGGAAATTCTGGGATTCGATTATTTCTTACCGACTCACCAGGGACGTGCTGCGGAGAATGTTTTATATTCTACCATTATCAAAGAAGGAGATGTGTTGCCGGGCAATTCCCATTTCGATACTACGAAAGGACATATTGAATTCCGGAAAGCTTTGGCTATCGATTGTACTATCGACGAAGCAGCTGATACGCAGTTGGAAATTCCGTTTAAAGGCAACATGGATCCTACCAAGCTGGAGGAAGTATTGAAAAAATATCCCAAAGAAAAGATCCCTGCAGTCGTATTGACCGTTACGAATAATACCGCCGGAGGTCAGCCCGTATCTATGCAGAATATTCGGGAAGTATCTGCCCTTTGTAAAAAGTACGGAGTGAACCTGCAGATCGATTCTGCCCGTTTTGCAGAGAATGCTTATTTCATTAAAACAAGGGAAAAAGGGTATGAAAACAAATCCATCAAAGAGATTGTAAAAGAAATGTTCTCTTATGCCGATATCATGACCATGTCTTCGAAAAAAGATGCGATTGTGAATATGGGTGGATTTGTAGCATTCAAAAGCGAAGAGTTGTGGAAAAAATGCCAGATGTTCTGTATCATGAACGAGGGGTTTATTACCTATGGCGGAATGTCGGGCCGGGATATGAATGCTTTGGCACAGGGATTGGATGAAGGTACTGAATTCGAATACCTCGAAACCCGGATTAAACAGGTGGAATATTTGGGGGCGAAATTGGATGAATACGGAATACCTTATCAGCGTCCTGCCGGTGGACATGCGATTTTTGTGGATGCCAAGAAAGTACTTACTCATGTACCTAAAGAAGAATTTATCGCTCAGACGTTGGGAGTAGAGTTGTATCTTGAAGCCGGAATCCGTGGTGTGGAGATCGGTTCGATATTGGCCGACCGGGATCCGGTAACCCGCGAAAACCGTTATCCCCGCCTGGAATTATTAAGGCTGGCTATTCCGCGCCGTACTTATACCAATAATCATATGGATGTAATAGCTGCTGCACTGAAAAATGTATATGATCGCCGCGAATCCATTACCCGTGGTTATGTAATTACGAAAGAATTTCCGATCATGCGCCACTTTACTGTCGAATTGGAAAAGGCAAAATAATTAGATTAACAACGATCGTAAAAAGGCGCCCCGCAAGGCGCCTTTTATTTTACCGGCTTTAAGTATAAAGCCGTAATTTATAAACTTCCGGTCAATAACTGATGAATCCACTTCTGAAGATTCCGGATTGTGAGGTGGGAACAAGAGTTCCGGAGAAAGTCAGGTTATTACCGTTCATCATCGGGTAAACCGTTGCATTGGCATAGTTACTGCCTGCACTCAGATTGACCACAACCTGGGCGGTTAAAGCGATTCCGTTCACATAGAAGGAATAAGTGATATTTCCATGTTTATCCGTATTGGTGGTGATTTGTGAAGGAGTACCCTGTACGGTGATTCCACCAAGACCGTTCGGACCGGCAATGCCGTTGAAAGCTAACTGTACATACACGGTATTGCCTTTAAATTGGATGAAGTTGGTATTGTCGGATACAGGTATAGCTGAACCTCTGGGGCCATAAAGTGTACTGGCCATCAATACCCAATTCCGGTCTTTCAAAGCATCTACAGCAGCGTTGAAAGCTTGTTGGTTAGCAACCTCACGGGCTTTCTTGCGAAGATCCCGCTTCACTTGTCGTTGTTGTTGTTTGGTTAGCTCCTGATAATGAGTCGGAGTTTGTGTTCCTTGTACCTGTGCTTCGCTATGGAAAGCGGGCAGCATAAATACAGATACCAGTAATAAAAATAATACTCGTTTCATAATAGGTCGTTTTTATTTAGTTGTTTTATATTATATCCGGTTATTCAGATTGTTATCATATATCACCGTTTATTAATTTCCCTCATATACGTGTTAATTTCTCCAATAGTTTTCAACCTGTATTTAAAAAAGTATAAAACTTCGTTTCTGTCATGTCAGTAAAAAAGAGTACTTTTGTCAGAAATAGCTGTTAGGAAAGGTTTTGCATATTTTATGCCATATTGGGAATGACGCTTCTAAAAAAATGATAAAATTGATTTTATAAAACGATAAATTCTGGCTATCATGGAAACTTCTGAGGTAATTTGCGCTGTATCGACGGCTCCCGGAATCGGAGCTATCGCAGTTTTGAGAATGTCCGGGACGGGTTGTATCGCTCTTACCGACCGGATTTTCGAGTCTCCATCCGGGAAAAAACTGACCGGCGCGAAAGCGAATACAGTGCATTTCGGCAGGATCCTTGAAGAAGGTTGTTTGTTGGATGAAGTCCTGGTGACTATTTTTCATGCACCTCATTCATTCACAGGGGAGGAGTCTGTAGAAATCGCTTGTCATGGCTCCTTGTATATCCAACAGCGTTTATTGCAGCTGTTGGTGAATCAGGGGGCCCGGCTGGCTACTCCCGGCGAATTTACGCAACGGGCTTTCCTGAACGGAAAAATGGATTTGTCGCAGGCAGAAGCGGTTGCAGACTTGATCGCCTCTTCTTCGGCTGCATCGCATCGGATGGCTCTGAAGCAAATGAAAGGTGGCTTTTCAGCTGAATTGATGAAATTGCGGGGCGAATTGTTACATATTACTTCCTTGCTTGAGTTGGAGCTGGATTTTTCAGAGGAAGATGTTGAATTTGCCGATCGTTCGGAATTGAGACGTATTGCCGGAAATATCGATGAATTACTGACCCGCTTGTGTAGATCTTTTTCTTTGGGAAATGTGATTAAAAATGGGGTACCTGTAGCTATTGTCGGCAATACGAATGTAGGAAAGAGTACCTTGTTGAATGCTTTGTTGCGTGAGGACCGGGCTATTGTGTCGGATATTGCCGGTACAACCCGGGATGTGATCGAAGATACGATCAATTTGAATGGAATCACTTTCCGTTTTATCGATACGGCCGGTATACGGGCCACCTCGGATGAGGTCGAAAATATCGGGATCGAAAGGACTTTTGCTAAAATCGGTCAGGCTAGTGTCGTCCTGTTATTGACCGATCTGAATCGGGGAGTAGAGTCTTTCGAAGAATATTATCATCAGGTGAAATCCCGCCTCACTTCGGATGCAAAGTTAATCATCGTCCTTAATAAAACCGATCAGGTGGAAGATTTATTGACGCCTCAGGAAACCATCCGGCTTTTTACCTCCGGTGAAGAGATTATTCCGATTTCAGCCCGTACCGGAGCAAATCTGGATCGCTTGATTCAGGAATTGACCCGGACTGTAAATCTAAATACCCTCAATACTTCCGATGTCATCGTCAGTAACGTCCGTCACTACGAAGCCCTTCGTAATGCCCGCACAGCCATCGAGCGTGTGAACGAAGGTCTTGAATCCGGACTCAGTGGCGAATTCATCTCTCAGGATATCCGTGAGTGTCTTCATTATCTTGGTGAAATTACCGGCGAGATTACTACGGATGAGGTTCTGGGTAATATTTTTAAGAATTTTTGCATCGGGAAATGATGGCTTGTAAGCAGCCATAAACAACCATAGCCAATTAGAAGAAAGTCGCTGATAGCCAGCGGCTTTTCTTTTTATGTGGTTTTCAGTCAAGTCTGACAGGTTGCGGATTTCCAGCATCATTTTGTACCATAATTCTACCGCAGAACAAATAAGCGGACACTTCGCACTCATCATAGCGACATCTTAGGCACGATGTGAGACGCTATGAGAATGTGTAAAACCGCTATAGAAGACACAGTGTGAGACGCTGTGAGAAATTGTGAGACGCGTTGAGACAGAATAGGCGAAATTAAAGGCGACTAATATATGGAAATCCAGAGAAAATGCCAGTGGTGCGGCAAACCATTTATAGCACACACGATGGTAACACGCTATTGCAGCAAATCGTGCAATGAAAAAGCGTACAAAGAGAAGAAGCGGAAGCAGAGGTTACAGGAATACGAGGAACGGCAAAATGAGCAGCCTATGCAGGAAGTCGGTATCGTGGGAAGCAAGTTGTATCTCTCCCCTGCCGAAGCCGCTACCCTTTTAGGTATCAGCCGTGCGACCATCTATCGCCACATGGCTGTCGGAATCATCCGGGCTTTACAACTTCGTGGGCGTACCATTATCCGCAAGTCGGACATTGAAAAGATGTTCGACAACGCACCCGGCTACAAGAAGCGCAGCTATGGACGGAAGCAGACTGCACTCTATTACACCACGAATGAGGTATTGGAGAAATACCAAATCCAGAAGAAAACCCTCTACCGCAGATGCAAGCTGTATAACATTCCGAAGATTGAGGAGGGCAATCGGGTATTTTACAACCGCAGTCTTATAGATAAGTATTTTGCAGACCTTGCAGAGGAAATCAATCCAGCGAGTTACTATACTCCGGAGCAGGTTATGGACAAATACGGTATGAGCCGTAATGCAGTTGTCACCTTTGCCATGCGACACAATATCCCCCGAATCAACCGCCACCATGAGGTATATTATTCCCGTGCCCATATAGACGCGATTAAGGAAAAGCAGGAGAAGCTGAATCCCGACTATTATACCTACGATGAAATTACCGAGAAATACGGACTTACCAAGATTAATATCAGCTACTATGTCAACAAATACGACATCAAACGCTTCAAGCAAGGAAGCCGAACAATGGTGCTACGTTCCGAGTTTGACAAAGTCTATATTGAGCATCGTGATGGAACATATACACCCAAGAAACGGGAAAAGGAATGCGACCGGCAGAAAGAGACTTTTGTAATCCCCGAAGGCTATTACTCATCCGAGCAAATTGCAACGACCTATCAGATGAACAGGAAAACCATTTGCAGGCTGTGCCGTGAAAACGACATCCCTAAAATCAGTCATGGTGGGTTCAACTATTACGAACAACTGTCAGTTGACCGATTCTTCGCCAAATACAAAGCGGCTGACAATATCAAGGAATGGATTGGTGCGGAGCAAATGGAAGAAATTTACGGCATGAGCAAAAATGCCCGATGTTCGTTTGTGCATCGCCATAAAATCCCCTCCCGTGTTGTTTATGGCAAAGTCCAATATTCCAAAGGCCATATCGACATCATCAAAAACGGTGGCTTTGACCAACGGGAAAAGTATTACAGCGTAACCGAAGCGATGGAAAAATACGGCATTCGCAGGGATGATGTCTACAATTATGCGAGATACAACAGCATACGGAAGATGCACCACGGCAAGTCGATGTTCCTGCTGAAAGAGGATTTTGACAAGGTTATGGCTGAAAAATCCGGCATCTGAGAATTATTCTGCACAGACAAGAATCATTTTCAGCAATGGCAGTCATCAGCATTGTTTCATTGTATTGGTTTGCAACAGATTAATCACCAAATAAACGATTAAGCCGAGAGCAATCAAACTTGTTTGAATTGCCGAGGCGAGAGTGATTGTAAACGAACGAAGTGAAGTTTAAATTTTATCATTATGCACGAATGTAAAACTGTAACATTGAGGACAAGACCTCTAAAGAAAAACATGTTGTCGTTCTATCTGGATTATTATCCCGGTTATCGCGACAAAGAGAGTATGAAGGTAATCCGTCATGAGTCTTTGGGCATCTACATCTATGCCGACCCTAAAAATCAACGGGAACAGAACTTCAATGCTGTCATGTCGGAAAAGGCGGAAGCCATCCGATGCCGACGTTTTGAATCCATCGTAAATGAGCGGTACGATTTCTTTGACAAGAGCAAGATGAAAGGAGATTTCCTTGCCTATTATAAAAAGACACTCCGCAAACACGACCAGAAATGGGAGTTCGTCTATCTGCATTTCTGCAATTTCGTGGGCGGTAAATGCTCATTCGAGGAGATTGATGTGGACTTATGCAACAAGTTCAGAGAGTATCTGCTCAATGCGAAGCAACTGAGACGTCCGGAGCGTCCCATATCACGCAATTCAGCCGTGGGCTACTGGTCCACATTCAGAGGATTCCTCAAAATACTCTATCGCAACAAGTTGATTCATTCCAATGTAAACGATTTCTTGGAGAAAATAGAGCCGGAAGATGTGATCAAAGACTATCTCAGCGTAGAAGAACTGTACAGATTGGCAGAAACGCCCTGCAAGATACCGGTTCTGAAAACCGCCTCGTTGTTCTCTTGCCTGACAAGTTTGAGAATCAGTGATATTCTCACATTGCGGTGGGAAGAAATCGTTGACTTTGCAGCCGGAGGCAAATGCGTATATACTGTCACTCAAAAGACAAAGACAGAAGATATCATCCCCATTAGTGACGAAGCCTTGCAATTAATCGGCTATTCCCCGGAAAAGACAGGACTGGTATTCAAAGGATTGAAAAGATGCTGGACGCAATACCCCATGAAAGAGTGGATTCGAACTGCCGGTATCACCAAAAACATCACGTTCCACTCGTACCGGAGAACATTTGCCACTTTGCAGGCTGCTGCCGGAACTGACATCCGGACCATTCAAAGTATCATGGCGCACAAGAGCATCACCACTACCCAACGATACATGAAAGTGGTGGATAGCAACAAGCGAAAGGCCAGCAATAAAATCTCACTGATTCGTAAGAGCTAATGGGCATAAACACCGCTTCTTATATGGTTAGAGTATGATTTCTGAGTATGATTCATATTCTAACCATAATTATTTATAAATATCTGTCCAACAACCATTAGTATTTATGGTTATATGGAAATTAGTGCTGAACTTTGTGGCATAGAATCGTAAACAATCACAACTATATGGAGAATAATGTACAAGTTCAGAAAACCGCGGACATCAGTAGTCTGGTATGCGTGGTAATCGTTTCACTCTCGGCACTCACCGCATACAATCTTGGAGAAAAGTTCAATCACTATATCCTGTTTGATGTCACCATTTTTATTATCTCTTTGGTAATGCTCATTTTGACCTTTGCCGTATTCCGCAAAGTAATGGCAGGACTTTATAAGAGTATTTCAAATAGTACTATAAATGAGCAAGTACAAAGTAACTGTTCGCAAAAGGTTATCTCAGACAATTCTATAACCGAGACTCAACCGGTTATACTGGAACAAATGCCTGACAGTTTGGAAAAATACGAGAGTATTCTCGTGGAAGAGCAGCTGAAAGAGGTGAAGCGGAAAAGAGATACCATGATAGCCATCCGTGAATATGTGGTGGAAAAGGCCTCAAAATATCTGTCAAAAGAAAATATCAGCACGTTATTCCACAATATCGAGTGTCTTGCCGAAAATCGGGTGACAGATTGCCAGCCAATCCATTCAACGAAAGAAACGAAACTCAGTTCTCCCTCTTTAAGACATTTGGCTTGGAATATCGGAGAACGGCTTGGAGTCTCCCGTCGCGACAGGGCTGTATTCATCAAATTATCTTTCCCATACGAATTGCGAAACGCTGATATAGAATATCTGGAAGCCAATTTGCGTGTTAGTGCCCAATGCGACATCCCTATTGACGTGCCGGACAAAGGGGATTTCCGCTTTCATAACAATACTTGAGAATTAAACCGTGCAGACGGTAATCATTCTTCCGGCTGACGAATTTCTGCAAGATTTCATTCTGTTGGTTTGCCAGCGTCTGTTTTTCTGTGCTGACACGGAGATATGCTGCTATCATTGTCGGAAAATATTAAAGTTTATATCTTCCAACAAAAAACGGACTATGCAAGTCCGTCATATTCATTAAAAAACGTCCGTTTTAACAGTGCAAATATATTACATTTTTTTCATTCGAAAAATATTTTCGATAAAAAACTGTACCACAGTAAACTACCCCCCCCCAGTCATGCGCGTAAAGTATTGGCAATCACATCCATACCTATATATGCAAATAAACGGACGATTAAACAACTATGAAACGTTGTAATTATTTGAATAAATGAGATTTAATAAGGTGTAATTATGAGGTGTTTGATGGCAAACTTGATACTTTTATCCGTATTGTTTGCAGGTTCGTATTCCGCCGATGCACAGCAAACGATAGAATCGGATACTACGGAAATTTGCATCTATTTCAAGTGCGATCATTCTACATTCGATCCCGAGTATCGGAACAATGGACTGAGCATGGATGATTTTGTCCGGAAAATAGAGGGCTTTCGGCGCGACAGCACATGCATTCTTCGGTCTGTGACGGTTACTGGTTCCGCTTCGCCGGACGGAAATACGGATCTGAATAAAAAGTTGGCAGCCAAACGCGCCGCCAACTACCCCACTCCGCAGCCGTTGGAGCAGGACCCCGGCATCAGCGACGAACTGCGCGCCGCCTTAAACGCGCTGTCCCCCCTGGACCGTGCCCTGATGCTGGAGCGGGTGCTGGACGGCATGGACTACGCCGCGCTGGCGCGCATCCACGGGCTGCCCGCGCCCTACTTACGCACCCGCTACAGCCGGGCCAAAGCCAAACTGGCCGCTATTTTAAAGGAGGGTGAACACGATGACCTTTGACCGCGATGAACAATTTCTGCACGAAAAACTCTCCGCTGAC
>OGLM01002708.1_pt1 | contig 15666 bp, 9 predicted proteins | sample 1572531 | NCBI WGS metagenome assembly OGLM01 (sample SAMEA2581909, study PRJEB24529) | metagenome | biome: Human gut stool | place: China | collected 2011 | reverse complement strand
TTGCCAAACGCCGATATATTTATACAAGCGCTCAATATACAGCGGCTCTCCAATAAACCATTTGTTACCTGGGCTATCCTCTTTTCCGTTAAACAATTCGACTATTTCATTCTTATTATAACCAAACGTCAAGTCCACTGTCCATTTGAAATCTTTCGTTATCACTGGAACTGTATTCAATGCAATTTCCACACCTGAATTACGAGTTTTACCTACATTCTGCCAAGTAAATTCATATCCGGTTGTAATCGGTAAATTACGTTTCATCAACAAATCATCTGTATTACGGACATATCCATCAATAGAACCATTGATACGGTTATTCAAGAAGCCGAAATCAACACCAACATTATATTCTTCTGTCCGCTCCCACCCTAATTGATTATTAGCCAATTCAGTAGGGAGATATCCCATAGCCGATTGTTCGGTTGTACCAAAATAATAGACATATTTACCTAAAGCTCCTTGCGTTGCATATTCCGATATAGCTGTATTTCCTGAATTACCCCAACTTAAACGGAGTTTCAAATTTGAAAGCCAATCAACATCTCTCAAAAATGATTCATCATTCATGCGCCAAGCTAATGCCACAGATGGGAAAAAGTCCCATTTATTACCTTTAGCCAAACGGGAAGAGCCATCATAACGCCCCGTCAATGTCAATAAATACCGATCCTTAAACGAATAATTGATTCTTCCCATGAATGACAACAATGCCCATTTTCGTACGGAAGATAGACGAGTAAAGACATCCGGAGCTTCATTCACATTAAACGAAGAACCAAAATAAGGCATACCTTGACCTGTCAATCCGACCAATTCCGATTTATCAGTCTGCATATCATGTACAAGCGAAGCATCCAAACTATGCTCATTCCATGTTTTTTTGTAATTCAACATATTTGTGAATGTAATCTGCTGTTCATTCGTTTTCTTATACTCAGCAGACGGATCCGCCAACTGCCGAGCCTGTGAAGTCGCACTTCTGTAAATTCCATTTTCAATTGCGGATAAACCATAGGTCAAACTGGTACGGAATTTCAGCCCCGTAACAATTTCCCAATCAGCAAACAGGTTCAATAAAATACGAGTTCTCTTCTCCTTATTGTCTACATTACTTTTATCAGTATCGAACAAAGGATTCGAATGCAATACCGTCTGATACCAACCACTATTATAGAAGCGTAAATCACCATTTTCATCATACACCTCCGTTAGAGGATCCAGTACAGTACCATATTTCCAAACACTATTATCTCCATTATTACGGGTTGTCAGTGCCAATAAAGAAGAATAACCGACTTTCAAGTTCTTTGCTAATTCCATATCTCCATTAATACGGGCAGAGAAACGTTCATATCCCATATTATCAATAATACTTTGGTCTTTATTATAGCCTAACACTAACATATTACGATTACGACCATTCGATTGATTGATACTGACATTATGATCCGTTTTATAGCCCGTACCGCTAAACATCAAATCTTGCCAATCTACAAACTGTCCGGAGTTCAAGGTTTTTAATTGAATATCATCAAATATTTCCTTATCTGTCTTTCCATAATTAGCCATTCTTTTCCAGTCTGCATATTTTTCACCGCTCATCATATCATAATTTTTGAATGACTTGGACACACCGACATATCCGTCATAACTAACAGACAGTTTAGCTTCCTTACGGGCACGTTTTGTCGTAATGATAACAACACCATTTGCTCCTCGAGAACCATAAATAGCAGTGGATGAAGCATCTTTCAAAACATCAATCGACTCGATTTCTGCCGGATTGATCTCATCGATCTTTCCTCCGAACGGAGCATCATCCACCACTATCAACGGATCATTGCCCGCATTGATCGAATTATATCCACGGATCACAATGGTAGAAGATGCTCCGGGAGAGTTTCCCATCGTAATATCCGCACCTGCAATTTTACCTTGCAATGCTTGCATAGGATCTTTCATCACAGCCTGATTCTGAATCGATGAAGAAGAAATCTGTGAAACAGATCCTGTTAGGTCACGTTTTTTGACAGAACCATAACCTACCACAACCACTTCATCCAAAGCTTGTGTATCTTCCTTCAATTGGATGTTCAATGTTGTCTTACCTTTACTAACCGCAACATCCTTGTCCAAATATCCGATGTACGTTATACTTAATTTGGAACCTTCGGATATCGACAAAGAGAAATTCCCATCCATATCCGTAATCGTACCATTAGACGTTCCCTTTTCAACAACATTCGCCCCAACAACTGGTTCGCCATTTTCATCTTTCACGATGCCTTTCACAATGATCTGCTTTTGCTGAGTGATAGATGATCCTGCGGCTTCCTTCTTGGAAATCACAATCATCTTGCCCTGGACGGAATAAGACAATCCATTATCCAATATGGCAGATAGCACTTCTTCCAAAGAAGCATCTTTAAAATCTCGCGTAATCTGCTTCCGTTCATTTACCTCGTCTTTCTTGTAAATGATGGAATACTGTAGTTCTTTCTCTACTTCCGCTAATACTGTTTTTAAAGGAACATTTTTAAATTGCCGGGTGATCCGCTGTGCATTCATGGAGGTAGCCCCAGAAAGCATCAAGGCAAGGATTAACGCCCTTCCTACATGTTTTCTATACATAAACCAATAAATTAAAGAATTAGATTTAATAATATATTAACAATTGCGCTATTGTTTTCGAATATAAATATCCCGGTCCCGCCGTTCATAACGGATCGGAATAATCTCGGATAGAGCGTGCAAGACATCTCCGACAGTCTCTTCATTGCGAAGTGATACGCGGAAAGCCATATCTTTTTCCAAGTCGTCTCCCAAATGAATCTGAACGTCATATTTACGGGATAGGCGGACTGCCAGCTCATTGAGCGTGATTTTATCATATTCAACTCTCCCTTCTGTCCAGGATTTATATTGAGAAGCCTGAACCTTCTGACGGGAAAAACTTCCGTTTTGTTTGTCAAGACTCAGCAATTCTCCCGGTGCAACCGGAATATGCCTCCCTTTATATAAAATATCGATAGAGCCTTCCAATAATGTCGTTTTGGCAGAAAGATCTTCAGGGTAAGAAGATACATTAAACTTTGTTCCTTTCACCAATACACTATACTGATCCGTTTTAACCACAAAAGGAGTTCCATCTGACTGTTTAGTCACTTCGAAATAAGCTTCACCAGTTAAAAAGACTTCCCTGTTTTTAGAATTGAAGTTACCGGCATACTGTAAGGAAGAACCGGCATTCAACCATACAACTGTTCCATCCGCCAGTATCAGCTTGCTTTTTTCTCCATAGGCAGTTTCTAAAGCAAACCGGTTATCGGCAGTTTCCGTATTCCGATAAAGATAGAAACTATATGTTCCACTCAATAATAAAACACATGCAATTGCAGCAACAGCGATAAACCGCTGCAATTGCATGTATTTAGTACTAAACACCCCATTCAGCGATTGACGCACCTGCATCCGGCGTTGCAACTGTTTCCATTCATTCGAAACTTCAGGAATCAATTTATAAGAAAGCATCCATTCTTCCTCCCATTGGCGAAACATTCTCTTATTGGAAGGTGCATCATTCACAAACCGGAAAAGAATCTCTTCTTCGGAGGGAGTAATGCGTCCTTCAAAATAACGTATTGCCAACTGGTGATTATCGATCTCCTGCTCTTTCATAACTTTTGCTTTCTATATGATGTAACAACCCAAATGAATTTTACCCAACCCCCTCCCTGAAAAAAATTTTCCAAAACAAAAGAAACAGGACTTCGTTCATTCGGAAAGCAGCCAAGCCAGTATCGCGATATAGACATCCAACGGATATTTATCTTTAAAATGTGCGGAAAAGCGTGCTAAGGCTTTGGCTATATGTTTTTCCACTGCAGTAGTCGATATTTGGAGAGCATCTGCGATCTCCCGGTTTTTCATTTTCTTAAAACGGCTCATCTCAAATACTTCACGGCAACGGGAAGGCAAATCACTCATAACAAGACTGATCTGTTGTTGCAATTCCTTATACAGAAGCGTATATTCCGGACTCAGGTTAAAGTCCCAATAATAAAGTTCTTCCTGCCCAGCCACCCTATCCAAATGTTCCAGGTTATGCTGCTCGACCAGTTGTAGATGTTTCAAATAATTCAGACAGGCATTCCTCACCATTGCGAAAAGAAGAGATGAAATGGAAACAGCTTCTATCAGATCACGTTTTTCCCAAAATCTCAAAAAGCTCTCCTGTATGATATCCCTGACTGCTTCCTCATCCGTCACAAAACGAGCAGCATATCCTCGCAACCGAGGATAATAGCTATTGAACAGAAATTCGAATGCTTCGCCGTTTCCGTTCTTTATCTCCCGAAGGAGAGTCTTCTCGTCTGTGAAGTTTTTCATAATGATTATCTATTATGTTTCATCTCCTTATTCTTGCAATTATAGAAACCCTCTATATAGATATTCAAATCTTTGTCTATCTCAATGACGGCAAAACTATTATTTTCGGGAAGGCTTCCTTCTATCATTCCTTTCATTGTAAAATAGTGGATTCCATGCCGAAAACTATAGTTCCCGGCATGATGGTGCCCTTGGATAACGGCTACTACCTTACCGCTTTGCTCAAGTATCGAAACGATCTCTTCCGCATTGCCGATACAAAGTTCCTTGTCGATCCCGGAGAAAGTATCCAACAATTCGTGGATAAAGATCACGACCGGCAAATCGTCTTTCTTCAGTTCCTGCTGCAACCATTCTCTTTGGCCAGCGGGGATAAACGCCTTGGTCCAATCGAAATTACCGGAATCATAATCAGAACCATCCTCGTTGCAGTTACCATCGAGTACGATAAACTTAATCTGGTTCCGTACGAAGGAATAATAAGGTTTTCCTTTCGCATTCCCATAATTGGCCGTATGCGCGAGGAATTCAGGTTTTGAAATGCTATCCATATCATGATTGCCCAACACATGATAGACAGGGCCGTCGAATGTCTGGAACTTTGCTTCTATCTCATCTAAAAACGACAAAGTCTGCCCTCTTTCAGGAGTATCACCCATATCCTTCAAGTCTCCAAGTTCAATCATGAAATCTAATTTCCGCCTATTAAAAACGTCTATTGCTTCCGATAACTTTGTGATGGATTGTTCATAATAGCGAGTTCCGTGTACATTCCGATGAGCAAAATGTATATCCGTTACCAAGCCAAAGCGCAGTCTCTTTTCATTTTCCCGCGCCAACAAACCCGGACAGGATAAAAGTAATGCCCCCGCACATGATCTCTTAAAAAATAATCGTCTATTCATGGTTTATCAGATTGATCAGGGCAAATGTAAACAATATTCCCGGAGAATTGGATAAAACTGTTTACCTTTGCCTTATCAAATACGAATCTGCCATATGAAACTAAAAGTAATTATCCTGCTTATCAGTCTGTTATCCGGCTCTATCGAAGCCCAGACAATTCATTACAATGCTTTCTCACACAACGATTATGAACGTCCCCGTCCGCTATTCGATGCCCTTTCATTCCAATTCAATTGTGTGGAAGCGGATTTATGGCTAATCGACGGCGAGCTGTATGTGTCCCACGATTCGGTCGCCCCCAACCCGGATATCACATTCGAGAAACTGTATCTCTTGCCATTAGTCGAACGGATCAAAAAGAACGGGGGCAAAGTATATCCGGGCAGCGACCGCCCGTTTTACCTGATGGTTGATTGCAAGACAGACGGCGAAGCGATGTACCCCGTCTTGAAAAAGAAACTGGAGCCATACGAATCTCTTTTCTGTCATGAAAAGGACGGGAAACTGCAAGAAAGTGCCGTGTTGTTCTATCTGTCAGGGAGAAGTCCCCGTAAGGCTATTGCTGCTGAAACCAACCGATTTATCTTTCTGGACGGTACGATAGAAGATTTAGGGAAAGGTATTCCGGCCGCCCAAATGCCTGTCATTAGCGATAATTATTCCAAATACATCGGCTGGAAAGGCCAGGGAGAGATACCCGCCGAAAAGCTCGAAAAGATGCGCGAATATATCCGGCAAACCCATGCGGAAGGCAAACTATTCCGCTGGTGGGGTGCACCGGACACACCACTATTCAAAAAGTTCTTTATCAAAGAAAAAGTGGATCTGATCGGGGCCGACAACCTGAAAGCGTTGAGCTTGATTTTACAGAATCCCTAAAAAATCTTTTTTCATCCCGAATAATTCTTTTTTAAATGTCTACTAATTCTGTAATCGGCGTCAGTGATTATATAATCAGTAGTTGTGATTATATAATCGCCAGCACTGATTTTATAATCACTGCCACTGATTACAGAATTAATAGGCACTCCGATGTTTTCTTATACTATGTAGATAAGTAAACCAAGACTACTTATAAGACGAAATATTGAATAACTTCTTCATCTCGCCCGTTTTCACCTTAGCCGTAAACAGGTCTTGCAAATCCTTAACGGATAAGGAGTAAGACGGTGCGAAAGCAGGGGATTCCATGTATTCCAAAATGCTACGATAGAACTGCCGAGCTTCCGGGCAGTCCTGTACGGCTTTCAGATCGGACATACAAACTAAGAGTTTGCCGTTCCCAACCTTGAATTCAAACAACAGACCCAACTTATGGTTGCGTTCAACATTGTCGATTACCTGCACGATCGGCCGGTAATCGTCGGACAGACGATCCAGAATCATAGGGTAGCTCTGCTTGATGATCGGGAACCATTGCCAGTTGGTGTGGAACTCGGTCGGGAAATCAGCCAATGCAGGGTGGCCAGGATCAGTCAAGATTCCCAATGTACCGGGAGAAACTGGGCGGTCCAAGTTTTCGCAGATAGTCCGGAACATACGGTAATTCCAATAATCCGTCTGGAAAAGTCCGCCTACCGTTTGCTCCTTGTGTTTATCTTTCGAAGGGAACCAAAGGACTTTGCCGCCTTCCGCCAGGTATTTCAGACGGGCATCCAGATCATCCGTCACACAAATGTTTTCAGACGGTGCAACCTCTTTATCTGCCGGATAAATCCAAAGGGAATAATCATTTCGGTAAGGAGTGCCGTCTATCGACAAGGCGAGCGTGACTTTTTCAGCCTTCCGGACAGAAGCGATAGCCGGTTTCAATGTGCCTACCTTTGCCAACTCTCCTTGTTTGACCTGTAAAGGTAAAACACCCTTGTCCAAGACCTGTTGTTTGCTGTCGGTCAATGTCCAGGACAGTTGTTTGCCATGCAAATCGCTTTCGGAATAATTGGCTATCTCTACCTCTCCGGTGAGCGCCTCATCATTCGTCCAACAAAACTTCTCCGTGCAGAACAAAGGAACCACTTCCGAACAGAAATGCCGCCATTCTTCCGGCGTGATCAACCCTTTACTCTCCATAAAAGCATCCAAGATTCCGACATAAGCTGAGCCCTGTCCCGGATAATCCTGCAAATCGAGCAACTGGAAACCGCCCCATTCCGGTGTACGCAGGTTCATCTCGATATCCGCCCGGTACAACAGAGCCGACCATTTACCGGAAGCCATCATAAAGTCATGCGCTTGGTCGGCCATACCGGCCTCTTCCAAGCGTTTCTTGAAGATTTCGAAATTGCGAGGCTTCAATCCACCCGTATATTTCTTGATCTCTTCATAATTCGGATATACCTGGAACTGCCCCGTCTCGTGGCTGATAATCGGAACATCGCACAAAGCATTGGCAGAGGAGAAATCCATCTCCGAATTCGGATACGTATGGTTCAGATACCCACCGTCATAAGCGTCGGCAAATGAGAAAGAGGCACGGGCATGGGTGTTGAACTGCTTGTCGTCTTCACGCCCGACACGGCAAGTCGTGAAATAATCTTCATCCGCCTGCTTTCCTTTAAAGCCTAAATAATTATTCGAACCGGAAGCATAGATATGGCGGTTATCCTCCTTTTTGAAGGTCTGGATCAGCATGGCAAGTCCTTCTTCGCCGGACATCTCGTTTCCTAATCCGAACATCACGAAAGAGGCATGATTGCTATAAGCCCGATGCAGGTTCCGCCCTTCTTTCAACAGATAATCGCATAATTCGGTATCATCGATATCGATATTACCCCAAACAGGAAGTTCCGGTTGCAGGTAAATGCCTTCGATGTCGGCAGCCTCAAAACAGGCTTCGGGAGGACACCAGGAGTGGAAACGATAATGGTTGATGCCGTACTGTTTCGCTACCTGGAAATAGTGCCGCCAGGTCTCCACATCCATTGCGGTATGGGCAATCAGAGGGAAGACGCAGGCGTCATGTTTTCCGCGCAGGAACGTAACCTTGCCATTCATGGTGAACTGACGTCCTTTTGTCTTGAAATCACGCAAACCGAAAGTTGCCTGCTCCGTATCGACCGATTGATCTGTTTTTAGTGAGACAGAGAGACGGTATAGAGCCGGTGTAAATTCGCTCCAAAGCAAAGCCTTATCCCCCAGCGCAAGTTCGAGCTCCTGTTCCGGCTTCGTCCAGTCCACTTCAATTGTCTGTACCGGTGTTTTATGCTGTTTATCCGTATTCCAGGCTTCGGCATAAAAGGACAATATACCTTTTCCCACCCCTTTGTCCGGGTTACGAAGGGTTACTCTGGCAGTCACGACTTTTTTCGCGACATCCGGATAAAGCTGGATCTCATCGATCCCGCAAAGAGGTGCGCTTTCCAGATAAAAATCACCGATAATTCCATTCCAGTTTGTCTGTGTGGAAGCAGAATAAGCATGTGAAGAGCCGTAGACCTTTTCCGGCACGGCCTGCTTGCCGTTATCGACTAAAATAGCAACGGTATGGGTTCCGGGAAACAGATAAGAGGACAGATCATATTGTTGAGCCGTAGAGATATCGTTATTTGCCCCAACTTCTTTTCCATCGATCCAGATCGTCGTAGGCTTCGTGCGTTCCATCACTAAGCGGACGGATGTTCCGTCCCATTCTTCCGGTATATCGACCTGTTTCGTGTACAGCGCTTTTCCTTCAAACACATATTCCCTGGAAAGGGATGTAGTCAGTGTCATATCCGTATTGTAAGTTCCTTTTTTTCCCATATCGGTAGTACCGGGCAGGAAAAGAGAATCCGTACAAGACTTTGTCAACCAATCAGGAGCAATCCCCGTACCGGCAGTATCCAGTTGCAATCCCCAATTACCCTCCAAGGAAATGCGACTCCGGGTATCAGGAGGCAGTTGTTGGGTACAAGCGGAATAAAATCCGGCGGTTAACAACAAGGCAACAAGTTTAATCGAATTTTTCATCTTCTTCAGGTTTATATTTACATGCTTCAGCTGTTTTCGTTTCACCCGGTTTACAAACAATATCGAGATAACTGAACGGATTACCCAGTTCATCGTTCGTATGCTTGGCATCCATCCCGCTAATCATGGCGACATTACCCGGAAACATGGCTCTCCAAATCAATTCTTTCCCGGACTTGTTCGCGAAGGTACTACTTCCGGCAGATTGATGCAAGATAGATATTTTTCCTGAGAATACAGGAATATTTTCTATCGAAATCCAACGGGTAGCATCCGTAAAGCGCGGAAGAGTGGTAATACGGTTTGCCGTGACATCGGCATCTACGCCGGCAAGTCCACACACAATTCCTTCGATCACACCGCTGGCTACTTCGGGATAATCCCGACGTTCATTCGCATAAAGCTCCTTTAGATAATGATAGCCCATATCCTGCCTGCCGTATTTATAAAAGATCTTCGGATAGTAAGACATGCTTTCCACGTTTGTCTCTTTCTCCGACAGGATCGCCAATAAACGATTGATACGTTCCGGCTTGTCTACGATACCGAACCAAAGAGGAAAAACATTGCATCCGCCTTCTTTCAGGTTTTCATTCTCCAACTTATAGGCATAATAGTTTTGAGTCTCTTCATTCCACCAACCGGTATTATATAGGCGGGCATACTCTTCCGCCTTCGACTCATAGTGGAGGGCGGCCTCTTCATTTCCTCCCAGCCGTTGAATCTGTGCATACGATTTCAATCCTCGGTAGATCGTAGCGATCAAATCGCCGGTTACCGTCAGCCCACGAACCGATTCCTCATAAGAAGGGAGCCCACGGAAGGTTTTGAACTTCGGATCGACACGTGCATCGTCTTCGTGCATCACCCCCGGACGTTCCATGATCTTATCCGCCTGCAACTGCCATCTGTCGATATATTCATTGGCCGATAAACGGAAGAACTCTTCAAAACGAGGATCATTGATGTAGACTTCATCTCCTGTCCAGAGGTACAAACGGTAACAAGCGTTCATCACATCGAAGTTCGCATTCAGGTTATACCAGAAATCCTGATCCGAGACATAATCAGCCGAAGCCGGCAGGTTATTCCTGTCTATCTCCCAATAGCTGCAATAGTCCTTCGACTCGGAAATATTCTCGACAAACTTACCCATCATATTCGCATTTTGCCTGCCATGCCCGTTCAGCTCCTCGCCTATACATTGATGAGAGACATCCCGCATGCAGAAAGCCTGGCGATTCGGCAAAGCCGCTTCATACCAAGGTCCGACCGGATCGGAATCCTCCCCGACATACCAATTCGAATTACTTACGGCCCAATCGAAGATCTTCACCAGGGCCGTATCATCGGATGCCACACAAAATGAGGTACGTGCTGCATCCGCTATATCAGGATACTTCACCTGCCCAGGCTGGCCGCAAGCACAACTTAAAACAAGGATAAGAGATAAATATGATAATTTCATTTTTATACGATCATTATGTTATTACAAAAAAAGCGCATCAGAATATCCTCGGATAGTCCTGACGCGCTTTCTCCTTATAATTCAGAACCGGTTATTATTTCCAACCTTCGTTTTGGGTGATACGACCTGGGTTCAAGTCGATCTCTGCTTGCGGAATCGGCCACCAGAAATCTTTTGCCGTATAAGCATCTCGCTCCGCTGGAATCAAAACGGTATGTTTAGGCGTCCCGCTCGAAAAGTCGCGATATTCGATACCTTCGATCGGCTTGTTCATCACATCCAACAAAATGTTCCAGCGACGGATATCGGCAAAACGAAGGCCTTCCTGCGCAAGTTCCACACGTCTTTCGTTGCGAACCAGATCCCGGAGACTACCGTTATAACGTTCGGCTACCATCTTGTCAATATCATTCGTATTACCAGCACGGTCACGAATCACTTTTATCAGGGACTTGGCTTCGTCCGTACTTCCTCCGGTTTCCACCAACGCTTCCGCCCTCAACAGATAAGCTTCCGCATAACGGAAAATTATAAACGAGTTGTAAGTTGTCCATGTTTCTTCTTCCTGACAATATTTTTTCCAAGACAGGCCGGTAGGCGTCTTGTTCCATTCTCCACCGCCACCTTCTGCCAAAACATCACCTACGCTGACTTCCTTGTCTTGCAAAGCCCCGTAATCCTTGTTGGGATCAAAATAAGTTTTGCCATCCTTTTCAATCACATTGTTCGGAATCGTATTAAAATACTTGCCACGCATTTCCATACCCGGAGCATAGATAGTCTGGTAAAAACGGGGATCTTTATTCAGATACGGCATAGTTTCATTTCTCTCGCCCACATATTCAAATGCATCAGCTAATGCCTTCACCGGAGTTGTCACGCAATAACCACCGATAGACTGATTATACCAATTACCCCAACTGTTCGTCGCATCCAATGAATAGCGTCTTACCAGGATCACTTCATCCAAGTCTTCACAACCAGTTACAAACAACTTGTCAAAATCGGCCAGCTGCGGAGCAGATGCAACCAATTGGGCCGTTTCATCCAACGTAATCTGGAAATAAGATTTATCATTCAGATAACCGGCCGCATAAGCAGCAGCACGTGCACGAAGCAAGCGGGCAGCCGGTTTTCCGATCTTCGATTTATTGCTTGGCTTGTCCGGTAATCCGGCAATTGCCTTGTCCAGGTCATCCAGGATAAAATCGAACACTTCCTTCGGGTCCTGTACTTGCTTAACGGTTTCACTTTCCGCTACTGTAGCCGGATTCTCGGTATAAAACATGATATGTCCGAAGATAGAAACCAAATCCAGATAAAAATAGGCACGCAATGTACGAGCTTCACCCAAAACCTGGTTCCGGTTAGCATCGCTTTCCCCGCCCGGCCACTGGTACTTATCGATATTGTTGATTACGTTATTCGCACGCTGGACGGAAATATATCCTTTATCCCATTTGTCGGCCGGGAAAGAAGAGGCCGTACTTCCGATGCCTCGTCCCAAGTCATATCCCCTATTCCAACTATGCGTAACCAAACCATTATCTGTCACGCCATCCATCCACAAATCATAACTTTCGACGTTCAGTCTCTCATACAAGGCGGTCAACGCCTTTTCATAGTCTTCTGCCGACTTGAAATAACCGTCCGCCGTAATAATACCTTCCGGCTCCAGATCAATATTACTGTTACAACCGCCTGCCATACAAAGAGTCAGAGCGAATGCCCCATACAGCAACGATTTCTTATATATTTTCATAATGCTCTATTTATTAGTTTAGATTAAAAGATAATGTTTACACCGAAGTTCACAATTTTCAACGGAGGGAAGTCATTAATTCTATCGCTCTTTCCTTCCGGGTCCAGACCTTGATACAAGCTACTGAATGTAAGCAAGTTCGAGCCAGAAACATACAATCTCAGCTTTGTGATTCTCAGCTTGTCCGTGATACCCTTTGAGAAGGTATAGCCCAACTGGGCGTTTTTCAGACGTAGATAATTTGTCTTTTTCAGGAAGAACGAGTTGTAGGTAGATGCATTCCGGTTATTGGCTGCTTCCAAACGAGGCATTTCGGCATTTCCATTCTGGTTCTCTTCCGTCCATCTGTCGCGGAAATGTACACCGGTGAAGGCTTCATAACTCGGTCCTTCGATCCATTCCCCGTACATCATTCGGTTTGCACCGCTTGATCCCTGGAACAACAAGCTCAGATCGAAACCTTTATATTCGCCGCTGATATTCCATCCATATGTGAACTTAGGGATATTGGAGGCAAAGATCTGACGGTCGTCCGGGTCGATCGTTCCATCGTTATTCGTATCGACCAGTTTCACATCGCCGGCATGAAGATCAGACATACCACGCGGGTCCGATTTATATTTGGCACGGTATTCTTCCAATTCCTGTTCGTTCGCGATCAAACCATCTGCCTGGTAGATGTAGAAAGCGTTCAAAGGCGAACCGATCGTCTGGATATTATAACCACTGATATTCTTATCGTCACCACCGCGATCGATCCATTCGTTCTTGTTATAAGCCAAGTTGAAAGAAGTGTTGAATGTAAACTCTCCGAATGTTTTACGGAAACCGACCATAGCTTCTACACCTGAGTTACGAACCACTCCGGCATTTTGTTCAGGAGCATCCAGACCAATGAAATGAGGGATACCCAGTGCTAACAAAATATCTTTCGTATCTTTTGAGTACCAGTCCAATTCACCATAGATCGTGTTATTTAGGAAACCAAAGTCCAAACCGATATTAGTCTGTTCCACTGTTTCCCAAGTCACATCCGGATTCGCCATCTTCTTCTGGTAAACAGCAGAAACAAGGCTACCGTTCATGACCACATTCGAGGTGTTATACTGAGGCAGATACATGAAGGCATCGATACGCTCGTTACCGGTCTGCCCCCAGGAGGCTCTCAGTTTCAGATTATCCACAAATCCCAGATTTTTCATAAACCCTTCTTCCGAAATACGCCATGCAGCAGAGAAAGACGGGAAAACACCCCACTTATGGCCTTTAGCAAAACGGGAAGAACCATCGGTACGGATATTCGCTTCAAATAAATACTTATCCTTAAATCCGTAGTTTACACGTCCGAAGAAAGAGTTGATACCCCACTTGGTCGGATATCCTTCCGCAAACTGACTACCGGCCGAACCTAAAGAAACGTCCGGTAAAGCATCAGAGATCAAATCTTTACGCTGAGCCATTGAATAATAGTTGCGGTAAGAGATTTGCTCCATACCGTAGAGCAACGCCAAATCATGGTTGTCGCCGAAACGCTTTTTGTAATTGGCCAGGAAACGAAGTGTCATCTGGTAACTGTTGTTACGTGAATCTTTTACACTATTCGGATTATTACGTTGTGTAACCAGTTCACCAGCTTCATTGTAATATTTATAATTCTTATAATGGATCTTTCTTCTGTCCCATGAACCGTTCAAAGAGGCCATACCCGTAAACACCAAATCCTTGATTGGTTCGAAATCAGCTTTTACCTGTCCATAAACCACATCCATATTATAACGGTCTTCCCCTACGACATCCAAATCCATAAGAGAGATGGCATTTCTATTCTGTTTATCCAAACGGTAATCGCCATTTTCATATCTGACCGGCGATGTGGGCTGCATGCTCCATACATCATACTGCACGCTACCTAAAGATTCCGGCCATAGGCGGTCAACGTGACGATATGTTACGTCACTACTCACCTTCAACATTTTGCCAATATTCAAATCTGTATTTACACGATAACTATAACGCTGATATTCCGTATTTTTAACCAAACCAGGCTGATCTAGATAGTCAAACGAAACCAAATAACGTCCGACTTCACTACCACCCGTCAGGTTTAATGTATGCTGTGTGATATAAGTAGGTTTATACACCTCATTCGCCCAGTTCAGATAAGAATGGTTATACGGATCATCGCCTCTTTCCGTTGCCAGAATATCATCTTCCGAATATTTGATCGAACCACCGGAATTGACTAATGCTTCATTAACCATCGTCATATATTCGCGTGCGGAAACCTGCTCGGCTCTCACCGCCCGGTCTTGGAAACCGATAGTACCGTCATACGATAATTTCACTTTACCTTCCTTACCACGTTTGGTCGTTACCAGAATTACACCGTGAGCAGCACGTGAGCCATAGATAGAAGCAGATGCAGCATCTTTTAAAACGGAGATATTCTCGATTTCGGAAGAAGGAATCTGACTTAAAGACATTTCGATACCGTCCACCAATACCAGCGGTTTCGCATTGCCAGTCGTTCCGACACCACGCAAGTAGATTTCAGGATCGTCACTACCTGGAGCACCACCACGGTCGACTACTGTGATACCGGGACTCAAACCCTGCAAAGCTTTTGTAGCATTTACCACTGTCATTTTATTGATTTCATCACCTTCCAGCTTTGTAACGGCACCAGTAGTCGTCACTTTACGCTGAACACCGTAACCGACAACAACAACTTCGCTCAATGCTTGGGTATCTTCAACCAACTGGATAGCCAATGTCGACTGGTTACCTACCTTTACTTCCTGCGTATTATAACCGATATAGGATACCTCAAGCATCCCCTTACCTGTAGGAATATCTAAAACGAAATTTCCATCAAAATCGGTAATCGTTCCGACAGTACTTTGCCCTTTCACTATCACGGACACACCAATCAACGGTTCTCCTGTTTCATCCACTATTGTACCTTTAACTGTATGCGTTTGCAAAACAGACTGCACCGACTCACTGTCCATTCTGCCACCAGCATTTGCATACGAAAAAGTAGCTGGCATACATAATGCAGCTGACAGTCCCAAAACTATAGGAGTACGTCTGATGCCGTAACTCAAAGTCTGATTCGGACATTTCTTCATATCTTTTCTCATTTTTCTATGGTTAACAAATTAATTAATAATCCATATTATTTATC
>OGLM01002704.1_pt1 | contig 15683 bp, 10 predicted proteins | sample 1572531 | NCBI WGS metagenome assembly OGLM01 (sample SAMEA2581909, study PRJEB24529) | metagenome | biome: Human gut stool | place: China | collected 2011 | reverse complement strand
TGTAGTTTGGTGTCATCCATAATACTGGCCTTCGTCTGTTTCCCCACATAAGTTCCGAAATTAATCGCATTGTCATTCTTTGCTACCAATGTGCCAATCTCATCTTCGCCTGAGCAGCCAGCCAATACTACTAGGCTTAATGCTGCGATGAATAAATTTGTCTTCATAATGCTTAGTCTTTTAATGTTGTTTTATGTTGTTACTATTTATCATTCTATAGTTATGCGGGGATTACGATATTCGTCTCATCTCCCCAATTGTCTACACTTGCGTCGAATCCCCCTTCGCCTCCATTATTTTCCGGCTCCACATTCGGCAGTTCCAGCGGAATATCCTCGGGAGTTTCCTCCATATCCGGATCAGCCCCGGTACCGAGTGCCACTTCAACCTCTTTCGTATCATTATTAATAGAGGCGCGTTGGGTCACGTTATACTGTTTCGTAATCACCGTCTTGTTATCGACCAATAGGATTGATAACGTAAGTAAATTACCGGTCTCATCCGTGGCTTTCGATGTAATACCCGGCGTACCGAGTGTTAGGAAAGAGCCGGATAAGATACCGTCGGTCGTGGAATTCTCGTGAAAGGTTTTTTCTGTGAAGTCCACTAGTTGCGTTGCCATGCTATTTCCGGTCTTGCCATCCGCTATCCAATATGTATCTGCCATCCCTTTGATCGATCCCCTTGCTTTCCGGACATTGTGCAATCCTTTTATCTGCAAAGACAAATGGGTCGTAAAGATTACCTTTGTGGGTTGGCAAGCTAAGGAAAACTCTTTTCCCTCTTTCAGACTCGCCCGTATCATCTCTTGCGTAACCTCGAAACCTTCTAATGTAGCTACTGCGAAAGGTTCCGGGTCGTAGATTAACTGTTCTCCCTCTGTGGGCGTATACCAATCGCTTTCCGTTGTTTTCATCACGATCCGTAGGGTGTTATATTGATCTTGCCCCTCGATCGTAAGATAACTGTATTCTTCAGCCGCCTGATTAAATATCACTACGTTATAGATCCCTTTCTTTAATTGTACCTTGTCTCCTGTAACCATGTTGGTTAGAAAACGACTTGGCTCTCCTCCTTCAACGGGGTAAAAAAGTGCGGTCATACCATCCAACTCAATGCCACAAGGACTCCAGTTTATATCGAGGCGTACAGCGCAACGGTCTACATACTCGCCGATCATTGTCTCTTTCGAGCATCCCGCTAATCCAAGGATGAGCGAGAATAAGATGATAAATAATCGGCATTCTTTCATCGGATACTTGTTTTCGTTAGCCCGTTGATATTGCTCGCGATCTCTTTCTTATTATTACTTAAGCTCAAAGAACTATCCTTTGATAGAAAAACAGGCGACAAAGTCAATACCTTATGGCTTTTTATATCTGCCTTTATCTCCTCTAAACGGATTGAAGCGACATATAATGGGATTGCCTCCTCTTGACGTGCTTTCTCATTCCCTATTGAGGAAAGATACGCTTCCGCCTCCTCGAACCTTGACATATTGCGAAAATCTATGTTTTTCGCGTCGTAATTAAAAATCAATACATTGTATTTATCCGGTGGTAAGAATAGGGTGATGCCCTTTGCGTCTCCATCTGTCTGTATCATCGGTCCGCCCTCCGACGGGTAGATGCAATAACGAAGTTTCTCCGGTGCCGAAAAACCGGGTACCACGCTGTCCCAACGAAGGGTGTAAGTGATGTAGCCCGTACCTACTTTTTCCGGTTCCTCAGATCTCTCGCAACTACATTCCAGCACCATGCCGATAATGAATAAAACTGCGATCGTGACCTTTAAGATAATACTTGTCTTATTGTACCTATACATTTTATTTTTCTTTGAAAATCAATTATGATTGACCTTCTGGACGCAAATGTATAGGTAATGCTAAAGGGGAGAATTGTTATTTTTGTCCAAAGAGTTGCAAAAGTTGAGAGATTTTAAAAAAATCATTGAATATTATGTATTTTCATCCTTTAGAGAACGGACAGAGCGGGGAGATTGGCCGAAATTAGCCCTGCAGAAGTGCGAGAAGTTAGAAAGCGATTCAAAACCATACTTGTAACAAATCTCGGATATGGAAAGCTCTGTCATGATAAGGTCGTTATGAATGTCTTGGCATTTGCGTTTCAGCATCCATTGATAAGCGGGCTCTCCGAACGTATCCTTGAAGATACGGCGGAAGGTGGGTACACTGTAGCCTCCCAATTGGGCGAAGGTCTCCACGTCTTTCGCCTTTTGGTAGTTCTGCATCACGAAATACTGGAAGCTGTGGCTATACCGGTAAATCGGGGCGTAAAAGGCGGCTAGCTCCTTGATGGGGTAGTAGCAGTTCAGCAAGTAGACCATCTCCGAGCGTTTGGCTTGCATCAGTCCGGAGCATCTTAAATCATCGTTGAGGTAAAGCTTCATGCCCTCGATGAAGAGTTGTATCGGCGGGACCATCGTCATGACGATGGGCTGCTGGCGTTCGTTCTCCACGATGGAGATGCCTTTATTGAAACGGTTGTCGCATATGTTTTGCGGACGCTCGAAGAGATAGATGATACATTCGGTGTAGTCGAGTACCTTGCATTCCACTTTCGAGCCGATCGGTTGCAATACGAACTGTCCGCCCCGGAACGTAGTGTCCGGGTGCTCCTCGCTGTTCAGCCAGATCTCTCCCTTGACTAGGAAAAAGACCATGTTCTGCATGCATCTTGTCTGAGGGATCACGTACCCTTTCGGATAAAGACGATACTTGAATATGTCCCTCTGGTAGAAACTACAAGAGGAACAGTCGGTATATTTGGTGCAGCGATGGTCGGTTAACATATATTGTTGTCTTTATAATTTTACTTTCTTTGTCTTGCCCTCGCTCTCGTTGTGAAAGCGATCTACGGCGGTCACTACATAGCGATATTTTACCTTTCCTTTCTCGTAAGGCATCAAGTAGCCGGTTTCCCGGGTGATAGCCACGATCTTCGAGGGATCGCTCGTGTCTATCGGCTCCTTGTCGTTAAAGCGATAGACCACGAAATAGGAGGCTAGCTCCGGATTCGTGGGGCTTTGCTCCGCTTGCCAATGTAACAAGAAGCCTTTAGGTGTCCATTCGGTCTTTAGCTTGCTTACGTCTTTTGGCGGACGGTTATGCATATGGGTATAGGCCGGGATAAGGGCCGGGTAACGGTGGTAGTTCCGTTTCAGGCTGTCGGCTACGCCCTTGTTGTTCCATAGAATCTCATTGGCGGGCCAGAAACAATTGCCGCTCACGTGAGGCAAGGCACGCTCGTAACGCATCTTGCGGGTTAATTGGTCCGCTTTCATGGTGCGGGCCACGTCTTGCCCGATATATAAATGACCTCCGTTGGCGTTTTTGTCCCACCATTTGATAAGCGTGATGTAATCCGCCGCCGGGTGTCCGATCTCCCAATAGATCTGGGGGATGTTATAATCGATCCAACCTTGCTGTACCCAATAGGTGATATCGGCGTAGAGGTCGTCGTAGTTTTGCAGGCCGTTGGTATTGCTACCCGATCCGTCTGCGGTGCTTTTCTTGTTGCGGTAGATGCCGAAGGGACTGATACCGAAGCGTACCCAAGGCTTGGTGAGCAGGATGGTACGTTTCAATTCCCGGATCAGGGTATTCACGTTCTCCCGGCGCCAATCGTTCCTTTGCGCCTCGCTGTATCCTTTTCGCAAGCCGTATTTCCGGAAGCTGTTATCATCAGGGAAAGGCATACCCGCTACGGGATAGGGATAGAAATAATCGTCCATATGGATAGCGTCCACGTCGTAACGGCCGACGATATCACGCACTACCCGGCAGATAAACTGACGGCTTTCCGGCAATCCCGGGTCGAAAAGGATTTGTTTATTATAAGTGACAAACCATTCGGGATGCTTATGATAGATGTGGGAATCGGCGAAACGGGTGTTTCCCGCCGTGCTCGCCCGGTAAGGATTCAACCAAGCGTGAAACTCCATGTTCCGTTTATGGCATTCTTGGATTAGGAAGGCCATCGGGTCGAACTCACCTGCCGGGGCTACGCCTTGCTCTCCGGTGAAGAAGCGGCTCCACGGCTCGATATCGGATTTATAGAAAGCGTCCGCCTCGGGGCGCACCTGAAAGATGATGGCGTTGATGCCGCATGCTTGCAGGTAATTAAGCTTGCGGATGAAGTCTTTTTTCATCCGGGCGGGAGTCATATCCTTGTATTCGCCTTGAAAAGCGGTCTGTATCCATGCTCCCCTAAACTCTCGCTTGGCCTCCTTGCCCGTACTCGTAGCCGGACGAGGCTTCTCGCGAACCGTAGAACATGAGGTTATCGCACAAAAGAGAATCGCTACTAAGAAGCGAAAATATTTAATGTACATGGGTGCCTTGCTGTGTTTGTCTATGAAATTTTCAACAAATGTAGAAGATTCCCTGTAAATATGAAATATTTCACCCTTGTTATTTTATTTACTTGGCAGTAGAGACGAGGCACACCCTGTCTAACTGTGTGAATTAGTTCGATGAAGATAGGGCAGAATCGGTTAGTTTTGGCTATCTTTGCGTTAAAGAAAAAGATAAAGGTAATATGTCTGAGAGCAATTCGATTTTCATCAAGGGGGCACGTGTCAACAACTTGAAAAATATAGATGTAGAGATTCCGAGGGACAAGCTGGTGGTGATAACCGGGCTGTCGGGGAGTGGAAAATCATCGTTGGCGTTCGATACCCTTTATGCGGAGGGACAGCGCCGGTATGTAGAGAGTTTATCCGCTTACGCCCGCCAGTTCTTGGGAAGGATGAGTAAGCCGGAATGCGACTATATTAAGGGAATACCGCCCGCTATCGCTATCGAGCAGAAGGTGAATACCCGTAATCCGCGTTCCACAGTCGGTACATCTACCGAGATTTATGAGTATTTACGCTTGTTATATGCTCGCGTCGGGAAGACGATATCGCCAGTTTCTGGCACCGAGGTGAAAAAACATCAGGTGAGCGATATTATCAAGGAGGTCATGCGATATCCCGAAGGGACTCGTTTTGCCGTATTCGCTCCGGTTGTCTTGCCGGAAGGCCGGGATATGAAGGAGCAGCTGGAGATCTTGCGGAAAGAAGGATATGCCCGTCTGTCGGTGAATGATACGGTATATCGTATCTCGGAGGTACTGGCGAGCGAGGAGTTGCTGTCTTACCCGATCGAGTTGTTGGTGGACCGCCTGACGGTATCGGACGATAAGACCTTGAAAAGCCGTTTGGCGGATTCGGCCGAGACCGCTTTCTTTGAGGGCCATGGTACCTGTTTGATCCGTATTTATACGGAGGAAGGGGTAGTCGTGAAGGAATTCTCGAAGAAGTTCGAGGCGGATGGCATGATATTCGAGGAGCCTACCGATATGATGTTTAGCTTTAATAATCCGTTGGGCGCTTGTCCGACTTGTGAGGGGTTCGGTAAGGTGCTGGGTATCGATGAGAATCTGGTGGTGCCTGATAAAAGCTTGTCTGTCTACCAAGGAGCCGTGGTTTGCTGGAAAGGTGAGGTGATGGGGGAATGGCTGAAAGACTTTATCATGAAGAGCGAGAAATATAACTTCCCGATCCACCGCCCGTATTACGACCTGACACAGAAAGAGAAGGATTTGTTGTGGCATGGGGCGAGAGGTTTACACGGCATCGACGATTTCTTTAAGTTCGTGGAAGAGAATCTTTATAAGATACAATACAGGGTGATGCAAGCCCGCTATCGGGGAAAGACGACTTGCCCGGTTTGTAAGGGGAGCCGCTTGAGGCCGGAAGCGCTGTATGTGCAAGTGGGCGGTAAGAATATCGCCGAGCTGGTGACGATGCCGGTTTCGGAGGCAAAGGTTTTCTTTGATCAGCTGGAACTGGACGAGACGGATGCGGCGATCGCTAAACGTTTGCTCACGGAAATCAATAATCGCTTGCAATTCTTACTGGATGTGGGGTTGGGTTATCTGGCTTTAGATCGCCTCTCGGCCTCTTTATCCGGAGGAGAGAGCCAACGTATCAATCTGGCTACCTCGTTGGGTAGTAGCTTGGTGGGTTCGTTGTATATTTTGGATGAGCCGAGTATCGGTCTGCATTCCCGGGATACGGATTTGTTGATCAAGGTATTGCGACAGTTGCAAGCCTTGGGGAATACCGTGGTCGTGGTGGAGCATGATGAGGAGATTATCCGTGCGGCGGATTATATCATCGATATCGGTCCGAAAGCAGGGCGTTTGGGGGGCGAGGTCGTTTATCAAGGCGATGTGAATAACCTCCGGAAATGTACCGATAGCCACACGGTACGTTATTTGACGGGAGAGGATCAGATCGAGATCCCGCCTTATCGCCGTCCGTGGAATAATTATATAGAAGTGACAGGGGCTCGGAAGAATAACTTAAAGGGCGTGGACGTGAAGTTTCCTTTGAACGTGATGACGGTGGTTACCGGCGTGAGCGGTTCGGGTAAAAGTTCCTTGGTTCGTGATATTTTCTACGAGGGCGTGAAACGCCATTTGGATGATGCCGCCCGTCTGACCGTAGATTGCTCCGGTATCAGTGGAGATTTGAATATGATTCAGGCGATCGAGTTCGTAGACCAGAACTCGATCGGAAAGAGTTCTCGCTCGAACCCCGTGACGTATATCGGTGCTTACGACGAGATCCGTAAACTATTCGGCGAGCAGCCTCTAGCGAAGCAGATGGGATATAACGCCGCTTATTTTTCCTTTAATAAAGAAGGAGGTCGCTGCGAGGAATGTAAGGGCGAGGGCAAGATCACGGTAGAGATGCAGTTTATGGCGGATATCACCTTGGAATGCGAGGCTTGCCACGGCAAACGCTTCAAGCAGGATGTATTGGATGTAGAGTATCAAGGCGCTAACATATACGATGTATTGGAAATGACCGTGAATCAAGCGATCGAGTTCTTCGAGAAAGGTTCCGGCTCCCAAGAAAAGAAGATCGTGAAACGCTTGAAACCGCTGCAAGACGTGGGCTTGGGCTATATCAAGCTGGGACAGACTTCCTCCACTTTATCCGGTGGTGAGAACCAACGTGTGAAACTGGCTTATTACTTAGGCCAAGAGAAGCAGCAACCTACCTTGTTCGTTTTCGACGAGCCTACGACCGGTTTACATTTTCATGATATCAAGACTTTGTTGAAAGCTTTCAATGCCTTGATCGAGAAAGGTCACTCCGTGGTAATTATCGAGCATAATATGGATGTGATCAAATGTGCGGATTATGTGATCGATTTAGGACCGGAAGGCGGAAAGGCCGGCGGGCAGTTGGTTTGTGCCGGTACACCGGAGGAGATCGCGGCTTGCGAGGCATCCTATACCGGAAGGTTTTTAAGGGATAAGTTATAAAGAGACGATATAAAGACAAATGTAAATAGCTCCTGCCCGAATATTCGGATAGGAGCTATTTCTTTTAAGAAGAATGGGAGCATTCCCATTAATATCCTGGGTTTTGCTCGATGATTCCATTTTTCGCAAGGTCTATAACCGCTTGCGGTATCGGGCCGTATTCGTGGGTCCCTTTGATGAAACGGGCATTTTGGAGATGAGAGCGGAATGTCTTCTCATGCTCGAAATAAGTGTTCATCACGTCTGAGGCGATTCCCCAACGGACTAGATCAAAGAAACGTTCACCTTCTAAGGCGAATTCCAGACGTCGTTCGGTACGTAAGGCTCGGATCGCCTCCTCTTTGTCGGAAAATGACGGATATAATCCGATCCGGTATTTGGCGGCATCCGCTGTCCCGTCAGCGGTTTTTACGGTCTGGCTGTTCATGGCACGCTCGCGAACTTGGTTGATGTATTTCAATCCGGTAGCCAAATCGCCTAGTTCGATAGCAGCTTCGGCACGCCACAATAACACGTCCGCATATCGAATAATATAAACATTCAATGCGTTTACGTATGGCCAGATAGCCAAATAGTAACTTGAGTTCTTGGAGACAATACGTTTTTTCGGGCTATACGGACCGTAAACCGTAGCCTCACGAGGAGTCCAGTCATAGAGTTGGACATCTAGGAACATGATTCCGGGGCGGGCTACTGTGTGGTCTAGGCGGGTGTCTACATAATCATTTTCCGAAACGTCTATGCCGTCTTCCAAAGGCAAGCCGTTGGAGTCGGTCTTATAAGCGTTTACTAGGTTTTGGGAAGGACGAAGGAAACCATAGTTGGGATAAGGGCCTCCCGGAGGTAACAAACGGTCGCCCGGATTTCCGTTGTAGTTGTTCGGGGAGCCATCGTTGATAGAGGCTTGGACTGAAAATAAAATTTCAGAGCAGTTGTCATTTTCTGGCAAGAAGATATTCCGGAAGTCGGGGAGTAGCTGGTATTTGCCGGAATTGATCACCTCATCCGTCGCTGTAGCGCATTCCTGCCATTTGCCTTGGAACAAGTAAACTTTAGCCATATAAGCCCGGGCCGTCATCTTACATGGACGTGCCACATCCGGCTGGGAATCCGGGAGACCTTCGTAGGCGGCCTTAAAATCATTCAGTATCTTCTCCCATAATTGATCGGATGTATACTCCTTATTCGAGATAGAGGCGAACGCGGAAGGATCGCTGACACTCTCGTCGAAATATGGGATCTGGTTATAGATGATCTTTAAGTTGAAATAGAAATGGGCACGCAGGAAACGCATCTCGGCGATACGGGTCTCCTTTTTATCATAATCGCTGCCTTTGAGGATACGGATCGCTTGGTTACAGCGGTTCACGCCCTCGTATAAGGCTAGCCATTTCCGATTGTAATCTTGAATAGTCGGGTCGATATGGAAGATTTCCATTAAGTGAACCGGGTTTTGGTCTCCCGTACCACCTCCGCCTTTGTAGGTATCGTCTGAGATCACATCGCCAAATTGCCAGTTGGAGCATCCTGAATTCAAGCCGGAGCTGGCATCGTCCATCTGCCCGTCTAGGATGGAATAGGCGGAGATAATCAATCCCTCGATGTTATTGGGATCTTGTGCTTGTTCGGGAGTCAGTTCGCCTACAGGTGTCTCTTCCAGAAAATCGCTGCATGATGTCAATGCGAATACGGCACAGGCCGCTATAATCATTTTCTTCATATTCTTGTTTGTTGTTGTTTGATGATTAAAAACTTACGTTTACTCCAAAGGTGAAGGTGCGGGATAACGGATAGATGCCGCGGTCCACACCCATATCTAGGTTACGGTAGTCACTGGAGTAACTTTGCAATCCCACTTCCGGATCGATACCGTCGTATCCGGTGATCGTGAATAAGTTGGTTGCTTGCGCATAGATATACAAGCTATTGAACTTAATCTTGGATAGGATGGACTGAGGTACGGAATAACCGATTTTCATGTTCTTTAAGCGAACGAAAGAGGCGTCTTGCACATAGTAGGACGAGGGCCGGATGTTATTGTTCGGATCGTCCATGGTGACACGGGGTATATCCGTATTCGTGTTGGTCGGTGTCCATGCGTTAACGACACGGCTGTTTTTGTTGTATTGCGATTGATTGTAGAAATCACCCACATAACGGGTCAAGTCGTATACATCGTTTCCGAACATTCCCTGAAAGAATAGACTGAGGTCAAAATTATGGAAGTTGACTCCTAATGTAAGGCCTGCTGTGACATCGGGGAGCGGGTTACCGATATAGTCACGGTCGTTACCGTCTATTACGCCATCTCCGTTTACGTCTACGAACTTGATATCACCCGGTTTTGCGTTGGGTTGGAGTAGTTCGCCTTTATTATTGGTATATGATTTGATCTCCGCCTCGCTCTGGAATAAACCGTCTTCTTTATAAGCGTAGAAAGAGCCGATTGGTTGTCCGATGGCGGAACGAGAAACCTCTTGATCGAAGTTGAGGGAGTGAATCACGCTGGTAGGCAGTCCGATATAGGAGACATCACCGTCTAATTCCGTCATCTTGTTTTTGATAGCGGACATATTGAAGGCGACATTGAACCCGAAATCTTTATTGATGCTCTTATTGTAGCTGACCTCAGCTTCGAAACCCCGGTTACGCATTTTCCCGACATTGTCCCATACCGTTTGGTTCGTACCCCCCACGGTACCGATCAAGGGACGCTCCCATAATAAGTCCTTGGTATCTTTGTTAAACCAATCCAGCACAACGGTTAGGCTGTTATCTAGGAAGCCTAGATCCAGCCCGACATTAGTTTGCGTGGTGGTCTCCCATTTCAAGTTTGCGTTACCGTAACGGGTTTGGGTGTATCCGGTTGTCACGGAACTTTGGCTACCGTCGATCGGATAGTTGGAGTGGTTCGGATTACTCATGTAAGAATCGATCGTAGAATAAGCCGGGATATCAGAGTTGCCGTTTTGTCCCCAACCTATGCGGACTTTCATGTTGCTGATAGCCGGAATATCATAAAACTGTTCGCTACTGATACGCCAGCCTGCGGAGACAGCCGGGAAATTACCCCATTTATTGTTACCAAGTTTAGAAGATCCGTCACGTCGGAACGTGGCTGCGAATAAGTAGCGGTTGTCGAAATTATAATCAATTTTACCGAAATAAGACATCATCTTGGAAGTAAAGGCAGAACCTGCGTTCTTCTGGGAGCCACTATCGCCCGCATCGAGGAAATGGAAGTTATCGTCATCCGAGGCAAAGCCTTCACGGGAGGCGGAGAAGTATTCCTCTTGATAACGGTTTGTCTCGATACCTAATAAGGCTCCGATCGTATGTTTATCGAATGTCCGTAAATAGTTTAACGTGTTCGTGAATACCCAATTGAAGTTCCAACGGTTTTGCGTGCTCAACGTACTCAAGGGTTGCTGGGTGTTCAATTCGTTGTATTTGGCCTTGAAGCTTCGTTTATACAGGTTTTTATAATCCGCTCCGAAGTTGGTCTTGAAATAAAGTCCCTCTAGGATATTCAGTTCGGCGAATAGATTACCGAATAGACGGGTGGTACGATCTTTATTATCCTTATTACGGTATAATTCGCCTAACGGGTTGGAGATGTCGGCGATCGGGTTGCTGCCGAAATTCCCGTCCAGATCGTAAACAGGGGTAATGGATACGGTCTTATAGGCGTTGTATAACATACCTCCCAGTGCGGCGTTATTGGTGACCGAGGTTCCCCACGCATGTGATAATGTGGCGTTCTCACCGATTTTCAAACGATCGTTGAAGAGCTTGAACTCATTGTTGAAACGTCCGGATATACGTTTGAAACCAGTATATTTCATAAGACCGTCTTGGTTGAAATAGCCTAGGGAGAACAAGTGGCTGCTAACTTTATCTGCTTTCGCCAGAGAGAGGTTATAGGATTGGACCATGGCTTTTTGCATGATCTCGTCAACCCAATCCACGTCTCCCGAGGGAAGGCGGTGATCTGCGTCAAGGAATTCCGGAATTACGGCGGTCTCGCCGGAGCCATACACGTCGCTTACTGGTGATTTCCCGTCGTTACGCTGTGCCTGCCATAATAAGTCGCCATATTCTTGGGCGTTTAGCATACGCATCTGTTTTGCCGAGGTTTGTACACCCACGTAAGCGTCTAGGTTTACCCGGAAAGTACCTTCCTTCCCTTTTTTTGTACTGATGATAACCACGCCGTTTGCCGCACGTGCGCCATAGATGGAAGCAGAAGAAGCATCTTTCAATACCTGCATACTTTCGATATCATTCGGGTTGAGAAAATTGATGCCGCCCTCTACTGGCACGCCATCGATGATATAAAGCGGATCATTGTTACGGATCGTGCTGAAACCGCGTACACGTACCGCTACGCCTCCTCCGGGCATATTATCCGGGATTACGTTTACGCCGGACAATTTACCTTGCATCATTTGATCTACACTGGATACCGGGGTATCTTTCAGGTCGCCTACCTCCAGTACGGAAACAGCACCGGTAAGGTCTTTTTTCTTCTGTACACTATAACCTACCACGATAACCTCGTCTAGGTTCTGGGTGTCATCCTGCAATTGGATCGTGAGGGGAGAACCATTCCCGGCTGGAATCTCCTTGGTGTTATAACCGATATAAGTAACGACCAATATGCTTTGCTTGTTTTGCAGCGAGAGAGAAAATTTGCCGTCAAAATCGGTTACGGCTCCATTTGTAGTCCCTTTCTCAATCACGTTAGCCCCGATAATTGGTTCTCCGTTCGTATCGGTGACTACGCCACTTACCGTGAATGTCTGTTGAGTGATCGTCATTCGTCCAGTAACGTTTGGCAGATCCTCCGCCGGTGCCGCATTGATTGGCTGTAAGTATGCTACGCCTAGCAAAAGAGCGGGAATCGCCATCGTAAAGTAATTTCTGTTGTCCATCCTTTTGTCCTTAAAATATATTAGAATTAATCTATTTTTTCAGAACGCAAAGGACGTGTGATTATATTACGATGATATGTCTATGTTATTAAAAATATGTTCACGATTGTATTGCCTTTCAGGGATATGACGATTAGGCTACGATTACAAAAATGATATTGGCTGTCTTTTGCGTATTGGTTAATGACGTTTTAGTACTAGTGAATAAAATGTAAGAATTATGAAAGTAACTCATTTTAAGAAAGTAAGCGAAACAAGTGGTGTGTGTGTCCTGTTAAGATTGTACTTATTTATAATCGAATAATTTATACTGTGCGTAGTCTTTACGAGACATTCAAGTAGCCTGTGAAGGCGAAAAAGCAGTAATATTAATACTAGTGTAATAAAATAAAGTTCATTCAGCCTGTTCTTCTGTGAAGAAAAACAGGCTGTGTTTTTATTGCTTGGCAGGATCATCGTCTTTATTCCACTTATCTCGCATTCTCAGACGTTTGACTTGCAGATAGCGTAGAAGGATGATGATGACGAGCGTAGCGCCGATCATCAAGAAATATTCGGTATAATTGTTTCCGGGATTGTTTCCCGGCCAGCCGATGATACTCATTACGATTAAGTAAACAAGTAAGGCAATTGTTGTGATATTGATCTTCTTCATATTCGTTTTATTCTAAAAACAGGGCAAAGATATAAGATTGTTTCGGGCTTTAGGAGGTTAAAACGCATTTGTACTGTGCCCGATAATGTTCTGTTTGAATAATTAAGATATATAAACCTTGTGGGAGGGGAATCGGGAGGATAGGGTTCCCTGCCTGTACCGCTTGCGTGAATACTAATATGCCTGCCGGAGTAAACAGTTCGACTTTACCGGGGGATGGAAGATTAGTAATGAATAAAGTCTTGTTCTCTAGCTGATAGCTTAATTCCGGAAATGAAAAGGCTTGATTGGAAACAGGGGAATCTTGTCGGGCTTGAGGTTCCGATGTCGGGAAAGATATGGGTGCGTTCGTTGATAATAATTTATAATTGGCTGGTTCGGATGTATTATATACAGATAGGCTGGTACTTTTATGCGCTTTGACAAAGAAAGCGGAGAATGGAGGGATGGCGAAATCGCTACCGATCACGTAGGGTTGGTAGGTGGAGCCGTCATATATATAAATGTATCCGTCTAAGGCCGAGTTTGATTCTATTTGACTAAGAGCTAAAGGAGCCGGCAGAGGATTACCGCATAGATACCAGCCGTTGTGATTCTGGTTCTGGCTTTGGTTGTTAATGCTTACCGGAATAGAGGCTTGACCGTTTTTTCCGAAATCTATAGGGATATCTTTTGCTTTCGAGGAGAAACGAAGGTTCTGACGATCGGCGGAAGCGTCAATAGCGATCAGGTATCCCTTGTTCTTCTTGAAGATGGGCTGGGATGTATTGATTATTGTTCGTGGTATGACTTCCCAGTTGTTGGAAGGGCTTTGTGAATTAGCTCGCTTTTCTCCGTTATAGGTTTGTACGTAAAAGTAATTACCGTTTGTATCGCTTTTGTCATCACCCAGTTGGAAATCCGGGTCTATGCCGGAAGCGAATACATCGAAGGGGAAGGAGATAAAATACCATTTGCCTTTTTGAGCGAAGGTCTTCTCGATTGTTATTTTGCCGGAGATGTTAATAGTTCCAAACGATCGCAAGGTGGAGGAAGACGCCAAGATACCATCATTAGGATAGATGGTAAGGTTATTTGCGGATAGATTTCCGGTTGGTAAAATATGGATATTTCCATTGCCAATAAAGATATCTTTACAGCTGATATTTGTATTTATGGAGATATTGCCGTTAATCAAGGCGTTGCGGTGACGGTAGGCGGGTAGGTGGCTCCAGCGATCCTCATGGTTCCAATTGCTGTTTCCGGTAAATAGGGAATAGGTAGGAATCATGCCGTGTGCGTAAACGCTGTCTACATAATAATAGCCGTTTTTGGTATTGGCGGCCGGTGTGGGGACGATAATATCCAATCCCGGGGGATTGCTGCCTATATCCGTCTTTTCGAATGAAGCAGTAGCATCGTCTTTATTTAAAGTTATGATCGACACATATTCTGGTTTGTTAGGGCGGTAAGTCTTAACTTGCATCTTTTCTCCGAGCATTAAATGGATGCCCCCTTTCCGTATACTGATTTTTATATCTTGATGATCTGTTAACGTGAAATGCTCGAAAGCCACTTGCGTATTCATTGGCATTCGTAACCCGTAGTTTCCGTGGCTGTTAGGAATATCTTTCACGCCGGAGATATCTTCAATAAGGGCTTCACCTGTAATGGCATAATCCCAATTATCAGAAGCAAGTCCCTCAAATGTCTGCATCCGAAACGTATCTCGAATAGATATATTTGCGTTACTTTGCACAAAGCTTTCCCATGTAGACGGATTTGAAACTTGTGACTGAATAAATTGTTGTACGAATAGGAATGCCGTACAAGCGACAACGCATCTGGATAGATGCCAAATTCTCTTTTTCATAGCTAAGTTGATTTATATTTGTAAATATGTTCGCAAATATACGTAAATAATTGAAATAATATATCTTTGTGGCATGAAAGAATTTATCATATCTGAGGCACAGACCGAGAAGGCCGTTTTGGTGGGTTTGGTTACCCCTGAGCAAAATGAGCAAAAAGTTAAGGAATATCTGGACGAATTGGCTTTCTTGGCCGATACGGCAGGGGTGGATGCGGTAAAGCGTTTTACCCAGAAAATGGATTACCCGAATTCCGTCACTTTTGTCGGGACCGGTAAATTGCAGGAAATTAAGGAGTATGTGGTAGAGAATGAAATTGGCTTGGTGATCTTTGATGATGAGCTGAGTCCGAAGCAACTCCGTAATATTGAGAAAGAATTGCAGGTGAAAATCTTGGATCGTACGAGCTTGATCTTGGATATCTTCGCTAGCCGTGCGCAGACCGCCCATGCGAAGACACAGGTGGAGCTTGCACAATATAAATATATGTTACCCCGCTTGACTCGTCTGTGGACACACTTGGAGCGTCAGCGAGGCGGCGTAGGTATGCGTGGTCCGGGTGAGACACAGTTGGAGACTGATAAACGTATTATCTTGGATAAGATCGCACGATTGAAGAAAGAGCTGGTGGATATTGACAAGCAAAAAAGCGTACAACGGAAAAACCGGGGTAAGATGGTACGTGTAGCGTTGGTCGGATATACGAACGTAGGTAAATCTACCTTGATGAACTTATTGAGCAAGAGTGAGGTCTTTGCCGAGAATAAGTTGTTCGCTACGCTAGATACGACCGTACGCAAGGTAATTATCGAGAACTTGCCGTTCTTGCTGTCTGATACGGTCGGATTTATCCGCAAGATTCCACCAGCTCGGGCGGTAACTTGCGGATAAATCCGACCGA